>NPIF01000040.1_pt2 | contig 42304 bp, 36 predicted proteins | sample 8637461 | NCBI WGS metagenome assembly NPIF01 (sample SAMN07420641, study PRJNA396082) | bioreactor metagenome | isolation source: sample BR12 brine-fed electro-methanogenic bioreactor BR | place: Japan: Kochi | collected 2016-12-09
CCCCCGCGAAGGGGGCGACGCACTTGTACCAGTCCTCCTCCGGGTGGTAGACGTTTCAATCCACGCCCCCGCGAAGGGGGCGACGGCCGATTTCGAACGTGGCGCCTTCTGATGTCGGTTTCAATCCACGCCCCCGCGAAGGGGGCGACCGACGCCCGCCTGATGGGGAGCGCGATCCCGAAAGTTTCAATCCACGCCCCCGCGAAGGGGGCGACAGCGGCCCCAGGCCGGTGAGCGCCTCGCTCGACTCGTTTCAATCCACGCCCCCGCGAAGGGGGCGACGACTTGTCGCAGGGCTGCTTTGCCAACCACGACAGTTTCAATCCACGCCCCCGCGAAGGGGGCGACGCGCGACGGCATTCAGGATGCCGACACCCTCAAAGTTTCAATCCACGCCCCCGCGAAGGGGGCGACCTGGCAAACGTCAGTTCATCAATTAGTTACTTGGTTTCAATCCACGCCCCCGCGAAGGGGGCGACCGTTCAGCGTCCAAGCGCAAACCCAACCCCGAAAGTTTCAATCCACGCCCCCGCGAAGGGGGCGACGCAACAAATCGAGCAGCAGGCCGCCGCTGCGATGGTTTCAATCCACGCCCCCGCGAAGGGGGCGACCCAAGTTGATACGAAACCATCAAGGAGTCGCCATGTTTCAATCCACGCCCCCGCGAAGGGGGCGACACCTCGTGCTGTCACTCAGGGACATTTACAAAGGAGTTTCAATCCACGCCCCCGCGAAGGGGGCGACGACGATCACCTGCGGGTCGGACAGGGCTTCGGGGTGTTTCAATCCACGCCCCCGCGAAGGGGGCGACCCGTAAATCTCGCCGGAAAACAACTCGTCCGGGGTGTTTCAATCCACGCCCCCGCGAAGGGGGCGACCTGGAGTTTCCCCGGGTGCCAGCGGTGACGCTGTTTCAATCCACGCCCCCGCGAAGGGGGCGACTGTCCTGCAAGTAAATATTGTTTTTAATAGGTTTTTCTAGCGGGTTCCGCGAACCTGCAATCTTTTCGCCTCACAAAAAGATCAGGCAAAACACCCCCCCCCAAAAAACCACATATTCAAAGACTTATCTTTTCCGCGACCCTCCCAGGTTATTGACAACAACTTGAGGTTCGCTAAAGAATCAAAGGCCCCTCCTGGTCGATTCCCTCCTTGGCACCGATGTGCTCGACTTTTCTCCTCCAGTTCGCGCCCAGAAAATAAAACCTCAGACTGTCTTGAGCCTCATCGATCACGTTGATCAATTGCTGACGCATCCTCACCCACTGCCCCGGATCAACGATGCATTCGAAAACCGAGTACTGCACACGCTGCCCATGGTTAACGCAAATTTTTGCGACCTGGCGCAGGCGCTTTGCCCCGGCGCGATCACTAGTTGCCACGTCATAACTGACAAGGACCATCATGGCGCTATCTCCAGAAATAAGGAGGGTATTCGTCGAGATCGCCGCGAAGATACCGGCTGAGCAGTTGGGCTTGCGCGAACATCAACATGCCGAGGGGCATTTTTTCTTTGAGAAAAGGATGTTCGATCTCCACTTGTTTTCTCTTCTGATACTCGGTCAGCACCGTTTTGCGGGTCTCGTCATCCATCAGCACGGCTCCCGATTCGGTGATCTGAAACCCTTTCTTGCGAACCTGCCCCAGATTGATCAACGAAAGGGCTAACCGATCGGCCAGAACCGGGCGAAACTCTTCCATCAGATCCAAAGCCAGGCTCAAGCGCCCCGGCCGATCACGATGGAGAAAACCCACGGCGGGGTCGAGCCCGACCGTTTCAAGTGCCGAGCGGGCGTCGTGGTAAAGCAGGGAGTAGAGAAAGGAGAGCAGACAGTTCACCCGATCCAGAGGCGGCCGGCGGTTGCGCCCAACGAAGACGAAATCATCTTTTTGCACGATGATCAAATCATTGAACAGGCTGAAATAATCGTTGGCCGCTCGCCCCTCGATGCCTCGAATATTGTCGAGTGATTTTTCTTGCATGAGGTTGCGGGCAACCTTGGCAAAAAGCGCCACCGTCTTTTCCATGACCGGCGCATCGACCTTTTCGGCATGATCACGCAATGCGCGATTGATTACGGTGCGGCAGTTGGAAACCTTGCCGAGTACGAACATGCGCGCCAGATGTGCCGAGGCCGCTGGGTCGTCCGCCTGCCGGTATTGTGTGCGGCGCAGCAGCACGTTGCCCGCCACCGGCCCCTGCACCCGGGCCAGAAACCGCCCGTACCCGGTCATGAAGCTCACCGACACGTCGTTTTGGGCGCAATGGCCGAGCAGAAACGGACTGCAGGTCACCTGGCCGAAACAGACGATAGAGCCGAGCGTATGGATGGGCAGGCGCAATTTGGTTTCGCGCTCGATGTTGACGACGACCGTTTCACCTTCTTTATTCAGATACGCGCCCTGGGTCGTCACATAGAGCGTATTGAGCATCTTTCTCATCGGCCCCCCTGAGCATGCCTGCAAGATACTTTCGAACCGACCGGTTGGCGGTGCAGATTTTCGGCAGACATGCGGAAAACAGCGAACAGTCATCGCATTTTTTTGAATAAACCGCTTTGGGCGTGATGCCGTCGCGGACCATCTCATGCACGGCGAAAACGGTTTCTTCCGTCATCCGTCTGAGTCTCTCATCGAAAAACACGTTATGGCGCCGTCGGTTTTTCCCGTAAAAAAGGGCTCCTTCGGAAATCTTGACGGCGAGCATTTCCTCCAGACACAAAGCCTGGGCGCAAAGCTGCACCTCGTCGCAACGATCTTTTTTCGGTCGTCCGCGCTTGTATTCGACCGGGAAAACCCTGCCGTCGTCATGGAACTCCACAACATCGGCCTGTCCACTCAAACCAAGCCGTTCGGAACGGATGGGGAGGGTTCGCACCGTGCGCACCCTTCCCTGGTTGACCCGCTCGCGACTGTCGGCCCGTTCGTGCAGAATGCGCCCTTCTGCGGTGAAGCGATTTTCGACCCAAATCTGTTCGTTGTGGATCAGCGCGCACTGGCGCGGACAGAACAGGTAGTGCTGGAGGGCCGAGAGCATGATGTAGTCGGATTCGGGAATCATCATCTGTTCTTCTCTCCCTGCTCAATCCGCTTGGCCGTCTCAAGAAAGTCCCTTTCTGCGCGGGTCGGCTTCTGCAATTGCTGCTGCCGAAAGCGGGTTCCGTGCGGAACCTCCCCGGCCCAGTCGGTCATGCCCATGTTGAGCTTGCCGGCATCGGCCTTACAGTGAATGTTTTCGGCAGCCCCGTGTTGCCATGAGCCGCCCAGTGCATCTTGTTCTGGATTGTGGCGAAGAACTGACGGGAGGCTTCAGTCTTAGGGTCGTAATCGATGCTGGTGGCGTAAATATCGAGGACCTTGCGCCAGAACAGCTTCTCCGACGAGCGGATATCCCGAACGCGGGCCAGAAGTTCATCGAAATAGCTCCCGCCGTTCCCTTGCTTCAGACGCTGATCATCGAGCGCGAAGCCTTTGATGATGTCCTCACGCAGGCGTTGGGTGGCCCATATGCGAAACTGGGTGCCCCGATGGGATTTCACGCGGTAACCGACGGAGATAATTACATCGAGATTGTAATGCGCGGTCTCGTAGTTTTTCCCATCGGCGGCAGTTATCCGGAAATTCCGGATAACTGCCTCATCCAACTCACCCTCAGAAAAAATATTCTTGATGTGCTCGTTCACCGTCCGGACGTTTTCCTGAAACAACCCAGCCATTTGCTTTTGCGTCAGCCAGACGGTTTCATCAAGCAGACGAACGTCAATTCTGGTTTCGCCGGCTTCTGTTTGGTAGAGAAGAATTTGAGATTTGCTGGGGCTGTCGGCCATTTTCGGACCCTGTGCCAATAGGATTTGCAGCGGGGCGCTAGCACCCCGCTGCTACAGACATTACAGTTTCTCGATGATCTCGACGCCTGTCGGGGCGGCGCTGATGCTTACAGAATAATCGTTGAACGATCGTGCCGGCCCTTGCGATCCTTCGGCCCGCCGGATATCCACCAAGTCAAACAGCTTGTGTGCCGGCGCATTCCCGAACTTGTCGCTGTGCTTGAACACGAACAGTTTGCGGCTGCTCATCATTCCCCGTGCTGCGGAGCGATCATGCTCGAACATATTGATGAGCGCCTCCCAAAGCAACTCAAGATCGCCCTCGCCGAAGCCGGTCTTTTCTGCCAGCGGCGCGGAGACAAAGCCTTGGGCGACATACAGACCATAGGGGACTATGTGCTTGCGGCCCATGGTGCGCTCTTTTTCGAAATCTTTTTCGTTGGTCACTGCCATTCGGGTGATGCTGACCTCCTGTGGCACGATAGGGTCGACGCTCTTTGCAAAAGCCATCTGCACCGGGCCACGAACCTGGCCGCAGTTGATTTCGGTGGTCATAACCGCCCCGAAGCTGCGGATGTCGAAAAAGTTGGCGCACATCCAACCGGTGACTTTTTTCGCATCTTCGATCTTTTTCGGCAGTTTTTTCGTTTCAGGCTTCAGTTCAAAAGCCTTGTAGGCCAATTCGTTGGTCTGGTTCAATACGGCCTTTTCCTGCACGTAAATCTGATAACCTTCGGCGCCTTCTTTAACCAGGGCGACGTGATTTCGAATTTTACGTTTCAAGCAAACATCCGTGACTAGTCCATGCCCGGTTTCGGGATCGATGCGCGGCATATTGCCTGCGTCAGGGTCGCCGTTGGGGTTGCCGTTTTCAACGTCGAAAAGCAGGGCGAATTCATAGCGGTTGACAATTGCGGTCATGTTTTACCCCTCCTGTGTCTTTTTGGTATAGAAATCTTTGCGCTGATGGTAATACCCGATCATGAACAGGCCCTGCTGTTCAGCGGGCATAGTCGTCGGAAAATCGGAAAAACCGTCGATGATCTCCTGTGTCATCTTCTCGAAATAGGTGGCCTTTCCCCTCTTCTCGGGGTCTTTGCGCAGTTTGGCGATATGATTAGCCGAATTTTTCAGAAGCACGGGGAAGACCTGGGCGGGCGTTGCCGAGGCCGAGCCGAGATAGCGGTCCTTAACGGTCGCATTGGCGCCGGGGATCGCTTCCTCCTGGGCTTTTTCCAGGGCGGCGAATAACCGGCCCAGCAGGTACGACTGGTCTTTTCTTTCGGGATCGAGTGACACGGTCACCTCCATGTTGGTATTTCGGTTGAAATACGCCTTGAGCAGCGCGGCACGGAAATAAGAAACATTGTGCTCGGCGCGAATACGTTCAAGCACGATGGGCAGAAGACTTTGCGGGTAACGGCCACCGGTGAGCATGGATTTGGCCATCGCGCCAGCGAGAACGGGCGACACATTTTCGCTCTTGCCCTGAGCCGCGGTCTGGCACAACAGCCGCCACAAGGGAGGAAACTCCGGTTCGCTGTCGAACTGCCGAACGATGCCCAACTGTTCGAAATGCCTGCCGATACGCGTCAACAGGGTGCCGAGGGTGCTGGCCTCCCAAAATCGAATGGAGATGCGGGCGGCATTGGGCGCAAGGCCGAGAATGTAGAACCGAACGTCTTCGTCCAGGCTCGGCACAATATCGGTTGCCCGTCGGCCTTCCCGAATCGCCTGTAGCAGTCCGCGAATTTTTTCGGCGGTCTGCCGGTCGTCTTCGCTTGCCGATGCCTTGTCCGTATCGGTGGGCGGATCGAACAGATCGGCGAGGAAATCTTCCGCCGGGCTGAAACGTTCAGCCCAGAAGGCGATGGTCGTATCGCCGATAAAGGCTTTTTGCCTGCTGCCCCCTGCTAGCAGGGCATTGAGAGCGGTGGTGTAGGCGAAGGCAGAAACTTCCCCGACCGCAGCCTTGTCCTGACCGTAAGAAGTGAAGGCCGTCTTGTTGAATGAAACGATGTAGCTGCCCGATGTCTGCCCGCCGCGAACCCCTTTGATCGGGGTGTGAACCCGAGCGAGCGGTGCACCGCTTTCCCCTGAGATCAGGCATTGCACGCACTCGACATCATCGCTTTTCTGGTTATAGGAAACCCAGGCGTTTTGCACGGGCACGCGATTATGGATGAAGCCGCGGACGCCATCCAGCCTGAATACCAGGTTGGCGTTGCAGATGTCGGCCCAGGGTTGGTAACGCTCGATAAGACTTTCGGCCTGTTCGCAGTCCCAATGCTGAAGGAATTTGACCACGGCTGAAAGACCAAAGTCTTCGGTGCCCTCACCAACCGTCCCAATAAAGTCCTTGAAGGCCTCGAACCTCTCCCTGTTTTTCGCCGTGACTCCGTCGCAGTCGGCACCAAAGACGTAGCTGGACTTATCCCAAAGGAAATTGGGTTTGACCCCAGATGTCCGGGTTACGGCAGCGGGTACCGGCATCTTGCGCGGGAACAGTTTTTTTCCCTCCTGAACTCTTAGATCATCGACTCCCCGTAACTTACCGTCTTCGCCGAGCACCAACGCAAAGGAGATGTTTTCAATGCTGGTGCCCAGTGGAGGCATCCCTGACTCGGGGTCGTCAACCAGCCGGTCGTAATAGCCTTTTAATGCCTGAAGAATCATGCCCTCACCTCCGCCGACAGGGGCGCGGGCGGCGCGATTACCCCATCTTCCATGGTCGCCCGGAAAAACAGCGGTCGCATGTCTTTGGCAAAATCAATATCGAACAGCATATAGCCCAGGTCTTTGCTCTGCCCCGCATAAGGCGAGGGCGAAATTTCATCTTCGACCAATTCGAAAGAGGCCGGAAACTCCCGACAGCCCAGGCAAGGCTGCTGGAAGAACTGACCCTTTTTCGCCCGGCGATTGAAAATGTCGAGATGTTTTCCCTCGTTGTCTTCGAGGCCAGCTTTGTCGGTCAATTCAAAATGCGCCTCGATGACGTACTCGACATCTCGCAGCAGAGTCGAAGCGCGCTGCTGCCGGTTGTCGCCCTCGTCCACCAAAAAATAGAGCCGTTTGCCGTCGCGCATGGCGGTGGTGGGGTTGGGCTTGGGGATTTTCGAGCTCACCTCATTGCGCCGCACGTTGTCGAATTTGATCGGGCGCAATACGTGGATTCGATCGACAACCCAGCGGATAGCAGGCTTCCAATGAATCGCCTCAAGAATGCCTCTGGCCGCCGAAGGGGTTATCACGTCGTAAGAGACACGCTCCACCTTCATCTCCGGCCGGGTGAAACAGGCGTAATCACCCCAGACTCTCAATTTGACACCATATGCCATAGATACCCTCCTGTAATTCCCTTCTGTGGTAAAGCATGGGCTGTCATGGCGGCAGCCCATGTCCCCATTAAATCACTGCATACGTTTAATTCAAAGTTTCAACCCACACCCCTCCGGTGGAGGGGCGACATATTGTTTTCCATCACCATCAAACTATGGGGGCTCCAAAACGATCTCGATTTCAAAAAACTCTCTGCCAAAAAATTTGATCATGGCTTTAATGCGCATGCCAGACACCTCCTTAACCCAACCTTTTCCCAATCTAAAGGAGGCAAAAACAAAAATCAACAATTTTTCTTCTTTGAATTAAAGGTATATTCCTAAACCACTAATCCCTCGGGATCCCAAACCTCCCCACCATCAACACACAAACCGACGTCATTGCGGTAAACGGATTCGTTGGCCAACAGAGGGAAATCCCCATGGATCATCTCCAAGGCACCGGCGGTATCGAGTGCCTTGTAATCTCTTTCACGTACACCCACAGTGTATTGCTGAAGTTTGCGCAGTACCCCACGCGGAAACTCTTTGTAGCGCAATCCTTGCACTAGATTACGGGCTTCGGGTTCGGTGGCGACGATGATCCCGACGGTTTCTTCCTCGATGAAGCGAAAGGCCTGTGCCGCCTCCTTGAAGGGCCAGTAGAGCTCGCTGTTGAGTTTGGGGTTAAGCATCCTGATGATCTGTTTCTTATCCAGCTCTTCACCATCGTAAAACAGCTCGAAATAACGCCGCATAGCCTCAAGCCCCAAGGGGTCTGCATTTGGCAGTGTGCGGAGGGTTTCTGCGGCACGTGTCATTCTCCGCTTGACCCAGGGCATGCGCGGCGGTGTCTCCGCTTCGAAAACGAACACATGGCCCAAGTCATCCATTTTCCCCTCACGATTACATCGCCCCGCCGCCTGCGCGATGGAATCAAGTCCCGCCATGGCCCGATAAACAACCGGAAAGTCAAGATCGACACCTGCTTCGACCAAAGAGGTCGATATCACCCGACACACTTTCCCCTCTTTGAGACGAGCGCGAATCTCATCGAGAACCCTGCGCCGGTGCAGGGGATACATGTTGATGGAAAGGTGAAAAAGGCCTTCTTTTTCCGAAACTTGCTCGAAAAGGGCCCGAGCCTGGGGTTTGGTGGAGACAATGCACAAGACCCTTGTTTCTTCTGCCAATCGTCCAGCCAGGTCGGCATCGGATACCTGGCCGATGAGTTTCACTTTAGTACGGCGCAAACTCTCGTAAAGCTTGGCCGGGCGATCGACAATCTCTTCAACACGGGGTAGAGCCATACATAAGTTGCTTTGGTCATCCAGGGCGGGTTGAGTCGCGGTACAGAGAACGACCGAGCAATGGTAGTGGTCGACCAGTTCCCTCAAAACGGCCAGGCAGGGTTCCAGATAATCGGTGGGGATCACCTGCGCCTCATCGAGGATGATGACGCTGCCGGCGATGTTGTGGAGCTTGCGGCAGCGGGAGGTTTTGTTGCTGAAAAGAGATTCGAAGAACTGCACATTGGTGGTCACCACCACCGGGGCATCCCAGTTTTCGCTGGCCAAACCACGACGACGGTTGTAGGCGCGATCATCAGGATCATCGCTCTCGCGATAGTTGCAGTGATGCTCCAGCACATGATTTCGCCCCAGTGCATCCTGAAAGACCCGGGCATTCTGTTCAATAATGGAGGTGAAGGGGATGGCGTAGATGACACGGCGCAGACCATGTTCTTTGGCGTGGGCTACGACGTGGTCCAAAGCGAAGGCCAAAGAGGAAAAGGTCTTGCCGCCTCCGGTGGGGACCGTCAGCGAGAAAAATCCGGGCGGCAAAACGGCTTTGTCCCGGCATTGGGCGAGGATGGAACGGCGCAGGAGATTGACCGGGGTAGATTCGGCGTTGCGAGTCTTTTCTTCCAGATGCTTGTCGAAGGTCGTTTTCAGGTCCGCAAACAGAGTCGACGGGGTGGGTGACGGTCGATATCCCGCCTTCTCCGGGTCGCAAAATTCCTCGGTATCGAGAAAATCCGCATCAACCAGGCAGGAAAAGATCATGCGAGTGAAAAAGCCGAGTTCGAACCCGCAATGCTTGGCGCTCAACTTGAAAGGCGGAACCAGATCGGCGCGGCAATCAACTTCTTGCAATAGTGCGACATCCTCGTGCACCCTGGCGTGTTTCAAGCGATAGTGAAGTTCCCCCTCCTGCTCGCCACCATCGGGCAACCCGCCATGATGGCCGGCAATGACGTAGGAGAGAATAAGCCCGAGCCGCCCCGCCCGCTCTTTGGCCAAACGCGACCCGAAAGACGAGTGGTCGACCCTGACCAGCTTGCCTTCCAAACGCTCCATGAATGCCGGGGTAGCCTTTCCGGCGTCATGAAAAAGCCCGGCTAGGCGACCCCATTCACCCGCCCCGAATACGGCTGAAAACGCTTGGGATTTTTCTGCAACTTTGGTCAAATGCTCACTGAGTTTTTGCCACTGGGCTTTGTCCAAAGAATCGGTGGAATGCGCGTAGTATTCAGACATGATCATTTTCGCCTCCAAATTTTTTAAAACTTACCCAACCACAGCGACAAAATAAGTCACACAGCCTTTTTTTCCCCCCAAACAACGTAATGATTTCCGGGCAATCACGGAGACCGGCAAGCCCCCTGAAGTCTGGGCACCCACGAGGGGTGCCCCTACGGCTTTGCCATGTCTTCCGGGCGGGCACGGGGGCCCGCCCCTACGGGGTGGGGTTTTCTTTGTCTGTGGGCCAGTTGGTCGGGTTGTCGGCGATGTATTGTCGGGCCAGGGCCAATTCGCGCTCGTCGCGGATGACCCGTTCGTAATAATTGCGTTGCCACAACCGACCGACGAAGGGGGGCCAGGCGTTTTCACGCACGGCATCGATATAGGCGTTGGTAGTCAGAGACTTGAAAGCGCCGATGATATCCCCCACCGTAGGGGCAGGCCTTGTGCCTGCCCTTTGGCCATTATCAGCCTGTAAATGCATGGTCTTTTCGGAAGACCCGCCACCCACAAGGGATGTTGATGATCGGAAGGGCTGGGCACCCTCAGGCTGAGCACCCTCAGGCTGAGCACCCACGGGGGCATTTATTGTCAGGATGCCGTGGAAATGGTTGGGCATGACGACGAAGACATCCAGTGCAGTATGAGAGAAACGCATCGGAAGCTGCCGCCAGACCGCCTCTACCATCCGCCCCGCTTCGTTCGGCACCATTTCCCCGTCGCGAACCGCGCCGAACAGACATTCCCTGCCCTGAACGCAGAGGGTCACGAAATAGGCGCCGGGGCCGGCGTAATCGTAGCCGCGCAGACGAATCGAGCGGCGACGGTGACTGTCGGGAGCGAAGGCCATGACGGAAAACCCTTTCCCTGCCATCCTAAACAGCGCTGTTCAACCTGGCAATCGGGATTTTCCTGATTTTCCGGGTGGTTTTTCCTTAAAATGGCGGGAAAGCGACCGGTCCGGACCGGCAAGGCGGGGCATGGTGCGGAAGGGATGATGGCGGGACAACCGGCAGGCCCGCAATGCGCGCCGCGCCGATCCCGCGTGCCAGGGTCGGCCTCCTCAGGGAAGCCGACCTTGGCAGGCACCGCTATTCTTCGAGAGGAAAGTCCTTCACCGGCAGCCCGAGTTTGTCGAGGTCGGCGCCGTAAGTCTCCCGGTCGCCCACCAGAATCACCGCCTGGCGCTCCGGGTGCAGATACTGGCGCGCCGCGCGCAGCACGTCGTCGCCGGTGACCGCCGCGACCCGGTCGCGGTAGCGGGTCAGGTAATCGGCGGGATAATCGTAGTAGTCGAGGCGCATGGTCATGGCGACGACCGAGTGCTTGTCGCTGAAGGTGAAGACGAAGGAGTTGATCAGGCTTTCCTTGGCGAGATTGAGGTCTTCGGCGGACACCGGCTCTTCGCGCATCCGCTCCATGATCGAGCGCATCAGCGCGACGACCTCGAGGGTCGCATCGGTGCGGGTTTCGCAGCCGGCGATGAAAGGCCCGGGCAGGCGCCGCCCGACCTGGTAGTAAGAGTAGACCGAGTAGGCCAGGCCGCGGTTGGAGCGGATCTCGCGCATCAGGCGCGAGTTGAACCCGCCGCCGCCGAGAACGTAGTTCATCACCCGCACCGCGTACTGGTCGGGGTTGTCCTTGTCGATACCGACCTCGCCGAGCAGGATGGTGGTCTGGGGAATCTCCTTGGCCGCCACCCAGGCCGCAGGCGCGGGGGCAGCGCCGACGGGCGGGACCGCCTGCGGGGTGAAGGCGGCTTGCGGCCAGTCGGCGAAATGCCGGTTGAGCAACCGTTGCAGGGAGTCCGGATCGAAATCGCCGGTGATGCCGAGCCACAGGTTGTTGGGATGGACGAAGCGCCGGTGCAGCGCCAGCAGGTCGTCGCGGGTGATGGCCCGAACCGATGCGACGGTGGCGGAGCGCCCCAGGGGATGGTCGCCGTAGAGGGCCTCGCCCAGCGCCCGTTGGGCGACGGCGCCGGGGTCGTCGTTCTGGCGGCGGATGCCTTCGATCATCTGCCGCCGTAGAATTTCGAGGCGGGCCGGGTCGAAAGCGGGGCGGCGCAGGGCATCGGCGAGAATGCGCAGGCCCGCCTCGAGGTCGGCGGACTGCAGCGACAGGTTGAGGGTGACGGCGTAGGTGTCGGCAGCGGCGGAAAAGTCGGCGGCCATCTGCTCGAGGGTGTTATCCAGTTCGTCCGGGCTGAGATCCCCTGTCCCGCCGGCCCGCAGCAGCGAGGCGTAGAGGCTGGCGCGTCCGGTCTTGTCGGCCGGGTCGCCGATGGAACCGACCCCGATCATGGCGGTGATTTCCACCAGGGGCAGCTCATGATCCTCTTGCAGATAGAGGTGCAAACCGTTGTCCTGGACCGTGCGGGCGATCTCGGGCACCTGGAATTCGAGGGGGGCGAAGGTCAGCTCGCGGGGCGACGGGGGCGATGTCGCGCACCCCCAGACCAAGAGCAGACAAAAGGTGACGAGCAAACGAAGACTGGGATTCGATTTCATTGCACTTGGGCTCCCTTTCCGAGGGTGACGACGGTGCGGTTGGCGGGCTTGAGCCAGCGGGCGGCGACCTCCATGACCTCTTCGGCGGTGATGCCGGCCACCACCTCGTCGTAGGTCGTCAGGTAGCGCCAGTCGGCGGCGATGCTCTGGTAGTAGGTCAGCATGCGCGCCAGGCCCTCGTTGCCCTTGAGATAGCGCAGGCGGTCGGCGCGCAGGCGATTGCGCGCCCGCTCGAGATCGGCTCGGGCCACCGGTTCGCGGGTCAGGCGCTCGATCTCGGCGGTGATCGCCGCCTCGACCTCGGCGACGGTGTGGGGATGGCGCGGCACGGCGGAAACCACGAACAGGTTGGGGTAGCGCGAACCGGGAGCGCCGTAGGTCGACACCGAAGTGGCGAGTTGCTGCTCCAGCACCAGGCTGCGGTAGAGGCGCGAGGTCGGCCCCTGCCCGAGAATATGGTCGATCAGGTCGAAGACGTAGTCGTCGCGGGTCGGCAGGGTCGGCTTGTGGTAGGCGATGGATAGCTGGGGCTCGGCGGCGAATTCGATGTGGCGGCGCTTCTCGCCGTTCTGTGGCGGCTCGATCGCCTCCACGGTCGGCACCGGGGTGCCGGGGGCGATGTCGCCGAAATAGCGCTCGATCATCGCGATCGTCTGCGCGGGGTCGATGTCGCCGACCAGGGCGATCACCGTATTGACCGGGCCGTAGTAGCGGTGCAAAAAGGTGCGGGTTTCTTCCAGGGTGAGATTTTCGATGTCGGAGCGCCAGCCGATGATCGGGTTGCGGTAGGGGTGCACGGTGAAGGCGGTGGCCAGCAGGTTTTCGTAGAGCATGCCGCGGGGGCTGGTTTCGTAGGAGCGGTGGCGCTCTTCCATGATCACCTGGCGCTCGGTGTAGAACTCGCGCAGCACCGCGTTCTTCATGCGGTCCGCCTCGATGTTGGCCCACAGTTCGAGCTTGTTGGCCGGCAGCGAGATCAGGTAGGTGGTCTGGTCCTTGCTGGTGAAGGCGTTGTAGCCGACCCCGCCGTTTTCGGCGTAGATGCGGGCGAACTCGTCTTTCACCACGTATTGCTTGTGCGCGGCCTGCAGCCGGGCGAGCTCCTTTTCAAGGGCGGCGATCTCCTGCGGGTCGGCCTCTTTCTGCGTTCGCAGGGCATCGAGGCGCCCCCCCACCGCGGCGATCTGCTCGAGCAGGGGTTTTTCCCTGGCGTAATCACTGGTGCCGAGGGTCTTGGTGCCCTTGAACAGCATGTGTTCGAGCAGGTGGGCGACCCCGCGGTTTTCGCTGGTCTCGTTGACCGCGCCGACCCCGAGGGTGATGTAGGCGGTGAAGGTCGGGGTATCGTGGCGCTCGACCATGAGCAGCTTGAGGCCGTTGGCGAAGTCGTGCTCGATCACCTTTTCTTCGAGGGTGATGGCCGGGGCCGAACCCGCCAGAAAGAGCCAGATCAGAAGAAACAGCAGGGTAGAGAGACGCTTGCTCATGAGCACGGGAAAACTCCTTGGAAAGTTGAATCGAAGCCGATCGTCAAAAACCTGAAAGTCATTTAACAAGGATAAAGGGAATGAAGGGGATAAACCTGAGATCTGGGATTTTTTTCATCCCTTTCATCCCCTTCATCCCTGTTCCCACCGCCTTTGGCTTTTTTCAAAACAGCGAAAAGTTCACGTAGCGCCCCGGGTTCTCGCGCAGGTCGCGCATCAGGACGTCGAGATCTGCCAGCGTCCGGTTGAGGCGGTCGTGCAGCTCGCGGCTCTGAATCAGGGCGCCGGTGGTGCCGTCGCCGGCGGCGACCTGGTCGAGAAAGGCGTCGAGGCGCGCCATCGAGTCGCGGGCCCGGACCAGGGTGGCGACCCCTTCCCGGTACAGGGTCGGGTCGGCGGCGAGCCGCCCGAGAGTGCCTTCGGGATTCTGCAACCGGGCGGCCAGCGCGTCAAGCCGTTTCACTGCTTTTTCGCCCTGGGTGCCGAAGGCGAGCAGCTTGCGGTAGAGGGTGGGGTCGTTGATCAGCAGGGCGAGACTCCCCTCCCCTTCGGTGATCGTCTCGGTCAGGCGATCGAGGCGACCGGCCAGCGCCGCCAGGTTGTCGTACAGGGTGGGGTCGTCGATCAGCCGGGCGAGGCTTCCCTGCTGCGAGGTCAGCTGGTCGGCGACGCTGCCCAGCTTGTCGAAGGCGCCGTAGGCGCGGCTGATGACGTCCTCCAGCCCCATGGGCGGCTCGCCCTGCAAGGGCCCCGGGGGCAACCCCGCCTGGCCGCCGGGGGTGATGTCGACGTATTTGGCCCCGAGCAAGCCCTGGGTCTTGACCGTCACCTGGGCCGCGCTGCCCAGCCGTTGCGCGGCGTCTTTTTCGAGCCGGAGGGTCACCCGGACTTCGTCGGAGCGCAGCGGCGAGGCGAAAGCGACGGCCTCCACCGACCCGATCACCACCCCCGACAGCCACACCGGAGCTCCGACCTGCAGGCCCTGCACTTCGGGCAGCAGCACCTCGACCGTCACCGTGGGAACAAAGAGGCGCGAGCGCTCGCCGAGCAGGAAAATGGCGCCGGCCGCCAGCGTCAGGGCCACCACCAGAAACAAGCCGACGCGCACCTCGGCCCAGCGGATGTCCTGTGAGCGTTTCACGCGCCCTCCTCGGCCGTCGCCCGGCTCTTTTCGTGGGGGGACAGAAATTCGCGCAGAGGCGCGAACCGGCTCTGCTCCATCTCGTCGCGCCCGCCCTCGAAGGCGACCCGGCCATCGTGAATGAAGAGCAGCCGCCGCCCGACGCGAAATGCGCAATCGAGATCGTGGGTCACCACCAGGGTTCCCTTGCCTCGTTTCTGGCATTCGACAATCAGCCGGTTGACCCGGCAGGCGCCCAGCGGATCGAGGCCGGCGGTCGGCTCGTCGAAGAGAATGCAGCGCGGCGCGGCGGCCATGGCCCGGGCGATGGCCGCCCGTTTGCGCATGCCGCCGGAGAGCTGGGCCGGGTAGAGGTCGATGGCCTCCTCGAGCTCGACCGAGCGCAGGTGCTCGCGCACCCGCTCCTCGATCTGGTCGACGGGGAGGCGGCCCTCCTCGAACAGGCGGTAGCCGACGTTTTCGCCGACGGTCAGGTTGTCGAACAGAGCACCGCCCTGAAAGACGATGGCCAGCCCCTTGCGCCGCTCGATCAGCTCGCTCTCGTCGAGCCGGCGGATGTCGTCGCCGTTCCACAGCACCTGGCCGCGCTCGGGCCGCAGCAATCCCAGAATCACCCGCAGGATCGTGCTTTTGCCCACCCCCGAAGCACCGAGCACGACCATGCGGTCGCCTTCTTCGAAATGCAGGTTGACACCCTGGAGAACCTTCTTGCCCGCCAGTCGCAGGTGAACGTCGCGCAATTCGATCATCAGAACAGCACCATGAAGAGCTTGGTCAGGAAAAAGTCGCTGACCAGAATGAAGACCGACGACAGCACCACCGTCTTTTTCGCCGCCACCCCCACCCCTTCGGCCCCGCCGCGGGTGGCGAGGCCCACATGACAACCGATGGAGGCGATCAGCGATCCGAAAAACAGGGGTTTGACCAGCCCCATGAAGAGGTCGTGCAGCTGGAGAAAATCAATGATCGAGCGCCAGTAGAAGCCGGGGTGCAGCTCGGTGCTGGTGGTCACGATGAGAAACCCGCCGACCATCGCGATGGCGTCGGCCAGCACCGTGAGCAGGGGCATGCACAGGACGCAGGCGAGAAAGCGCGGCACCAGCAGCTTCTTGACCACGTCGGTCCCCTCGACCCGGTAGGCGTCGATCTGCTCGGTGACCCGCATGGTACCGAGCTCGGCGGTAATCGCCGAACCGGCCCGTCCGGCCACCATCAGCGCCGCCAGCACCGGCCCGAGCTCTTTCACGATGGAGGCGCCGATCACGCTGCCGACCAGGTTGGTGGCCCCGAACCGGGTGAAGAGCACCACCCCCTGCAGAGCCATGACCATGCCGGTGAACAGCCCGGTGAGCAGCACGATGAAGAGCGATTCCACCCCGATGCGATCGAGCTGATAGGCGAGCTCGCGTCCGTAGAACGGGCGACGCGGCACTTTCGCCAGAGTGGCGGCGGTCAACCGGGTGTAGCGATCGAGCTGCAGCAGAAGGCTCTTGCCCGCGTCTTCGAGTCTGCTCAAGGCCATGACGGGCTCCTCCCGTGGAGGGTTCGGCGGACCGCCGGGTTCAGGCGGGCGGCCCGGCCCCGTGCGAGTAGGAAGCTTCCATGACGCCGTGGGGCGGCTTCAGTTCCGCAACCGGCAGCAGGGCCAGGGCGACGACCTGGTCCATCGTCGCCACGAAATGAAGTTCCATGGCCCCGAGCGCCTCGTCGCTCAACTCTTCGAGGTGCGGCTGGTTGCGCTCGGGGAGCAGAACCGTTGCGACCCCGGCGCGATGGGCGGCGAGAACCTTCTCCTTGACCCCGCCGATGGGCAGAATGCGCCCGGTCAGGGTCAATTCGCCGGTCATCGCCACCTGGCGCCGGGCGGGGCGCCCCGTCAGCAGCGAGATCAGCGCGAGGGCGATGGTGACCCCGGCCGAGGGCCCGTCTTTGGGGATGGCGCCGGCGGGGACGTGGATATGGATATCGCTGCGCTCGAAGAAGTCGGCGACGATACCGAACTGTTCGGCATGGGCGCGCACGTAGGAGAGCGCCGTCTGGGCCGACTCGCGCATGACCTCGCCGAGGCTGCCGGTGAGGGCGAGATCCTTTTTACCCGCCATGCGGGTCGCCTCGACGAACAGGATGTCGCCGCCGCTCTCGGTCCAGGCCAGCCCGGTGGCCACGCCGACGCGATCCTCCGCGTCCGCCACCTCGGAGAAGAATTTGCGCGGCCCGAGCAGCTTGGCGACCATATCTGCGGTGATCCGCGTCCGCGGGGTGGCGCCCTGGGAGATCTCCCGCGCCACCTTGCGGCAGATGGCGGCGATCTTGCGCTCGAGGTTGCGCACGCCGGCTTCGCGGGTGTAGTCGCTGATCGTCTCGCGGATCGCCCGCTGTTCGAATTCGAGCGCATAGTCGGCAAGGCCGTTTTCCTCGATCTGCTTGGGAACCAGGTAGCGAAAGGCGATCTGCTCCTTCTCGGCATCGCTGTAGCCCGCGAGCCGGATCACCTCCATGCGGTCGCGCAGAGCCGAGGGAATCGGGTCGAGGATATTGGCGGTGGTGACGAACATCACCTTTGAGAGGTCGAAGGGGACGTCGAGATAGTGGTCGTTGAAGCTGTTGTTCTGCTCGGGATCGAGCACCTCGAGCAGGGCCGCAGCCGGGTCGCCGCGAAAATCCTGCCCGATCTTGTCGATCTCGTCGAGCATGAAGACCGGGTTGTTGACCTCGGCGCGGTTGATCTCCTGGATGATGCGCCCGGGCAACGCGCCGATGTAGGTGCGCCGGTGGCCGCGAATCTCGGCCTCGTCCTTCATCCCACCGAGAGCGATGCGGATGAACTTGCGCCCCATGGCCCGGGCGATGGAGCGGCCGAGGGAGGTTTTGCCCACCCCGGGCGGCCCGACGAAACAGAGAATCGGCCCCTTGGTCGTTTTGCGCAGGGAGCGCACCGCCAGGTACTCGAGAATGCGCTCCTTGACCTCCTTGAGGTCGAAGTGGTCCTCGTCGAGAATCTCCTCGGCCCGGTTGATGTCGAGGGCATCTTCACTGCTCTTCCGCCAGGGGATGCCGCACAGGTACTCGAGATAGGTGCGCGCTACCGTGTATTCGGGGCTGGCGGGGTTGATGCGCTCGAGGCGGGCCAGCTCCTTGCGGGCGATCTTGGCGACGCTCTCGGGCATCTGCGCCCGCTCGATGGCATGGCGGAATTCGTTGAGCTCGCCCTGGCGCGGATCCTCGTCGCCGAGTTCTTCCTGGATCTGCTTCATCTGTTCGCGCAGCAGGTATTCCTTCTGGGTCTTGCCGATCTTCCTGGTCACCTCGGTCTGGATCTCGCCGCGCACCTGCAGCTTCTGCACCTCGCTCGACAACAGCAGATACACCTCTTTGAGCCGCTCGATCGGCGCCAGGATTTCGAGCATGCGCTGCTGGGTCGCGATCGGCACGCCGAGATAAACGGTAATGAGATCGGCGAGGCGGCCCGGGTCTTCGATGCGGTCGACCATCTTCATCACGTCCCCCGGCAAGGGGCGGCCGTGGGACAGGGCGACCTTGAGCAGGGCGTTGACGCTCTGCACCAGGGCTTCGGACACCAGGCTGCGCTCGGGGGGTTCGTCGAGCGCCTCGACCCGGGCGCTGATGAAGGGGGTGCGCTTCACCGCCCTGCCGAGGCGCGCCCGCATCAGCCCCTCGACCATGACCTTGGCGCCCCCCTCGGGAAAGCGGAAGACCTGGCTGATGCGGCACAGGGTGCCGATGGGGGCGAGATGTTCGAAACGGCAGAACTCGCCCGGACGGACGCAATAGAACAGACCGATGATCTGGCTGCCCTTCATCGCCTCCTCGACGGCGGGCATGCCCTCGGCATTGACGAAGAGAGGAAACACCATGTGCGGAAACACCACCTGCTCGCGCAGGGGATAAATCGGAATCGTTTCCGGAATCTGATCTCCGTCGAAGGTCATCGGCAACTCCCGGGTCAGGGCGGTAAAATCGTCGGTTTGAACCGCAGGAAACCAGCAAATTCAATAGTTTATTTCTTCAAAGCATACCAGCGCCCCCCCTGCTGTCAAGGCGGGGAAAATCGCCCTTTGACAAAAATCCGGGGCAATGGTTAACTCGGGATATTTTTTGAACCCAGTGGGAAATTCGGGATTTTCAAATTCGCCGGACATGCGCTTTTTCACGGATTTTCCGGCTCAATCCATTAATTCCAGACAGGAGAAAAGGTTCCATGAAGCGAATCGCCGTACTGACGAGCGGAGGGGACTGCTCGGGAATGAATGCCGCCATTCGCGCGGTGGCGCGCTCCGCCATGCAGTCGGGGCTGGAGATCGTCGGCATCAACAAGGGATACAAGGGGTTGATCGACCGCAATTACTTTCTGATGTCGACCCGTTCGGTGAGCAACGTGCTGCAGCGCGGCGGCACCTTTCTGCAAAGCGCGCGCTGCAAGGAGATGATGGAGGAGGCCGGCCAGCGCCTGGCGGCGGAAAACCTCAAGGGGATGGGCATCGAGGGCCTGGTGGTGATCGGCGGCGACGGCTCGCTGCGCGGCGCCGTCGCATTGCAGCGCCAGGGCATCAGGGTGCTGGGCATTCCCGCCTCGATCGACAACGACATTCCCTTCACCGACATGTCGCTCGGGGTCGATACCGCCCTGAACAACATCGTCTACGCCGTCGACTGCCTGAAGGATACGGCGTCGAGCCACGACCGCGCCTTTATCGTCGAAGTCATGGGTCGCGACTGCGGCTATCTGACCCTGGCCGCCTCCATCGCCTGCGGCGCCGAGCACGCCGTCATTCCCGAAACCGGATTCAGCATCGACGCCATCTGCGAGAACCTGCGCAAGCGCTATCGCGAGGGGCGCGACAACTCGATCATCATGGTGGCCGAAGGGGCGATTTCGGCCCAAAGCCTCTCGGAGCAGATCAAGGACCGGATCGGCTTCGAATCGCGTATCATGGTGCTCGGTCACTATCAGCGCGGCGGCTCGCCTTCGACCTTCGATCGCCTGCTCGGTTCGCGCTTCGGCCAGGGGGCGGTGGAGGCGCTGCTGAAAGGGGAGACGGGCAAGATGATCGGGCTCGCCAGCGCCAGGCTGCAGCTCACCGACCTGGAGAAAGTGCTCGAAACCGGCATGCGCCCCATCGACCAGACCATGATCCGCCTTTCCCAGGCCCTCGATATCTGAATCGCGAAGGCGCCCGCCGGGCGCCTTCGCCGCTCAGGGCTCGCCTTCTGCGACCCGCTCTTGCAGGTACTCGCGCAACGCCACGGCGTTGTTGTGTTCCTCGTCCTTCGCGGCGTAGACCAGCGTCACCCGCCGGCCGCCCTGCAACCGGTCGAGCAGCGGCTGCAGCGCGTCGTCCTTGTCCTCCAGTTCTTTCCGGTAGCGACGACATCCTCCCAGCGCTCGGTTTCATGGCCGAACCACCGGCGCAGATCGTCGCTGGGCGCGACCTCTTTGCGCCAGTCGTCGAGGGCCAGATCTTCCTTGCTCCGGCCCCGCGGCCAGAGGCGGTCGACCAGCACCCGTCGTTCTGCGCCGGCTCGTCGTAGGCCCGCTCCTTTCTTTTCTTCCCTGCTTGCAAGTATAATGGTCGTTTTTTGCCCCACCACTTTTTCTCCAGGATCGTCTCATGTCAGATCACGCCATCGTCGTCAAGGGCGCACGCCAGAACAATCTCAAGAACCTCGACCTGGAGCTGCCGCTGGGCGAGTTGATCGTCGTCACCGGGGTGTCGGGCTCGGGCAAGTCGTCGCTGGCCTTCGACACCATCTACGCCGAGGGCCAGCGCCGCTACGTGGAGACCTTCTCGCCCTACGCCCGCCAGTTCCTCGACCGCATGGACAAACCCCGGGTCGAGCGCATCGAGGGCATCCCCCCGGCGATCGCCATCGACCAGACCAACCCGGTGCGCACGTCGCGCTCGACGGTCGGCACCATGACCGAGTTGACCGACCACCTCAAGCTCCTCTTCGCCCGCGCGGCCCGGCTCTACTGCCGCGGTTGCGGCCGCCCGGTGGCGCGCGACACCCCGGAGAGCATCGCCGGGCGGCTGCTGGCCGAGCTGGCCGGGGAGCGCGCCCTGATCGTCTTCGCGGTCAGCGTGCCAAGCAATTTCACCGTGGAGGAGATCAAGGGGCACCTCGCCGCCCAGGGCTACACCCGCTTTCAGCGCGAGAGCGACGCGAGCCTCGAGGTGATTCAGGATCGGGTGACCATCGCCCCCGAGCGCCGCGGGCGCCTGGTGGAGAGCCTGGAGGCGGCGCTCAAGACCGGCCACGGACGCCTGAGCGTGATCCCGGCGACGCGCGGGGGAGAGACCGGCGCGCCTCTGCGCTTCTCCGCCGAACTGCACTGCGCCCAGTGCGACATCGCCTACCACGACCCACAGCCCAACCTGTTCAGTTTCAACTCCCCCGTCGGCGCCTGCGACGCCTGCCGCGGCTTCGGCCGCACCATGGGCATCGACTACGCCCTGGTGATCCCCGACGAGAACAAGAGCCTCTCCGAGGGGGCGGTCAAGCCCTGGCAGACCGAGAGCTACCGCGAATGCCAGGACGATCTGCTGAAGTTCGCCCGCGCGCGCGGCATCCCCACCGACGTGCCCTGGCGGGAACTGACCGCGCATCAGCGCGATTGGGTGATCGCCGGCGAGGGGAGCTGGGATGAGGGAGTGTGGTACGGCGCCCGACGCTTCTTCGACTGGCTCGAAACCAAGAGCTACAAGATGCACATCCGGGTGCTGCTGTCGAAATACCGCTCCTACGACCGCTGCCCCGCCTGCCGCGGCGCCCGCCTCAAGGACGACGCCCTGCTCTGGCGTCTCGGCGGCAAGGCCGAGGCCGACCGGGCGCTGGCGCCGGAGCAGCGCTTTCGACCGGCCGGCGTCGATCTGCCCGCGCACGCGCTGCAGGCCTTGCCCGGCCTGACCCTGCACGACGTGATGCTGCTCCCCATCGACCGCTGCCTGGCCTGGTTCACCGACCTGCAGCTCCCGACCCCCCTCGACGAGGCGGCCGACCTGTTGCTGGGGGAGATCCGCACCCGCCTCGCCTACCTGGTCGATGTCGGCCTGTCCTACCTCACCCTCGACCGCCAGTCGCGCACCCTCTCCGGCGGCGAAGTGCAGCGCATCAACCTCACCACGGCGCTGGGCACCTCCCTGGTCAACGCCCTGTTCGTGCTCGACGAGCCCTCCATCGGCCTGCACCCGCGCGACATGGGGCGGGTCGTCGGGGTGCTGCAGCGCCTGCGCGACGCCGGCAACACCCTGCTGGTGGTGGAGCACGATCCCCAGGTGATGCTCGCCGCCGACCGGGTGCTCGACATCGGCCCGGGACCGGGGGAACGGGGCGGCGAAATCGTCTTCTTCGGCACCCCGCGCCAGCTGGTCGCATCGGAAACGTCCCTGACCGCCCAGTATCTCGGGGGGAAAAAGGTCGTCGCCGCCCCCTCGCTGGCCCATGCGCCCGCTGGCTCGACCCCGCACATCGAGGTGCGCGGCGCCGCCGCCCACAACCTCAAGGGGATCGACGTGCGCCTTCCCCTGGAGCGGATGGTGGTGGTGACCGGCGTTTCGGGCTCGGGCAAATCGACCCTGGTGCAGGACGTGCTCTACAACGCCCTGTGCAAGCTCAAGGGCAAGCCGGTGGAGCCGGCCGGCGCCCACCGCGAAATCGTCGGCCACCAACTGATCGCCGACGTGGTCATGGTCGACCAGTCGCCCATCGGCCGCACCACCCGCTCCAACCCGGCGAGCTACGTCGGCGCCTTCGACCCGATCCGCAAGGCCTTTGCCGACGAACTGACCGCGAAGGAGCGCGGCTACAGCGCCGGCGCCTTCAGTTTCAACGCCGGCAACGGCCGCTGCCCCACCTGCGGCGGCAACGGCTTCGAGCACGTGGAAATGCAGTTTCTCAGCGACGTCTACCTGCGCTGCCCCGACTGCAACGGCCGCCGCTACCGCGCCGAGGTGCTCGAAATCAAGCTGTCCCCCGCAAACGGCGGACCGGGGAAATCGATCGCCGACGTGCTCGAGATGACCGTGGCCGAAGCCATCGCCTTTTTCGCCGACGCGCCCGAGGTGCTGCGCGGCCTCGAACCGCTGCAGGCGGTGGGGCTCGACTACCTGAGCCTCGGCCAGCCGGTGCCGACCCTCTCCGGGGGCGAGGCCCAGCGCCTGAAGCTGGCCGGCCACCTGGCCGCCAACCGGGGCAGAAAAAAGCAGAGCGGCAAGACCCTGTTTCTGTTCGACGAACCGACCACCGGCCTGCATTTCGACGACATCGCCCGGCTGCTCGGGGCCTTCCGCCAGCTGCAGGGCGAAGGCCACTCGCTGCTGATCATCGAGCACAACCTCGACGTCATCGCCGCCGCCGACTGGCTGATCGACCTCGGCCCCGAGGGGGGCGACGGCGGCGGCCGGGTGATCTGCGCCGGCACCCCCCAGCAGGTGACGGCCTGTGGCGAGAGCCACACCGGCGCCGCCCTGCGCGACTACCAGGCGCAATTGTCGGCAACCGTTTCCGACACCGTAGGGGCAGGCCCCCGTGCCTGCCCTGGTTCCGTCTCCGAAGAATCTTCGCTTGCCGTCAACGCCCCTGGCCCCCAAACGCCCCTGGTTGCGCAATCGAGCGCGGGCACCCACGGGGGGGCGCCCCTACGGGGGCGGGAGGCGAATGGGCAGATCTGCATCCATGGGGCCCGCGAGCACAACCTGAAAGGGGTCGACATCTGCCTGCCGCGCGACACCTTCACCGTGATCACCGGCATCTCCGGCTCGGGCAAGAGCACCATCGCCTTCGACATCCTCTTCGCCGAGGGCCAGCGCCGCTACCTCGAATCGCTCAACGCCTACGCCCGCCAGTTCGTGCAGCCGGCGGCGCGCCCCGACATCGACGCCCTGTTCGGCATTCCGCCGACGGTGGCGATCGAGCAGCGTACCAGCCGCGGCGGGCGCAAGAGCACGGTGGCGACCCTGACCGAGATCTACCATTTCCTGCGCCTGCTCTTCGTCAAGCTCGGGGTGCAGCACTGCCCCGAATGCAACATCGCCATCGAGCCCCAGTCGCGCGAAGCGATTCTCGCCCGCCTGCTGCGCGACTGGCGCGGCCGGCGCCTGATTCTGCTCGCGCCGCTGGTCGTGGCGCGCAAGGGCTACTACACCGACCTCGCCAAGTGGGCCGCCGGCAAGGGTTTCTCCCACCTGCGGGTGGACGGGGTCGACACCCCCACCGACCACTGGCCGCGCCTCGACCGCTTCCGCGAGCACCACATCGAACTGCCGGTGGGTGACATTGTGGTCGATGCCAAAAACGAAAGCGAGCTGCGCGAGCTGCTGCACCGGACCCTCGACTACGGCAAGGGGGTGGTGCAGGTGGTGGCGGAGAAGGGCAAAAAGGGGGCGGACGAGGCGATCTTCTCCACCCTGCGCGCCTGCCCCGGCTGCGGCCGCAGCTTCGAGGAACCCGACCCGCGCCTGTTCTCCTTCAACAGCAAGCACGGCTGGTGCGCGAGCTGCTTCGGCACCGGCCTGCAACTGCAGGGCTTCGACGCCGAGCAAAGCGGCGAGGAGATCTGGTGGAACGCCTGGTGGGAGGGGGCGGAGCAGCCCTGTCCGAGCTGTTGCGGCGCGCGCCTGCGCCCCGAGGCCCTGGCGGTGCGGTTCCGCGACCGCAACATCGCCGATCTGACCGGGCTCACCATCGCCGCGGCGGAAGCCTTCTTCGGCGCCCTGCGGCTCGGCGGGCGCGAGGCCGACATCGCCCGCGACATTCTCGCCGAACTGGCCTCGCGCTTCGCCTTCCTGCGTGAGGTGGGGCTCGCCTACCTCAGCCTCGGCCGGGCCGCCCCCACCCTCTCCGGCGGCGAAGCCCAGCGCATCCGGCTCGCCGCCCAGCTCGGCTCGAACCTGCGCGGGGTCTGCTATATTCTCGACGAGCCGACCATCGGCCTGCATCCCCGCGACAACCGCATGCTCCTCGACACCCTGGAGAAGCTCCAGGCCAAGGGCAACACGGTGGTGGTGGTCGAGCACGACGACGAAACCATCCGCCGCGCCCGCCACCTCATCGACATCGGCCCCGGCGCCGGGGTCAACGGCGGGCGGGTGGTGGCGGCCGGGACGGTGGACGACCTGATGGCCGCTCCCGACTCGCTCACCGGGCGCTTTCTGCGCGAGCCGCTGCGCCATCCGCTGCTCGAACGGCGGCGCACCACCGCCCGTACGGCGAAAATCGAGGTGGTCGCCGCCGACCTGCACAACCTGAAAAACCTCACCGTGGCGCTGCCCCTCGAGCGGATGGTGTGCGTCACCGGCGTCTCGGGCTCGGGCAAGAGCACCCTGGTACGCTCGCTGCTGCACGACAGCCTGCGGCGCCTGCTGGCGGAAGGGGGAAAGGAAGCGCCCCAGTGGCGCGGCTGTCGGGAAATCAGGGGCTGGCAGAAGGTGCAGCGCATTCTCGAGGTCGACCAGACCCCCATCGGCAAGACGCCCCGGTCGTGCCCGGCGACTTACGTCGGCTTCTGGGACGAGGTGCGCAAGCTTTTCGCCGCCACTCCCGAAGCGAAAATCCGCGGCTGGGGTCCGGGGCGCTTCTCCTTCAACACCAGGGATGGGCGCTGTCCCGACTGCGAGGGCCAGGGGGTGCAGAAGATCGAGATGAGTTTTCTTCCCGACGTGCGCGTCGCCTGCGACACCTGTAACGGGCGGCGCTTCACCGCGGAAACCCTGGCGGTCGCCTACAAGGGGAAAAACATCGGCGAGGTGCTGAAGATGACCATCAACCAGGCCACCGAATACTTCGCCGCGCACCGCAAGATTCACCACGCCCTGCGTCTGCTTCAGGATGTCGGCCTCGGTTACCTCACCCTGGGTCAGCAGAGCCCCACCCTCTCCGGCGGCGAGGCCCAGCGCATCAAGCTGGTGACCGAACTGGCCAAGGCCCCGGCGAGCAAGGTTGACGCCCCGGCGAAAGGCGCGCGGCGGGCGGGGCAAGCCCTCTACATTCTCGACGAGCCGACCATCGGCCTACACATGGCCGACGTCGAGAAACTGATCCGGGTGCTGCACCGGCTGGTCGACGCGGGCAACACGGTGCTGCTCATCGAGCACAACCTCGACGTCATCGCCGAGGCCGACTGGGTGATCGACCTCGGGCCGGAAGGGGGCGACGGCGGCGGCCGGGTGGTGGCGCAGGGGACACCGGAACAGGTGGCGAAGGCGAAGAAGGGATCACACACGGGAAGGATTCTGGCGGAGTTTCTCGAGGAGCGAAAACCCTCCGGGCGTTGAGGCATTGCCTTGGTAAAAAAATCGAAAAAGGGCTCCTGCTCCAGCGGCCCATGGGAAAAGATTGCAAGTCCCTGAAATTGGTCCGGCGCGGGCTCCGGGTCAAGTGTTTACCTTTGCAATCCGCGGCCGCCGGGTTATCCTTCCAAACGTTGAATGCTGACTGCAAATCCAGGGAGTTCCGTCCATGTCCAATTATTTCTGTCTGCCCTTTTCCACCCACCCCTTACGCGACGCCCTCTACGACGAGCTGCATGCGCGGCCCTTTCAGGTGGTCGCGACGCCGCAACAGATTACCCACCTCGCCTTTCGCGCCCAGCCGCGGGAAGTGGACGAGGCCTTTCACCTGCTGTGCGACCTGTGCCGGCGCTACAGCGTCAACCAGCCGAGCGCGGACAATGTCTCCTACCAGCAGGATTTCGGCGAATTCGCGGTGCGCTGGGAGAAGCACATGGAATTCTATTCGCTGACCTTCTCCCGCGGCCGCAAACTGAGCGGCGAGCCCTTTGCCAACCCGGTCATCCGCCTGCTGCCGGGCGACTGGATGGCGTCCCTTCCGGGTCAGGCGGTTTCGGCCTTTCATGTCCTCGTCGACGGCGGCGACATCGCCTTCGACCATGAGGTTCTCACCCGCTGCTTCGAAGGGCACCGCCTGGTGATGAGCCAGCCGAAGGAAGGCAAGGCCCTGATCTGCACCGCCTTTCGCCTGCACAGCGACGGCTTCGGCCGCTTCATGATCCAGAACCGCGGCATCAGCGACTACCAGATGGGACGGCTGGTGCAACGGGTGGTGGAGCTGGAAACCTACCGCCTGCTGGCCCAGCTCTCGCTCCCCCTGGCCAAGCGCATCTCGCCCGAACTGCACGAACTCGACAAGGAGCTGGCCGAGATGCTAGCCAACGTGCCCGACCACGAAAGCGGCGACGCCAACCGCGACATGCTCCGGCGCCTCTCCCAGCTCTCGGCCCGGCTCGAAACCTGGCGGGCGGAAACCAACCACCGCTTTTCCGCCACCCGCGCCTACCACGAACTGGTGCTGACCCGGCTGCACAACATCAAGGAAGAACCGGTGGAGGGCTACATGACCTTCGCCGAGTTCATGACCCGCCGCCTCAACCCGGGCCTGCGCACCTGCGAGGCGGCGCAGAACTGGATGGAAGATCTGTCGCGGCGCATCGAACGGGCCGGCGATATGATGCGCACCCGGGTCAACCTGATATTGCAGGACCAGAACAAGGCGCTGCTCGGAGCGATGAACCGCCGCGGGCGCCTGCAGTTTCGCCTGCAGGAGACGGTGGAAGGGCTCTCGGTGGCGGCGATCAGCTACTACACCGTCGGTCTGCTCGGCTACCTGCTGGCCGGATTGCCCCTGAAGCAAATCGGCGTCGACAAGGCCGCCATGCAGGCGGCGCTGGTCCCCTTCGTCGTCCTGCTGATCTGGTGGATCATCCGCCGCGTCAAACACCGCTTGATCAAGGAGCCGGAGGACGACTGAGCCCGGCGAGTTCTCCCTGCCGCCCACCCCAAAAAACGACGCACCATCCCCCGAAAAGAGTCTCACGGGAAGCCGTTAAGACGCGAAGAGAACCGCCTCGGACTATCCGGCCGACTCTTCCCGATCTTCGCGGCGTTGCGTGAGGCAGGAGATTCGGGTTTTCTTCTTTTTTTGTAACTATTCACCCTGGTCCGAAAGGGGGCTCGCGGCGACCGGCCTGCGCTCAGCCCGACGCCACCGGCATCGTCGACGAGTGATGATCGACAATCAGCCAGCGCCCGTCCCGCTTGACCCAGGCGAGGCTGTAACGGGCCGGCACCGTCTGCCTCCGTCCCTCCTTTTCCCAGCTGAAGGTGTAAGCCCCGGTGACAAGCCCAACCGGCCCGTAAACGCGGATGAGGGGCGCATGAAAGGTCACGCGGCGCCGGCCAAAGGCAAAAACCCGCTCGAAATAGCCGCGGATTTTCTCTGGGGTCTCTCGCAGCTGGGGAGAGAGCGTTCCCCACAACAGGGCTTCCGGGGCGTAACAGGCCAGAATGGTCTCGGAACTTTCCAGAGCAAAGGCCGCTGCCCAGCCATCCAGAGCGGCCATGAGATCGGCCCGATCCCTTTCCTCTTTTTCCGCAGTGATCATGATCCTTCCTCCGAAAAATCCCAGCCGTATCGATCCTGGGCCCAGATTTCAGGGGCCGGATCTCTTTCGAGGAAAACTTGACATTCCATTCATTATGGTAAAGTTCTTTTAGAGACAACAAAAAAACAATAAATATCTGTTCTTATTTAATAAATGGTATTTTTTTAGCAAAAGTTTTTTACTGTGGGTCGAAAATTTTTTCCAAGATGGGGCGTATGGCGAAACCCGCTGGGGACTTGGCGCCCAGTCGGGGCCAACAACTGACCGGAGGAGAGAGGAGCAAAGCCATGACCGATTCCAAAAAACCTAAAAAGGACCCGATCAAGCAGCACGAAACCGTCATTATCAATCTCTGCCAGGCATGCGGCAACCGCTACTCCTACGAAGAAGCGAAAAAGAAGAATTTCACGTGTTGCGGCCAGAAACTCAAGGAAATAGAAGAGCGTGTTTCCCTGCCTCTGGGGCCCTGATCCCATTTTCGACGGAAGAGATGACCTTCGAAAATGGCAACTGGAGGCTTTCGCTCCGCGACCTTCTGAACGAGCATCGATTGAATTTTCAGAAAGGATTCAGCATGACCGAAAAATATCATGATCGTTTTTCCCAAGCCGAAGAAGAACAACAGGAAAAATCGGCCTTCGTCTGTGTAAGTTGTAACGAGAAATATCCCAAGAAAGAGGCGGAAAAGAAAGAGATGTCCTGCTGCGGCCGGACCCTCAGGGAACTGACCCAGGAAAGTTTCGGCCCCTGATCTTCATTCTCGCGCCAAATGATATGTCCCATTCCAAAGGCGGCGCCAGCCGCCTTTGGTCTTATATGGTAAAATAAATATGTAGTTTGGACATGCAGACATACCATGCGGGCGCGGTGCCGCAGGTGCGCACCCCGTACCGAAAATGCAGTTGAGGCCGCCAAAGGAAAAGAAAGGAGAACGGTGATGACCGATCGTTTCACCAAAGCCGTAGAGGAACTGGAGAAAAAATCGCCTTTTGTCTGTGAAAGTTGCGGACATCCCCACGATATCGAGACGGTTCGGAAAAAAGTGGCCGAGGGAGCCGGGGTCGACCTGAAAGACCGTTTCTCGGACGCCGTCAAAGAGTCGGGAGAGAAATCGGCCTTCGCCTGCGAGAGTTGCGGTCATCATCTGATCATACCGGCGACTCCGAAAAAAGAAGAATCGGCCTGAAAGCCCGCCCATCCTTCCGGAAAGGGAGTGGCAGATTCTCCCGCCCATACCCGGTTTTTCAGAAGCGTTTCCGGAACCGAACAAGGCCCGCCCCGAAATCGGAGCGGGCCTTGTTCGCATTCACGGCGGTTATTCCATCCGCGCAAGAGCCGAGGCAAGAGGAAAGAGGTGAAGTCAATGGCCGAGAACGCCGGGGTGGCAGTCACCATGTACCGCTGGGCCGGTGCCTGGGGTCCGTTCAAGATCAAAGTACCGTGCGGGGAATGCTCGCTGACCCAGGACGTGATCCGCGACACCCTGGCCGACGAATTGGAAGGCATCCCGGTGGCACTGGAGATTCACGAGTGGTTAAGCGAGTGGTGGCGACCGCTGCTCAGGGGCGGCTGGCACGCCCCCATCGTCATGGTCGAGGAAAAAGTCATCTCCCAGGGCAACGCCCTCAACCGCGGGGTGCTCACCCAGGCGGTCATCGAGCACCATGCGCGGCGCACCCCGGTGGCGGGAAACCATCTCTTCGGCAAAGACAGCTGCCCCCACTGCCAACGGGGCAAAAAGTATCTCGAAGAGGCCGGCATCGCCTACACCTACCATAACGTGGTGCGCGACCCCCGGGCTCTTTACGAAATGATCGCCCGGGTCAAGCCGCTCATCGGGGCCAAGACCCCGATGACCGTCCCGCAGATCTGGATCGACGGCGCTTACGTCGGCGGGGCCGACCGGCTCAGCGAAATCGTCCATCGCCAGGTCGAGCCGAATCGCGACCGCGGGCAGTGTTCGCTGTCGCCGGGCAGACCGGCGGGAGGGCGCGAAGGCGTCTGAATACCCCGTGCGGACTCGGAAGATTTTCAGCCAGCCCGTTTCCGCGCAGGCGCCGGAGTCAACGCCCGGGCCGGGACCGCCAGCAGGAAACCGCGATGGTCACCACCGTCAACGGGATGAAAAAGAAAAACATCGATTGCCCCAACATGGGCAGGGCCGCATGTTCCGTCGCGGTGAGCACCAGCCACAGGGTGTAGACCCCATAGTAGAAGAAGAACAAGCCGCCCTCCCAGCGGGCGATCAGATGGCCGGTGAAAAAGATCGGCAGGCAGGCCACGGCCACCGCCAGCATCACCGGCAGATCGAAGGTCAGGGCCGACATCTCCACCGGCACCCCGCCCGGCGCCACCGCCGCCGTGAGCCCCAGCACACAGAGGATGTTGAAAATATTGCTGCCGACCACGTTGCCCACCGCCATGTCGCGCTGCCCACGCAGGCTGGCCATGACCGAGGTGGCCAGCTCGGGCAGCGAGGTGCCGATGGCCACCACGGTGAGTCCGATGACCACGTCACTGACTCCGAACAGGCGGGCAAAGGCCACCGCCCCCTCCACCAGCCAATGGGAACCGACGGCGAGCAGAGCCAGACCGGCCACCACCTGAGCGATCTGGAGCGGGAGGCTGCCGACGGTTGCCGGGGGGAAATTTTCGCCATTGGCCGCATTTTCCCGGCGCACCTGACGCCTGCTGCGACGCACGGCCCAAACGGTGTAAATCAACACGCCGCCGAACAGCAGGATGCCGTCGAGGCGCCCGATCATTCCGTCAAGAGCCAGAAGCACCATCAGGGCGGAAACGCCCACCATGATCGGCACCTCGAGTCGCACCACCTGACGCGACACCAGCAGGGGCGCCACCAAGGCCGAGAGACCGAGAATCAGCAGGATGTTGGCGATGTTGCTGCCGACCACGTTGCCCAGGGCGATTCCCACCTGCCCCGACCAGGCCGAGGTGACGCTCACCGCCAGCTCCGGCGCGCTGGTGCCGAAAGCCACCACCGTCAGGCCGATCACCAGGGGCGAGATGCCCCACTTGGCGGCCAGGCTCGAAGCGCCCCGCACCAGGAGCTCGGCACCGAAGACCAGGGCGGCCAGCCCAACGACAAAAAAAACGACAGTGAGAAAATCCACGTTTTTCCTTTTCTTTAGCCGGAAGCGCCGCCGGCCAGCGCCTCGAGCCGGCCGATGCGCTCAGCCATGGGCGGGTGGGTGGAAAAGAGGTTGGCCAGTTGGCTGCCGGCCAGCGGGTTGACGATGAACAGATGCGCCGTGGCCGGTTGGGCGCCCCGCATGGGGGCGGCCTGGGAGGCCGTCTGCAGCTTGCGCAGGGCGTTGGCCAGGGCCAGAGGATTGCCGCAGATGCGCGCGCCGCTCTCATCGGCGAGATATTCCCGGGAACGGGACACTGCCATCTGGATCAGCATCGCCGCGATCGGAGCGACGATCGCCAGGGCCAGGCCGGCGATGGGGTTGCCCCCTTCCTCGTCATCACTGCGGCCGGCCCCGAAAATGGCCGCCCACTGCAGCATGTTGCCAAGCATCGAGATCGCCCCGGCGAAGGTCGCGGCGATCGTCGAGACCAGGGTGTCGCGATTCTTGACATGCGCCAGTTCGTGGGCCATGACCCCTTCGAGCTCTTCGCGGGTGAGGATGCGCATGATGCCCTCGGTGGCCGCGACCGCCGCATGCTCGGGGTTGCGGCCGGTGGCAAAGGCATTGGGGCTGTCGTTGGGGATGATGTAGACCCGGGGCATAGGCATGCCCGCCTGCTGCGCGAGGCGCCGGACCATGCCGTGAAACTCGGGATGGTCGGCTTCGCTCGCCTCGCGCGCGCGGTACATCTTGAGAACGATCTTGTCGGAGAACCAGTAAGTGAAGAAGTTCATGCCGGCGGCCAGCACGAAGGCGAAAATCATGCCGCCCTGGCCGCCGATGGCGTTCCCCATGGCCACCATGAGGAGGGTGAGAAGGGTGAGGAGAAAGGTGGTTTTCAGTCGGTTCATCGCTTTTTTTACCTCCGTGGGTTAGTGCCTGGGGTAAAAAAAAGACCTTTACCCCGGCATTCGCTGAATGCTGTGGCAAAGGTCTCGCAGATTTGAACCGGGTTCAAACCCCGCATTCCGGGCGGAAACGATCCGCCGTGATGACGAAATGCGGGTCGGCGTTTTCTCGCGCCGATTGCTACTCCCCTTTTGCGTGGACAGTCCCCGAATATTAAGGATAGAAGGTTCAGGTTGTCAACCGAATTCGCAGGCCGGACGACTGCGGTTATCGTGCGATGCTTCCCCTGCCCACGGGCCGTCCGGTTCCGGGACTCCAAAAGCCCGCGGACGTTCTCCATCCGGCATTCCGCGGGCGTGGCTCCCGGATTTTGACGGAATTCCTGACACTTAAAACAGGAGTGTGTCTAATTTTCTTACACTGTAGCGAAAACTACACATCTGGCGAATCCGACTTTCCTGGTCAGGCGGGCGTAACCTGCCAGGAATACTCAGAATCGTAAAACTTCATTAGTCCTGGCATAACACTTGCCTGTTTTCAGGTATATACTGTCAATTGTTACCACTGGGAGTCGGGCTATGAACGCTGTCGCTTATTATGTTCAGTGTAAAAACAGGTTGGCGACCGACCGTATTCACGCCATGGCAAAACGTTGGGCCCGCTGGGCCGGCGCCATTTTCTTGCGGGACGTGCTTCCCACCTTTCTCATCCTGATTGCGGTGGGCTGGATCTCCCTGCAGGTCGCATCCCGGATTTCAGAAACCAAGGACAACCACCGGTCGGGCCCCGTCAACGTGGCCACCCATCCCTGACGATCAGACCCGGGCCTTTTCCGTTGCCGGGTACGCGCTATCCCCGCTTCCCGTTTCTTTCCCCATCCATCTGCCCTGCCTGGCCTCCCCCCGGAATTTTGGGCTTGGTCTCCGTGCCTTCGCCGGTCACGAGCCCGCCGATAAACAGGCTGCCGTTGTGCACGAAAAAACAGTTCCGCAGCCCTTCCGCCAGCTCGAGAAGACGGCGCGCGTAATCCTCCTCCTCTCCCTCTTCGGGCGCCGCAAGCCCGAGAAAAACCACGTCGGCCGCGGCGCTCTCCCGGTGAATCATGTCCACGACGCTTTCGTCCCCGGCGCGCACCATGACATCGACCTCGGCGTTGATCCGAATCTCGGGAATCAGGCGGTGAAGCGACGCCTCGGTGCGCTGGCGCATGAGCTCGTTGGAAGCGATGCTGAGAACCCGGATGCGGGCATTGCGCCATTCGGGGTTGCGGCTCATCAGGTAGGCCAGCAGCAGCATCAGGTCGCCGTTGCGCTGCAACCCGCCCCACCAGATGTGAATCACCCGGCTGCGCCCCTCGAAAGTCGGCGGCTGGGGCTGCACCCGGCCCAATAGGAGCGAAATTTCCAACCGTTTCAGGCGCCGGATGAGCTTGAGAAAAATCGCCAGCCGCTGCCGGTCGTCGGGCAGCCCGAGCAGCACCAGGTTGCTCTCCAGCCCCGCCATGCCGTTGGCCTGGGCGACCGCCAGAATGCCGCGCTCGAGATTCTGCACCACGTTGACCTCGCCGAAGGCGGGAATCCCCTTCTCCCGCAGCAGCGCTTCGATTTCGTGCTGGCGGGCGCGGGTGTCGACATCGAGAGTCAGCACGTCCCCCTCCACCAGCTCGCACACCGTCACCACCCCGCGATCTTCGCTAAACCAGTTGCCGAAGCGCGCCAGCTCCAGCCGCCGCTCGACCCGGCCGCAGAAAACCAGCACGTGCGGCCGCCAATTGCGCGCCGTCATCGGGTGCCGGGCCAGGCGCAGCAGACACCAGCGGATCAGCGCCTCGTAAACGTCGCGCCAGACATCGCCCCAGCCTTCGCGCCGCTGGCGGCGCTTGAGAATCAGCCACAGAAGCAGTTCGATGGTCACGGCGATCAGGCTGGCGGTGACATTGATCAACACCATCACCCCGAAGCAGGCCGCGGCACCGGCAAGACTCACGTACCAGGGCACCCGCACCCGCGGTCGCCAGGAGGGATTGCCGGCAAGCTCCTCCAGGGCTGCCACCAGACTGATGGTGCCGTAGACGGTCAGAAAAAACATGGTGACCACCGTCGCCACCGTATTGAGGTCGCCGAGAAAGACCGCGATCAGCGCCAGCGCCAGGGTCACCACCAGACCGTTCAGCGGTTCGCGATGCTTGCCGCCCAGGCGCCCGAGGGCGGCAGGGGCGAGGCTGTCGTTGGCCAGGGCCTGCAGGGTGCGGGGAGCCCCCAGCATCGAACCGACCGCCGAGGAGAAGATGGCGCCCCACAAGCCGGGCAGAATCAGCCAGGGGCCGAGCAGGGCGATGCGGGTCCAGATCAACGGTTCCTGCCGCAGGCTGGCGGGGTCGGCGGCGAAGGCGAGAAAGACCGGAATCAGCAGATAGATGCCGAAGCCGGTCAGGGTGGCGTACAGGGTGCCGCGGGGAATCGCCTTGCGCGGATCGTCCAGGTCTCCCGACAGACTCAGGCCGGCCATGATGCCGGTGACCGCCGGGAAGAAAACGGCGAAAACCTGCCAGAATCCGACCTCCGCGGTTGGGAGCTCCATGCTGAGATGATCCCAGCTGCCGCCCCCGAGGCTTCCCGCGGCCAGGGCAAAGAGGGACAGCGCGATCAGAACCATGACCGGCAGTTGCGACTTGAGGGCAAAACCGGCGCCGCGAAAGGCCAGCGCCCCCACCGCCAGGGTGATGACAAAGGCTGCCGCCGGCACGGAAATGGCGGGCCAGACGAAACGCAGCGATTCGGCGAGACCGAAGGCATACAGGGTCACGGAAAAAGCCTGGGAGAGAAACAGCGGCAGCCCGATCGCTCCGCCGATGTCGAGGCCGAGGCTGCGCGAGATCATGAAATAGGCGCCGCCGACCCCGACCCGACTGTTGGTCGCCACCGCCGACAGACACAGCGAAGTCACCAGCGTGATGCTGTTGGCGATCACCACGATCAGCAGCGTGCGGGCCAGGCCGACCTGACCCACCACCCAACCGAAGCGCAGGTACATGATGACGCCGAGAATGGTGAGGATGGTGGGCGTGAAGACGCCGAGAAAGGCCCCCAGCTTCCGGTTTCCCTGAGGTCTGGACTCACCCCCGCCGAAGCGCAGCAAACGCGCGAAAAGATGGTTCATGGAATCCTCGTAGCGGAGAGAAAAGATTTCTCCTGTTTAGCACACCTGCGGGAAAGGGAAAACCGAATTGCGTCAGAGAACCTGGCGGCCGGCGATGACCGCCTGGCCGAGAGCGAGGCCGCCGTCGTTGGGCGGAACCTGGGAGTGGGTCAGAACGGTGAAGGCATCGCGCTCCAGCAGAGGAAGGGTGGTTTCGATCAGGTAGCGATTCTGGAAGACGCCGCCCGACAGAGCCACCAGCGACAGGCCGGTGGTGCGGCGCACCTGCCGGCAGGCGGCGTGGATCATGGCACAGATCGCGTTGTGAAACTTCCGGCTGATCGCGCCCATGGGCAGACCGCGCCGAATGTCGGCCGCCAGCGCCCGGATCAGGGAGGCGGGGTCGAACACGAAAAGCTCCCCTTCCGCGCGCAACTCAAACGGATAGGCGGAATCTTTCCCGGATTCGTCGATGGCCTGTTCGAGTTCAAGCGCCGCCTGCCCTTCGTAATTCACCCGTTGCCTTAACCCGGCGATGGCCGCCACCGCGTCGAACAGCCGCCCGCAGCTCGAGGTCAGGGGCGAATTGATGCCCTTGGCGATCATCTGGCGCAGCAGGCGCAGGTCGCTGGGGGCGATCTCGTGCAGAAACGGCAGGTCGGGCAGTTCGTCGCCGAAGGCATGCACCAGGGCGCTGACCGCCATGCGCCAGGGCTCACGGGTGGCGGCGTCGCCGCCGGGCAGGGGGAGATAAGCGAAATGCCCCGCCCGCCGGAATCCGGAAAAATCGCCGACCAGAAATTCGCCGCCCCAGATGCGGCCGTCGCTGCCATAGCCGATGCCGTCGAAAATGACGCCGATGGCCTGCTCGTCGCGGCCGTTTTCCGCAAGACAACTGGCGAGGTGGGCATGGTGGTGCTGCACGGCGATGCGGGGGATATCCCCTTGCTCTTCGGCGTAGCGGGTCGAGAGATAGTCGGGATGCAGATCGTGGGCGATGACCGCGGGCGTAAGTTGAAGAATGCCCTGCAGGTGCCGCACGGTGCGTTCGAGGGACTGCAGGGTCTCGAGGTTTTTCAGGTCGCCGATGTGCTGGCTGAGAAAGGCGCGGTTGTCCTGGGTGAGGCAGATGGTGCTCTTCAGTTCGGCCCCCACCGCCAGCACCGAGCGTTGCGCCTGCGGCAGAAACACCCCGCGCGGCACGTAGCCGCGGGAGCGGCGCATGACCACGGGCCTGCCGGCCATGACCCGGGCGATGGAATCGTCGGTGCGGATATGGATGCGCCGGTCGTGCGCCAGGTAGGCGTCGGCAATGCCGGACAGCCGCTGCAGGGCCTCGCCATCCTCGAACACGATCGGCTCCTCGCTGATGTTGGCGCTGGTCATGACCAGTGCGGCAAACGCGTCGCGCAGCAGCAGGTAGTGCAACGGGGTGTAGGGGAGCATAACCCCGAAGAACCGGTTGCGCGGCGCCACCAGCGGCGAAATGCCGGAATTTTCCCTGCGCCGCAGCAGCACGATGGGACGAGCCACCGAGGTGAGCAGCGCCTCTTCCTGCGCTCCGATCTCGGCATAGGCGCGCACCTGCTCCAGGCCGAAGGACATCAGGGCGAAGGGTTTTTCGTCGCGGGACTTGCGCCGGCGCAGCTCGGCGACCGCCGCATCGTTGCCGGCGTCGACCGCCAGGTGGTAGCCGCCCAGGCCCTTGATCGCCACGACCTTGCCCTGGCGCAGCAGCGCGATGGTTTGCGCCAGCGGATCGTCGCCCGCCAGTCTGCGGCCGTCCCTGCCGACCAGAGTGAGCTGGGGGCCGCACTCGGGGCAGGCGTTGGGCTGGGCGTGAAAGCGCCGGCTGGCGGGGTCGTCGTATTCGGCCCGGCAGGCGGGGCACAGGGGGAAATCGGCCATGGTGGTATTGGGCCGGTCGTAGGGGATGGCGGCGACGATGGTGAAGCGCGGTCCGCAGTTGGTGCAGTTGAGGAAAGGATAGCGGTAGCGCCGGTCGGCCGGATCGAACAGTTCGCGCAGACAATCGCCGCAGACGAAGGTGTCGGGGGAAATCTGCGCCGTTTTTTCCGGCGCGCCCCGGCTGGCGCGGATGACGAACTCGCGCTCGCCCGCGGGTACCCGCTCGCTCACTTCGAAACGGCTGATCGAGGCCAGCGGCGGCTTGTCATCCTGGAGCGCGCGCACAAAGGCGGCGAGATTCGCCGCGGGGCCTTCGGCTTCGATCAACACGCCCCGGGAATCGTTCAGCACCCATCCGACAATTTCCAGACGCCGGGCGGTCTGATAGACAAAGGGGCGGAATCCCACCCCCTGTACGATCCCCTCGATCTCGACCCGCTTGCGCTGCACAGCCATCTCTCCCTCGTGTCCAGGTGCGTTTTTACCACCCTCTTCGACCAATCCGCAAGAGTTCCGGGGGGGGCACGATGTCCCCGACAAGACAAATTTTTGAAATCGGTTTTCATTTTTTCTTGACAAACGGCGCCGGCGCTCCTATTTTCTGAAAACAATTTTCATTTCCGTTTGCGCCGGTCGGCCGGTCCCGGGGCCCCGGCCGACCGCCTGACGCAATGGATATGAATTCAATTCTAACCCAGGAGACTTGTTTCGATGAAGTACGTATTGCGCCACACCCTTGCCGTCCTGCTCGCCTTCGCTCTTTTCTTGCCCGCCGCGGCGGGCGCCGCCTCGGTCGACGAACTCGAACGCCGTCTCGACCTGGTCACCGACGAGCTGCAAAAGCTCAAGAACGAACAGGCCATCAGCGAAGACCCCGAATACAAATCGACCTTCGGACTGGGCCCCGCCGCCTCGAAGATCTATCAGGTCGCCCACGGTCTTTCCGTCGGCGGTTACGGCGAAGCCCATTACACCAATTTCGTCAGCGACAAAACCAAAAACGACGAAGCCGATTTCGTGCGGGCCATTCTCTACGTCGGTTACAAGTTCACCGACAACATCCTGTTCAACAGCGAAATCGAATTCGAACACGGCAGCACCGACAAAGACGGCTCGGTCTCGGTGGAATTGGCCCAGATCGACTTCCTGATCAACGAGGGGTTCAACCTGCGCGGCGGCATGGTGCTGATACCGGTCGGCATCACCAACGAATTGCATGAGCCGACCCTGTATCACGGCAACGACCGCCCGCTGGTGGAGACCCAGGTCATCCCCAGCACCTGGCGCGAGCTGGGAATCGGCGCCTTCGGCGAGCTGGCCGAAGGTCTCGATTACAAGCTCTACCTGGTCAATGGCTTCGATGCCGCGAAATTCGACGCCAAGGGGCTACGCGGCGGACGGCAAAAGGGCTCGAAGGCGAAAGCCGACGACTGGGCGGTGGTGGCGCGCCTCGATTATGAGCCGGTGCTCGGCCTGCAGCTCGGCGCCAGCACCTACCTGGGGGATTCGGGACAGAATCAGGAATTTGCGGGCGACAAGCCGAACGTCTTCACGCAGATCTACGAAGTGCACGGCCAGTACAAAAGGCACGGGCTGGAACTGAAGGCGCTTGCCTCCCGGGTGGAGATCGACGACAACGACAAACTCAGCCTCGCCTCCGGCAAAAGCGTTCCCGAGCGGATTTCGGGCTGGTACGGTGAAGTGGCCTACGACCTGCTGCCCCTGTTGGTCCCCGCGACCAACCAGTATCTCGCGCCCTTCCTGCGCTACGAGAGCATCGACTACGGCCAAAGCGCTGAGGATGTCGAGCTGTGGGTGAGCGGCCTGTCCTATAAACCGATCCCCAACGTCGTGGTCAAGGCCGACTATCGCAACTTCAACCACAAATTCAAAAGCGACGCCGCCGACGAAGTCAACTTCGGCATCGGCTATATCTTCTGACGTCTCTCCTGTTGTTCGCGGAGCGGTCCGCGGGGACCGCTCCGACTTTTCTTCATCCCATTTCCCAACGAGGAGACCGCGATGATTTTCCGCGTCTCGGCGATTTTTTTTCTGCTGCTGACCCTGGCCCTTGCCCGAACCGCGCCGGCCGAAACCTTCCTGAGCAAAAGCGAGGCGCTCGCCCTCGCCTTCCCCCAGGCCGACCGGGTCGAAACGCTCACCATCTATCTCACCCCCGAGGAAAGCGCTCTGGTGGAGAAACTCTCCGGAGCCCGTCTCGATTCGCCGATTTACACCTTCTACCAGGGACAAAAGGGAGGCGCGACCACCGGCTTCGCCGCGATCGAGGCGGCGAATGTGCGCACCCTGCCGGCTACGATAATGGTCGTCCTGACCCCGGACGGCGCCGTGCGATTCGCCGAGGTTCTCGCTTTTTTCGAGCCCCGGGAATATCTGCCGTCCACCCGCTGGCTCGACCAGTTCAAGGAGCGCACCCTCGATAACAGCCTGCGGGTGGGGGGAGAAATTCAGGGAATTTCAGGAGCCACCCTCTCGGCCCAGGCGCTCACCCGCCAGGTACGCAAAAGCGCGGCCCTGCTGCAGGTGCTGCTGAAACGGGGGTAGTGCATGCGCGTGCTGACTCAAGGACCTTCGCGCCGGCCGCTGGGACGCACCATCCTTGCCCTGTGTCATGTCTACTTTCTGCTCCACTGGCTGACCGGTATCTTCATGTTCAGGGAAAAGCTGGGATTTTCGCCGGCAGCCGTCACTCGCTACTACCTCGGCGACCCGGAGCGCTTCATGAACCCGCGCAGCTTTCAGGGGCTGCTCGAAATCACTCATTTTCACCTCTTCGCCATGGGCCTGTTTTTCATGGTCTTCACCCACCTGCTGCTTTTCACCCCCCTGCGCCCCGCCCTGCAGACTCTGCTCACCTGGCTGCTCTTCGCCGGCCTGTCCGCCGACCTCGCCGCGGGTTGGCTGGTGCGCTACCTGCACCCCGCCTTTTCTTATCTCAAGCTGGCCGGGTTCTGGACCCTCCAGGGCGCCAGCCTCGCCCTGCTGCTTGCGCTTCTCGCGGCCCTGACGAACCCCGGCACGGGCGACCGCGGCCAGACGCCATGCCGGGCCGGGGCTGACTCCGGACCCGGATAAAAAAAGCCCCGCTTTCGGAGGAGGTGAAAGCGGGGCACGCAACCCGGAGGGGGCCGGGTTTACACTGCAAAGGAAAAGAGGTGCGGTTTACTTCGGCACGGCCGTTGCCCAGACGGGGATCTGGTCAATGACCACGTCGAAGACGGGAATCACGAGGAGGTAGGTGACCGCGACGGTCACCACGATGCCGATGATATTGAGGCCGAAGCCGCTCTTGGCCATCTGCGGAATGGTCACGTAGCCCGAGCCGAAGACGATGGCGTTGGGGGGCGTGGCCACCGGCAGCATGAAGGCGCAGGAGGCGGCGATGGCCGCCGGCACCACCAGCAGCAGCGGGTTCTGGCCGAGGCCGATGGCGACCGCCGAGAGAATCGGCATGACCATGGCCGAGGTGGCGGTGTTGGAGGTCATCTCGGTGAGGAAGATGATCAGGGTCGCCACCGCCAGCACCAGCACGACGACCGGGGCGGTGTCGAGCAAGCCGACCTGGCTGCCGATCCAGTCGGCGAGTTTGGTCTCCTTAAAGCCTGCCGCCATGGAAAGCCCGCCGCCGAAGAGGATGAGCACCCCCCAGGGCATTTTCGCCGCCCAGTGCCAATCCATGACGAACTGGTTCTTTTTCATGTTGATCGGAATCAGGAAGAGCAGCGTGGCGCCGGTCATGGCGATGGCGGCGTCGGTCACCAGTTTCGGATCGGGAAAGAGAAAGCCGATTTTCGAGCGGAAAATCCAGGCCAGGGCGGTCAGGCCGAAAACCAGGGAAGTCCAGCGTTCGCCGGCGCCCATCGCCCCCATCCGACGCAGTTCGTCGTTGATCAGGGCGCGGCCGCCGGGGACTTTTTTCAACTTCATCGGGTTGGCGACCCGGGTCAGCCACAACCAGCACACCGGCAGCATCACCAGCACCAGCGGCACGCCCACCTTGAGCCAGGCGGCGAAAGTGATCTCGAAGCCATAGGTCTTCTGCAGATAGCCGGCGAGCACGGTGTTGGGCGGGGTGCCGATCAGGGTGGCGATGCCACCGATGGAAGCGGCGTAGGCGATACCCAACATCAGGTTGAGCCCGAAGGCGAACTGGTCGGGGGAAAAGTCGATCTCCTTGTCGAGCCCTTCCTTCTTCCCCTCTTCCACCACGTGGGCGATGATCGCCAGGCCGATGGGCATCATCATGACGGTGGTGGCGGTGTTGGAGACGAAGGCCGAGAGGGCGGCGGTGGCCACCATGAAGCCGAAGATCAGGCGGCTGGGGGAAAAACCGACGGTCTTGACGATGTTCATGGCGATGCGCCGATGCAGGTTCCAGCGCTGCATCGCAAGGGCGATGATGAAACCGCCCATGAACAGAAAGATCAGATGGCTGGCGTAGGGGGCCGTCGCCTTCTTGGTGTGCATGATGCCGAGCAGGGGAAAGAGCGCGATCGGCAGCAGGCTGGTGGCCGGAATCGGAATCGACTCGCACATCCACCAGGTGGCCATGAGCAGAGCGACGGCGGCCATCTTCTGCCCGGTCGGCTCCATGCCGGCGGGAGTGGGCAGAAGGAGCATCAGCACGAACAGCAGGGGCCCCAGAAACAACCCGATCCGCTGGCGCTTGGTGTATTCGCGCGGCTCCCCCTCTTCGACCCCGCCGGGGCCCGATTTGAGGCGCTGCACGTGCTCGGCGGGCGCCTCTTCCATCTCGTCGGCGAGGTCGACATCGTGCTCCTGATGGCCGTTGCTGAAATGCAGGTGCTCTCGCTTGAAGCGCTTCAGCATCGCTTTGGGGCTCAGCAGGCACAGCCCCTTGGTTTCGTCGTGCATTCGCCAGAGGCGGTCCCAGACAGCTGCAATCATCGAATCTTTCTCCTTCTCGAAACAGTTGAATATCGGTAACTATTCACCCTGGTCCGAAAGGGGGCTGGCGGCATCCATGGCGAAGGTCGCATGAACCCTTC
>NPIF01000446.1_pt1 | contig 42168 bp, 35 predicted proteins | sample 8637461 | NCBI WGS metagenome assembly NPIF01 (sample SAMN07420641, study PRJNA396082) | bioreactor metagenome | isolation source: sample BR12 brine-fed electro-methanogenic bioreactor BR | place: Japan: Kochi | collected 2016-12-09
CTGCCATTTATGGGACAGCAGTGGGCTTTGGCCACCTTTTTTATAGACAAAATATACGCTTAGGCGCCAACACCGAGATATTTAAGCTGTCAAAAAAGTCGGCACTGCCATAGGAATGCCACAAATGACATACAAATCTGCCTGTACGATTCTGATAACCCGCCCTCAATCGTTGCTAACATACTGAAAATTATCACCTATATGGAGATTATTCAGGTTGGCACCAGGTTTGCTTTACCCATTACAGATACAGGGTAAGCGATACGCTCTGTAGTGAATCGATCTTAAAGGGGTATTTGCCATGAGTTATGCACATGAAGAGAAAGGCGTAGAAGTAGTCGGAGTGGTACCGTCAATCGCCATGGTACTGGCAGGGTTGGTCGTGGCTATTTTTCCGGCACTGGTGCAATTGTATTTGCTGGTGGCCAACTGAAAACATTGAAACAAAACAACAGAAAGCCCTGATGACATATGATGTTGTCGGGGTTTTTGTTTATCTGTGGTTTCATCCCGGATGATCAGGAACCTGATCGGGATGGTGCAGATGGGGAGACTCGAACTCCCACGCCCGTGAAGGCACTAGCACCTGAAGCTAGCGTGTCTACCAATTCCACCACATCTGCATTGGGTGAGACGTTTTAATGTGCGTTACCACTCAAATTTTGCTTTCGAAGAGCCTTACATCCTGAGATGAAAGGTGGTGCAGATGGGGAGACTCGAACTCCCACGCCCGTGAAGGCACTAGCACCTGAAGCTAGCGTGTCTACCAATTCCACCACATCTGCTTCGAAAGTGGGGCGCATTATATAGCGCCCCATTGGGCTTGTGAAGCCCGTCTGCGATTTTTAGTCCGCTTTTTTTGCCAAACAGCTACGAAAGCTGTCGCTCAGGCTCTGCAGATAATCCAGATAACCCTCAGCACTGACGTTGATCGAACGAGCCAGTGGATCAAGCTCGCCCTGAGCAACCGGCAAGCCGCTGATGATTGCGTCCACTACCGCACTGGTAAACTGGGGTTCGCTGAATACACAGACCGCTTTCGCGGCTTCAAGCTGCTGCCTGATCTCGGCCAAATGGCGTGCGCCGGGTTTGCGTGCAGGATCTACCGTGAAGTAACCCAGCTGCTTCAGACCATAGTGTTCAACGAAGCCTGAATAGGCATCGTGGAATACAAAGAACCCAGCATCACCATAAGGAGCCAACTCGTCTGCAATGGCACGCTCCTTTTGCTTCAGTGCACTGGCAAAGGCCTCATAGTTCTGTTGCAATTGAACCGAGTGCTGAGGCAGTGCCTGCTGCAGTGCAGGCAGTAACTGCTGTGCAATCTCCAGCCCGTTCATCGGATCCAACCAGATGTGCGGATCATTGCCTGCACCGTGATCGTGGTGCTCTTCGGCATGATCATCGGCCACATGATTTTCGTGCTCATGTTCGTGCTCATCATGATGGTCATGATCGGAAGGCTCAGCCTCCTGATGCAGGTGCGCCTCAAGATCGGGACGCAGTGTTACAATCTCTGCATCGGTTCGGGCAAGAGGGCGCACCATGAACTGCTCAAGCCCGGGGCCAACCCAGATCACGACTTTCGCATCCGTCAGCTTACGCATGTCTGATGGCTTGAGGGCGTAATGGTGGGGTGAACCCTCGGCCGGCAGCAACACCTCCGGGCTGGTTACACCTTCGGTCAGGGCAGCTGTAATCAACTGCAGCGGCTTGATACTGGTAACAACCTCGGATGCTTGAACCACGGGCGCCAGCGCCAGGGCAGAAAGCAGGGTCAGTGTCCGCAGGGGGCGGGCAGAATTATGCAGCATGGTGTAAAGTCTCCTCAGGATGCTTTATAGGTTATAATATAACACATTGAATCGGATGTACTCACGTCATGACGACTGACTCGCTTGCCTTCGCGGCCGATCATAATCACCAGCACTGCATCGACCAGGCACTTACCCTCGCTCGGCAGATTTGCCGCGAGCGACGCCAGCGTCTGACACCGATCCGTGAACTGGTATTGAAGCTGATCTGGCAAAGCCACCAGCCGCTGGGCGCGTACGAGCTGCTGCCGGCACTGGCCGAGGCAGGCTTCAACTCGGCCCCGCCCACCGTATACCGCGCACTGGAGTTTTTGCAGCAGCAGGGGCTGGTCCACCGGATTGCGTCACTGAACGCATTTGTCGGTTGCCCTCACCCGGAACATCCTCATCAAGGCAGCTTCCTCATCTGTCGACGTTGCGGCGCAACCTCTGAGCTGGACTCAGCCTCGATTCATGCTGCACTTGAACAAAGTGCAGCTGCGCTTGGGTTCCAGGTCGAGCAGGAAACCGTCGAAGTCACCGGCCTTTGTCCCAATTGCCAGCGCCAGGAGCACTTACATGGCTGAACACGGGCCAGACCTGGTCAAGCTTGATCAGGTCAGCGTACAGTTCAATCGCCAGCCGGCGCTGCAGAATATCAATCTGCATCTGCATGATAACTGCATCACAACCCTGATCGGCCCCAACGGGGCTGGCAAGACCACACTGGTACGGGTCATCCTGGGTTTGATCAAACCTTCAAGCGGCAATGTTTGGCAAAAACCACATCTCAAGATCGGCTATATGCCGCAGAAACTGCATATCGACCGCACTTTGCCTCTGTCGGTCGAGCGCTTTCTCAGTATTCCTAAACGGGTAGATCAGAGCCTGATGCTCCAAGCTTTGGAAGATGTCGGCGCGGCCTATCTGCTTAAACATTCCATCCACAATCTTTCTGGTGGTGAGACCCAGCGCGTGTTGCTGGCGCGAGCGTTGCTGCGTGATCCCGAGTTGCTGGTGCTGGATGAGCCTGTTCAGGGGGTGGATATTAACGGCCAGCTGGAGTTGTATCGGCTGATCTCCGATATTCGAAAACAGCGCCAATGTGGGGTACTGATGATTTCACATGACCTGCATCTGGTGATGGCCTCTACCGACCATGTCGTGTGCCTCAATCATCATATCTGCTGTTCGGGCCACCCCGAGCATGTCAGTAACGACCCGTCGTTTCTAGAACTGTTCGGCCCGGCACAGGCGAGTGCTCTGGCACTTTATAATCATCACCATGGCCACAAGCATGATGTCCATGGCGATATCATCGTTGACCATCCGCAACCGGATGAATGCAGTGGACATCATTGTGGCTGATTTTCTGATCCTCGCACTGGCCGGCGGCATCGGCATTGCCGCGTTGGCAGGCCCGCTCGGTGCCTTTGTGGTCTGGCGCCGCATGGCCTATTTCGGCGATACCCTCGCGCACTCGGCCCTGATGGGTATCGCGCTGGGATTCCTGTTTGATATCAACCTGAATCTGGCAGTCGTTGCCTGCTGTGTAATGCTGGCGGTGCTGCTTGTGTCTCTGCAACGCCAGCATCTGGTCGCCACCGACACTCTGCTGGGGATCATGGCACACAGCGCTCTGTCGCTGGGGCTGGTCGCGGTGGCCCTGCTGGATAACGTACGCATTGACTTGATGGAGTATCTGTTCGGTGACCTGCTGGCGATCGCACCTGCCGATCTCTGGTGGATTTACGGCGGTGGTGCCGTAGTAATACTGCTGTTGTGGCGGCTCTGGAACCCCTTGCTGGCGATCACCATCAATGAAGAACTGGCGCAGGTGGAGGGGGTCCCTGTGGCGCGGGTACGTCTGGGCCTGATGCTGCTGATTGCGGTGGTGATCGCGGTTGCAATGAAGCTGGTGGGCATCCTGCTGATCACCTCGCTGCTGATCATACCGGCTGCAGCCGCTCGGCGCCTGGCCAACACCCCTGAGCAGATGGCACTGTTTGCGTCGCTGCTGGGGATGCTGGCGGTAGTCGGTGGGATCAGTGCTTCCTGGTTCTGGGATACGCCCGCCGGGCCATCGGTCGTGGTCACGGCGCTGGTTGAATTTTTGATTCTCTATTCACTGCCGATGCGCTCGCTGCAGGGCAGATGAAAATGGCGCAGCACTGGCCCGACCGCGCCACCCACCGGCGGGTCTGGTCACTGGCCTGGCCCATGATGTTGTCCAATATCACGGTGCCGCTTCTGGGCCTGGTGGATACTGCTGTTATCGGTCATCTGCCCGAACCCCATCATCTGGGTGCCGTTGCGCTGGGCGGCATGATCTTCTCCATCCTTTATTGGGCATTCGGATTTTTGCGCATGGGTACCACTGGCATGGTGGCGCAGGCCCATGGCCGCGAGGATGGCGACCGGCTGCGCACGCTGCTGGGGCAGTCGCTGGTACTGGGCGCATGTATCGGGCTGCTGATCCTGCTGCTGCGCACGCCGCTGACCACACTGGCACTGCAGCTGATGGGCCCCGAGTCGGATGTATTGACCGGAGCCACCCGCTATACCGAAATTCGGGCCTTTGGCGCACCCGCGGTGCTGTGTAACTTCGCTCTGCTGGGCTGGTTTGTGGGCATGCAGAATACCCGCATAGCCCTGATTCTGCTGACGAGCACCAACCTGCTCAATATGCTGCTGGACCTGCTGTTCGTGTTCGGGCTAGGCATGAAAGCGGACGGGGTTGCCTTAGCCACGGTGCTGGCCGAATATTTCAGCCTGTTGCTTGGGTTATGGTTCTGTCGCCGCCTGCTGCTCAAAACCGCGGGGCAGTGGCTCTGGCCTCAGCTACGGCGCCTGCGCGACTACAAGGCACTGATTCAGGTAAACCGTTATCTGTTTGTACGCACGGTTAGCCTGCTGCTGACCTTTGCCTTTTTTACTGCACAGGGTGCCCAGCAGGGTACGGCGATACTCTCCGCCAATGCCGTACTGCTGAACTTTCTGCTGCTGATCTCCAATGCCCTGGACGGCTTCGCCCATGCCACGGAAGCGCTGATCGGGCGTGCCGTAGGCAGGCGTGACCCAAGTGAATTCAGACGCATACTCGGCTGCACCGCCTTCTGGTCGCTGGTCAGTGCGATTATGCTGACGCTGGTGTTCTGGCTCGGCGGCAACACCATCATTCACCTGCTGACCGACATCACTGAGGTACGCGAAATCGCCGGCCGCTACCTTCCCTGGGTAATCATACTGCCGCTGATCGGTTGCTGGAGCTTTCTGCTCGATGGTCTTTTTATCGGTACCACTCAGGTCAAGGCAATGCAGGACACCATGCTGTTCTCGGTGTTTATGGTGTTCGCTCCAATCTGGTGGATAGCCCAGCCCATGGGTAATCACGGCCTCTGGCTGGCCTTCATCTCCCTGTTTGCAGCCCGCGGCCTCAGCGGTGGCTGGGTGTTCTGGCGCATGCAGCGGCGCAATGTCTGGTTTAGCTGAACTGGCAAAATCACGGCGTGGCAACCAGACTTATCCCGAACACAGGCAGGGGAGAACAGGATGCGCATTACACTGACCACAACACTGTTGGCACTGAGCCTGCCGCTGGCTGCCGCGCCACTGGAGCAACTCAAACTGCCAGATGGCTATAGAATCGAGGTCGCAGCTGAAGTGCCCAACGCCCGGCAGCTGGCACTGAGCCCCGATGGCACACTGTTTGTCAGCACACGGCGCGATGGACGGGTGTTTGCGCTGCAGGATCTGGACGGTGATCAGCGCTATGAAACCCGCCATACCCTGCTGGAACGCAGACGCCTGCCCAACGGCATCAGCTTTGTGGATGGCGATCTGTATGTGGCCGAACTGACTCAGCTAATCCGGCTTGTCGATGTGGAGTCACGACTGGAGCAGCCGCTCAAGCCCGAGGTTATACTGGATGGCCTCCCCGATATCACCCACCACGGCTGGAAGTATCTGAAGCAGGGGCCGGATGGGGCTTTCTACTTCACGCTTGGTGCTCCCTGCAATGTATGTCTGCAATCGGACCCTCAGTTTGCCAGCATCATGCGTTTTGATCCTGCCACCGGCGAGGCCGCACCCTGGGCTCGAGGGGTACGCAACACAGTGGGATTTGACTGGCATCCCGAAGATGGCAGCCTCTGGTTTACCGACAACGGACGCGACCATATGGGCGATAATCTGCCTGATGACGAGCTGAACCGAGCCGACCGCGCCGGGCTGCATTTCGGTTTTCCCTTTTTGCATGCCGATGGCGTCGCTGACCCCGATTTCAGCAAGGGTGCCGATGCCATCAATGCAGAACCGCCGGTGGCATTGCTTGGCCCCCATGTAGCAGCGCTGGGCATGAGCTTCTACCACCACAGGGATGGGGCCTTCGATAACGCGTTCCCCGATACCCCCAATACCACCGCCTTTATTGCCCTGCATGGCTCCTGGAATCGCTCCAGCAAGATCGGCTATGAGGTGATTCGGGTGGATACAGAAGGGGAAGAGGTGACGCAGATTCAGACCTTTATCAGTGGCTGGCTGCAGGGTGAGCAGGACTGGGGACGTCCGGTGGATGTGCTGGTGCGGCCACAGGGTGATCTGCTGATCTCCGATGACAAGGCCGGGCTGGTGTATCGGGTCTGGTATCAGACCCAGTAACGTTTCTACCGCGGGGCACTACAGTTCAATGTGTCCGGCCAGCTCTCGACAAGCCTTCTGGCGAGGGCAGTGTAGTAAGTGGTCATTCACCAACCCCACTGCCTGCATATAGGCATAAGCGATGGTGGGGCCGAAAAAGCGTATGCCTTCACGCTTCAGATCTTTCGCCAGCTGCACCGACAGGGCAGTCTGGGCCGGAATCTGCTCCATCCGTTCAAAACCGGGCTGGATCGGCTGGCCCTCAACATAGCGCCACAGAAAGCGGGCAAAGCTGCCGTGGTGCGCCTGCAGGCGAAGAAAGACTCTGGCATTGTTGATTGAGGCTTCGACTTTAGCACGGTTACGGATGAGACCGGGATCCGCCAGCATCGCGGCCACTTCCGTTTCACCGAAACGGGCCACCCGCTCGGGATCAAAATCACAATAGTGACGCCGGTAACCCTCGCGTTTCTCCAGAACGGTGCGCCAGCTCAGACCCGCCTGAGCCGATTCCAGTACCAGAAATTCGAACAACACCCGATCATTCGTCTGCGGCACACCCCATTCATGGTCATGATAGGCATGCTCAAGCGGACTTTGCATCGCCCAGCCACAGGACTGGTGCGATGCAGTATCGGGCTTGTCAGTGATCACGACGCAGGCCGCCCGCATCAAGGATGCGAATCGGCTGAGGACTGTCATCCGCTTTGGAGGCCGGTGCACGGTCCGAACGCTCCCCGCTGACGCGGGTTTCGATCTGCTCAGGATCAGGGCGACCATCCAGTCGCAGGGAATCCGAGAAACCGCACTTTACACACTCGCGGTATTCTCGCTCGTCATCACGGTACATTCTGACTGTATCCATCTCGCCACAGCGCGGACAGACCGCACCGGCAATAAAGCGCTTGCTTATACTCATTTTTCAACCTCTCAGCGGATACCGGAATGGCGCAGCAGGGCATCCACACTGGGCTCCCGGCCACGGAAGGCCACAAACAGATCCATCGGATCACCCGAACCACCCTGTTCCAGAATTTCCTGACGGAAGGCGGCGCCGGTTTCCGCATTGAAGATGCCTTCTTCCTCGAAACGGGAGAAGGCATCGGCCGACAGCACCTCGGCCCACTTGTAACTGTAGTAGCCCGCTGCATAGCCACCGGCAAAAATGTGACTGAAGCTGTGCTGGAAGCGGTTTTCTGCCGGCGGACGGATCACCGATACTTGATCCCGCACCCGGTTCAGCAGCGCCTGAATATCGGTTTTGCCCGGCTGGTATTCATGGTGCAGGCGGAAATCAAACAGTGAGAACTCCAGCTGGCGCAGCATCATCATCGCCGACTGGAAATGCTTGGCGGCCAGCATTTTGTCCAGCAGTGACTGCGGCAACGGCTCACCGGCTTCATGATGACCGGAGATCAGCGCCAGCGCTTCCGGCTCCCAGCACCAGTTTTCCATAAACTGACTCGGCAACTCCACTGCATCCCAGGCGACACCGTTGATGCCGCTGATATCCGCCTCTTCCATCTGCGTCAGCATATGGTGCAGGCCATGGCCGAACTCATGAAACAGGGTCGTCACTTCATCATGGGTCAGCAGCGCCGGCTGACCGGGCAGGGGCGGAGTGAAGTTGCACACCAGATAGGCCACCGGCAGCTGCAACTGGCTGTCACTCAGACGTCGACGCACACGGCAGTCATCCATCCAGGCACCGCCGCGCTTGCCGCTGCGGGCAAAGGGGTCCAGGTAGCAGTAGGCAAAGGGCTCGCCGTTGCGCTTGAGTGCAAACAGGCGCGCATCGTCGTGCCAGCTGTCGAAGCTCGACTGCTCTTCAACGTCCAGATCAAACAGGCGCCCGGCGATGGTGAACATGCCATCCAGCACTTTCGGCAGCGGGAAGTAGGGACGCAACTCCTGCTGAGAGATGTCATAGCGCGCTTGTTTCAGCTTCTCACCATAGTAGGTGACATCCCAGGCCATCAGCTCTTCAATGCCATCACGTTCCTGGGCAAAGGCTTGCAGCTCGGCCAGCTCACGCTCGGCAATCGGGCGAGTTTCCGTGGCCAGATCTTCGAGGAAGGTCACCACCTGTTGCGGTGACTGCGCCATTTTGGTCGCCAGCGAGTAATCGGCATAGGTGTCAAAGCCCAGCAGCTGCGCCAACTCGTGGCGCAGATCCAGAATTTCCTGCATCACCGCCGAGTTGTCCCATTCACCGGCCTTCGGCCCCTGATCGGATGCGCGGGTGCTGTAGGCACGGTACAGCTCTTCGCGCAGACTGCGACTGTCGGCAAAGGCCATCACGGCGTAGTAGGCGGGGAAGTCCAGCGTGATCACCCAGCCTTCAAGCTCTTTCACCTTCGCCGCCTCTTTGGCGGCGGCAACGGCATGATCCGGCAGCCCGGCCAGCTCCGCTTCATCATCGACCTGCTTCCACCAGCCCTGGGTGGCATCGAGCACGTTCTCGGAAAAACGGGTGGTCAGCTCAGACAGGCGCTGCTGCAGCTCTGCATAGCGCTTCTGCTGGGCTTCCGGCAGGGCAATACCGGACAGGCGGAAATCCCGCAGAGCATTATCGATCACCTTTTTGCGTGACTTACTCAACTGCGGGTAGGCATCACTCTGCGCCAGCGACTCAAATGCCTTGAACAGTCCCTGATGCTGCCCCAACTCGGTCCAGTACTCGGACAGTTTCGGCAGACAGGCGTTGTACGCCTCACGCCAGGCATCGGAGTTCATCACGCCGTTCAGGTGCGATACCGGTGACCACGCCTGTGCCAGCTCATCGTTGAGTTGCTCCAGCTCAGCCACCAGCGACCAGTCATTGCGTTCCGGGTCAGCGGTCAATGCCGCGATGCGTTCACGGTTGCGCGCCAGCAACTCATCCACGGCAGGCACTGCATGCTCGGGTTTGATACGGCTGAACGGGGGCAGCAGGTGGGTCTCAAGCAGCGGGTTGGACATCGGTATCTCCATCGGTTGCGGCCTTTCAGCGGTTGTACGTCTGCAGGCGTTCAAAGGTGCACTTTGCTATACAATGGGGACCACAGAGCCTTATTTCAATCGATTCAGGAGCGGTTATGAATATACGCCCTTATCAGGGGATAACACCAAAACTGGGCGAGCGGGTGTTTGTCGATCCCAGCGCGGTTGTACTGGGTGACGTGGAGATCGGTGACGACAGCTCGGTCTGGCCGCTGGTGGTGATTCGCGGTGACATGCACCGCATCCGCATTGGTCGCTGCAGCAGCATTCAGGATGGTTCGGTACTGCATATCACACACGCAGGCCCCTACAACCCTGATGGCTTTCCGCTGATTATCGGTGATCATGTCACCGTCGGTCATCAGGCGATGCTGCACGGCTGCACCATCGGCAACCGTGTACTGGTGGGTATGGGCGCCATGATCATGGACGGCGCCGTGGTAGAGGATGAAGTAATCGTGGGTGCCGGCAGCCTGGTGCCACCGGGCAAGACGCTGAAAAGCGGCTATCTCTACGTGGGCCGTCCGGCCAAGCCCCAGCGCGAGTTGACGGAACAGGAGCGCGCGTTCTTCACCTATACCGCCGAGAACTACTCACGCCTGAAAGACAAGCACCGCGCGGAGGACTGGGCCTGACACTTGTCAGGCCTTGGCCTTGGCGATCTCCCGCAGCCGCTTCACCACCTGCGCATTGATGCTGCGCTGGGTGAAGTGGCCGTCTTCCTTACGCACACCGGCGGTGCGACCCATCAGGATCTCCAGGCACTCATCCACGCTGGCCACGGCGTAGATGTGGAACATGCCATCTTCCACCGCCTTGACCACCTCGGCCTTGAGCATCAGGTGACGCACATTGGCCTTGGGAATGACACAGCCCTGCCACCCGGTGAGCCCACGGGTTTTGCAGAGGTGGAAGAAGCCCTCGATCTTCTCGTTCACCCCGCCAATCGCCTGTACCTCGCCATACTGGTTGATGGAGCCGGTAACCGCATATTGCTGGCGAATCGGGATATGGGTCAGGGCAGAGATCAGGGTGCAGATCTCTGCCAGTGAGGCGCTGTCGCCGTCCACATAACCGTAGGACTGCTCCATCGCCAGGCTTGCCGAAACCGCCAGCGGAAAATCACTGGCGTAGGTGTGTCCCAGAAAACCCGAAAGTATCAGAACACCTTTGGAATGGATCGGCTGGCCCAGTGTTACCTCACGTTCAATATCGATAATACCCTTGCTTCCGGGATGCACCGTGGCGGTAATGCGCGCCGGGCTGCCGAAAGAGACGTCGCCCACCTGCAGCACCGTCAGGCCGTTCGACTTGCCGATCGCCTCGCCCTCGGTATCGATCAGCACCGTTTCATTGAGAATACTTTCCAGAATTTTCTCTGACAGCCTGCCGGTGCGGCGCTCCTTGGCCTCCAGCGCCAGCTCAACATGTTCGGCATTGATCAAGGCATCATTCTGTTCACGACGGCGAAAATCCGACTCGCAGAGCAGGTCAACCAACTCCCCCACATGGGCCGACAGCAACTCCTGATCACCCGCCAAGCGAGAGCTGTGTTCAACAAGGCGTGCCACTGCGCGCCGAGTCAGGGGCGCAAGGCTTTCTTCCTGCGCCAGCGTTTTCATCAGCCGCGCATACTGACGGATGGAGTGGGGGGTGCGGTGCACATCCTCGTCAAAGTCCACCACCACGCGGAACATCTTCTCGAAGTCGTGATCCAGTTCCTGCAGCAAATAGTAGGTTTCACGTTCACCTACCAGTACCACCTTCACCTTGAGTGACGCTGGCTGCGGACTCAGCGTGATCGCGCTGATGCCGGTATATTCGCTGATCGGGTTTTCGATGCGAATCTCATGAGACTTGAGGGCACGCTTAAGCGCACTGTAAACGAATGGCTGTTCCAACAACTTCTCCGCTTCCAGCACCAGATAGCCACCATTGGCGCGATGCAATGCCCCCGAGCGGATAAGGGTGTAGTTGGTGACCATCGAGCCCATTTCGCTGACGTATTCCACTCGACCAAACAGATTCTCGTAGCTGGGATGCGCCTCAAATACTACTGGTGCACCCTTGGTTTTGTGGTTATCGACCAGCAGGTTCAGTCCATAGTTCTGTTCCAGATATTCCCGACGCATGGCATCGGTCTTGGCTTCAAGCGGGCTGTCATCGCCCACCAGATCACCAGAATTACGGATCAGATCACGCTCTATGTGGTTAAGGTAATCCACAATGCTGTTGATATTGGCGTACTTGTCTCGCAGCGGCTGAACAAGCGGCTGCACGGCCTGTCGTGCAGTTTCTCGGTCCAGCACTTTCATCTGTTCGGCCGCGGTACGGCGCCAGACCGGCAGACCGGTCAGGCTGTCATTCAGCATCTCTTCCAGTTCTGAGATATGAGCCTGGATCGCATCCCGCTCTTCTTCAGGCAACTGCGAGAACACCGCTTCATCCATCGCCTGCCCATTGCTTACCGGAGTAAAGCCTACCGTTGCGCCATCCCGATAGACAGCAATGCTGTATTCGCGCCCCTTGCGTTCCACCTGATTGAGGGCGTCGTCGTAATGGCGATTGAACTCGCGCTCAATCTGGCTTTTCATACGCTGGTAAGCGGGGTTTTCAAATGCGGCCGGCAGCTCGGTCAGCACGGTATCCAGCAGCTGACGAATGTCGCGCTTAAGCTGGGAAGCCCGTCCGGCGGGCAGTTCAAGCACGACAGGGTAGCGGTTGTCATTCAGGTTGTTGATGTAACACCAGTCGCTGGGCTTGCTCTGCTTTTTGGCCGAGCTTTTCAGGCTGTCCATGGCAAAGGAGAAACGCCCCGTATGCGGATTGCCCATTACGAACAGGTTATAACCCGGCCGCTGCATACCGATGCCAAAGGCCATCGCTTCGATGGCGCGGTCCTGTCCGAAAAAGCCGGTGAAGGGCTCCAGTGACTCGGTGGTTTTGAAAGGAAGGAGTTCGGGATCGCAGTTGCGATAGAGCGCCTCGGGCGCCAGGGGCAGATGCTTGTCCATGCGCGCACTCCGCAGACAGAGAATGTTTCTCTGTTATACCGCCTCACAATTGATTGATGCAAGGCGGTTGCGGGAAAAGGCTTTGAAATTCAGTGGGCTGTCAGAGACTCGCGCAGCGCCTGAATAACAGGAGCCGTATCGGGACGCACACCGCGCCAGATCAGGAAAGCTTCAGCGGCCTGCTCGACCAACATCCCAAGACCGTCCATGACCCGGCCCGCGCCCTGGGCCTGTGCCCAACGGCAGAACGGAGTGGGTTCGGCGCCATACATCATGTCATAGCAGGCTGTGTGAGCACTTACTGTCGCCCTGGGAACCGGTGGCAGCTCTCCCTGCAGGCTCGCAGAGGTGCCGTTAATGATCAAGTCAAAGGCGGTTGCCGGAATCGCATCAAAACCACAGGCTGTCACTCCGGCAGCCGGATCGAACAGCTGCGCCAGCACCTCGGCTCTGGCAGGGGTTCGGTTGGCGATCAGGATAGAGCTCACACCCGCGGCCAGCAGCGGCTGCAATACGCCACGAACGGCTCCACCGGCACCGAGAATCAGCACCCGAGCACCCTCCAGGTCGACTTCATTATTGTCGGCCAGATCACGCACCAGACCGATGCCATCGGTGTTGTCACCGGCAAGGCGGCCATCTTCGAGGCGATGCAGAGTATTGACCGCGCCCGCCAGCTCGGCGCGCTCACTGCGCCACTGTGCCAGTGCCCAGGCCCGCTCCTTGAACGGCACCGTAATATTCAGCCCCTTGCCATCCCCCTGCAGAAAATTCGTGACAGCCGCTTCAAACGCATCCTCATTAATATGCTCGGCGCTGTAGCTCAGATCCTGTGCCGTTTGCTGCGCGAAACAAGTATGAATCTGAGGTGATTTGCTGTGGGCTATCGGATTGCCAAACACGGCATAGCGGTCGGTCATGTTATATATCCAGCCAGTTGCGCGGTTTCAGGTAACGTTCATACAGCACGGCTTCCTCGGTGTCAGGCTCAGGCTGCCAGTTGTAGTCCCAGCGCACCTCCGGCGGCAACGACATCAGGATAGACTCGGTGCGACCTCCAGACTGTAACCCGAAGAGAGTTCCACGGTCGTATACGAGGTTGAACTCCACATAGCGTCCACGTCGATGCAACTGAAAATCACGCTGCCGCTCGCCATATGGCATATCCTTGCGTTTTTCGATGATCGGCACGATCGCCGGTACATAGGCATCGCCGATGGCACGCATCAAGCCAAAACTGTCGTCAAAGCCAAGCTCATTAAGGTCATCAAAAAACAGACCGCCGATACCACGTGGCTCCTGACGGTGCTTGAGGTAAAAATAGTCATCACACCACTGCTTGAAACGCGGATAGATATCGTCACCGAAAGGAGCACAGGCGTCGTGCGCGACCTGATGCCAGTGTCGACAGTCATCGTCGTTGCCGTAATAGGGAGTCAGATCGAAGCCACCGCCAAACCACCAGACCGGTGCTTCTCCTTCCTTTTCGGCAATAAAAAAGCGCACGTTGGCATGGGAAGTGGGTACATAGGGGTTGTGAGGATGGATGACCAGTGACACACCCATCGCCTCGAAGCTGCGACCGGCCAACTCCGGACGGTGAGCCGTTGCTGAGCCCGGCAACGCCTTGCCATAAACGTGAGAAAAATTGACCCCGCCTTTTTCAATCACGCCGCCCTGACTGATTACTCGACTGCGACCACCGCCGCCTTCGGCACGTTCCCAGCTGTCCTCAACGAACCGTGTCTTGCCATCAGCCTGCTCCAAAGCAGCACAGATACGCTCCTGCAGATCGAGCAGATAACGTTTTACTTCTTGGGTATCAGGGACGGACATATATAATCTCCATTCTCAAGAAAGTAAGTATTTACTTCCGCTATAGAGCTTTAAATTTAGAGTTTCATCGTAATAAAAAGACTGAGTAGGCAAAAGAAAGGGCGCACGCCTTATTAAACAATACCCGCAGGCGTAGTCAATACTCACTTCGCCCACGGGACTCTCTAGAGCAGCCTGGATGAATAGCTCAATTTGCCAGCTGAGCCAATGCCCATTCGGCAACCACGCTGTCTTCTGCATCCAGATGAGCACCCAGCGCCTGCAGGCTTTCAGCAAGAGTAGGCGCATCAGGCCGACAGATGTTGACGTGACCTACCTTACGCCCCGGACGGATCTCCTTGCCGTACCAGTGTACATGCGCACCCTGTACGTTCAGCCATTCAGGCTTCCAGTTGCGACCCAGCAGGTTGTACATAACCGAGACACCACTGACTTCGGGGGTAATCAGCGGCAACCCTGCCAGTGCGCGCAGGTGCAGCTCAAACTGGCTGATGCTGGCGCCTTCCTGAGTCCAGTGACCGGAGTTGTGTACCCTGGGCGCCAACTCGTTGACCAGCAGCTTGCCGTCCACTACAAAACACTCCATCGCCATCACACCGATGTAGCCTTCGTCATCCATGATGCGACCCAGCCAAGCTTCGGCATCACGCTGCTGTTCGGCGGGTATGGGCAGGCCGGCAATGCTGGCACGCAAAATGCCATCCTGGTGCCAGTTGCAGGTAAGGGGATAAAACACCTTTTCACCAGCGGCATTGCGGGCACCGACCAGTGAAACCTCATGGCTGAACGGAATCATCGCCTCGGCAATGCACTCACCCGCCCACTCAGCTTCGGGCTGATCGCCTTTCTGCCAACGCCACTGACCACGGCCGTCATAGCCACCGCGGCGGCGTTTAACGATAACGCGTTCGCCCACCGACTCCAGCTGTGCCTGCAGATCATCGCCTTCGAGGGACAGCCAGGGGGAGGTCGGGACCTGCAGACGATCGAGCAGCGACTTCTGCCGCTGACGGTCGACCACCATGTGCAGAGCAACCTTATTACGAAAGTTGGGGTGCTGTTTAAGCTGCAAACCGCTGACGCTGTCAGACCAGTGTTCAATCTCAACCGTTATCACATCATCCGCACGCAGTTCCAGCTGCACGTCAGCGTTGGGATCAACCGGCATCACTTCCAGTTGCATGGGTGCACCGGCCTGCTGCAACATCTGGCCCAACTGGCCGTTACCGGCTACGACGATTCGTGGCAGCATCACTCAACCTCGCGGATCGGGATTATCAAGTACGGTTTGTGTCTGAGCCTGACGCCAGTCTGCCAGGCGCTGTCCCAGCGCGGAATCTCGAGTCGCCAGAATCTGGGCGGCCAGCAGACCGGCATTGAAGGCACCGGCACCACCGATGGCCAGAGTACCGACCGGTACGCCTCGCGGCATCTGCACAATCGACAACAGGCTGTCCTGACCGTTGAGCGCCTTGCTTTGAACCGGAACACCCAGCACCGGCACCAGCGTCTTGGCGGCAATCATCCCGGGCAGGTGGGCAGCGCCACCCGCACCGGCAATGATCACCTCAATACCGTTGGCAGCCGCGGTTTCGGCAAAGCGGAACATTTTGTCAGGGGTGCGATGGGCTGACACCACTTCTGTGTGATACTCGACACCCAGGGTGTCCAGAATTGTTGCCGCCTCTTCCATGGTGGGCCAGTCTGAACGTGATCCCATCACGATCGCCACTTTTGCGCTCATCGGTTATCTACTCCCGTCATCACTCTGACAGCACCGGCCGCCTGGCGGCTCCGGTACAATCCGGTCGGGTTTTCCGGCCGGACCGGAAAACGGAAAGGCGGAATTATAGCAAGCACTGAGGCAAAATTCCCCACTGGATCAGCGGATACGACACACCCGTGAGGCGGTCAGTTCTATCAGACCTTCCAGTTGCAGCTGCATCAGCAGCGCCTGCAGGCGAGGCAGGGGCAAATCAGACTGGCCGGCCAGCGTATCCAGCCAGATCGGTTCCCAAGGAATTTTTTGCAAAAGCTGCTGCAACTCAGGTGCCAATGGCGAGCTTTGCGAAGAAGCCTGATGACGAGTCGGCTCTTGTACCAACAGCCCCAGAATACTGCCCACCTGTTCAACCACGTGGTCAATCGTTTCAACCAGCGTGGCTCCCTCCCGAATCAGCGCGTGGCAGCCACGGCTCAGCGGGTTGTGGATAGAGCCCGGGATGGCAAACACTTCGCGCCCCTGTTCCAGGGCTTGTCGCGCGGTGATCAGGGAACCGCTGCGCAACGCAGCCTCCACCACCAGCGTACCGATTGACAGGCCACTGATAATTCGATTTCGACGTGGGAAGTGCCCCGGCAGCGGTGCTGTTCCTGGCGGGTATTCCGATACCAGCACACCGCCGCTGGCCAGAATCTGCTCTGACAGCCGTTGATGGCGCCGCGGATAGATGCGATCGACCCCGGTCCCGAGTACGGCAACGGTGGCACTATCAACATCCAAACATGCCTGATGTGCCGCCGCATCAATCCCCAGTGCAAGGCCGCTACAGGCGATGACACCGGACTGCGCAAGTGCGGAGGCAAAATCATATGCCAGTTGTACGCCACTTCGACTGGCATGCCGACTGCCGACAATGCCCAACTGCGGCACATTCAGTGCTGCCACTTCCCCCTTGATCCACAGTACCAGCGGTGGGTCTGGAATAGCCGCCAACAACTCGGGGTAATCGGCGTGGCTGAACCCCAACACCTTAATGCCCAGTGTATCAGCCTGCTGCAAGAGCTGATCCGCCTCAGTGAATCGGGCGCCTTGATATTGGAACTGGTGTATCGCCTCGAGCGTATCGCGGCGTAACCGAATGGTGGAGGGCAGGGCGATTTCGGCTCTGAGCAGCCGCGTGATGCAGACACCTTCCTGGCGGAGTCGCGCCAGCGTTGCCGGGCCAATACCCGGCAGTTGGCTGGCAGCGATCCACTCCCTTGGATCGCTCATAACTACTGTTCCTTAACGTCCCGGGGCGCGCAACTCGTCGCCGACAGAGATCACATTGGTCGCCTTGAGTACCAGACCGTAGCTGACACGCTCGAACGCCTTGAACACCATCAGCTCACCGGCACGCTCTGCCGGCAGCGCAACAACTTCTTCCGTCACCGGATCCTTAACCAGCTCGCCTTTTTTGTAAACCGCGAATACATGGCCAGGCTCAACACCATCCGCTGCACCGAAGCTCAGTGCCACGGCGTCAAATTGACCAACCTTGGCGACACCACCCAGTACATCAATGATAACAGCGTCGGTCAGATCAGGGCCCGGCTGAGGGTGGAAGATTGACTGAATTCGCTCTTCTCCACTGGGCAGCAGGCGATCCAGTTTACGCACCTCTTCACGGCTGTTACGAAGATCCAGTGTCAGGATGTCCTCATCTCGAGATGTAATCTGTGCATCTGCCACCTTGTACAGCTCGAAACCCAAGAACTCACCGGTTACAGGATGATGGTATTCACGCACCGGACGATAAAGGCTCTGGATCTGGATATTTTCATCTACAGGTATGCCACGGGCGTACACGCGATCACCAGCCCCGGCGATAATGCTCTCGTTGCGACCACCGATAACATAGGGAGCTGTTTCAACCACATCCTGCTCTGTCACAATATTGTCGTTCAGGAAGCTTGCGATATCGCGCAGCGGAATTGCCGGAATCGGCTGATCCAGAGGCTGGACCCTAACCTGCGGGCTCAGTTTGCGAACACCGCGCCTGACGCCCAGTCGCGGCTGGCCATCAACCCAAGTCAGGTAAACCACATCGCCTGGATAGATCAGGTGAGGGTTGTCAATCTGCGGGTTAACATCCCACACTTCGGGCCAGCGCCAGGGGCTCTGCAGAAACCGGCCTGAAATGTGCCAAAGAGTATCTCCCTTGACTACAACATATTCTGTCGGGTGCCCATCCTGGAGCTGTATCCGGTCGGCACGTTCCGCTGCGGTCGCGACACCCGCCCATAACAGGCAGGCCCCGACCAAGCCATAAAGCAATCCTCTCATTCTTCCGCTCCCTTGTAGTTTCTGGCCCGGGCAACCCGCCACACAAGCGTGCTTGAAGGCCGCAAAGCAATGCATCAGGCAAGTTATTCAGTATAATGATGGCAGATCAAACTTTTTGCCACTAAACAGCCGGATTTTAACCTCCGACAAAGCAGATTACCTATGGCCAAGCTCAATATTCTTGAATTTCCTGATCCGCGTCTACGCACCATCGCGGAATCCGTCGAACAGGTTGATGATACGATCCGTCAACTGGTCGATGATATGTTTGAAACCATGTATGACGCCCCGGGTATCGGTCTTGCCGCCACTCAGGTAAATGTACACAAGCGTGTCGTCACCATCGATATCTCTGAAGATGGCAGTGAGCCTCTGGTGCTGATCAACCCGGAGTTCACCGTATTGCAGGATGAATTGGAGCAGATGCAGGAAGGCTGCCTCTCTGTACCCGGTTTCTACGAGGATGTTGAGCGTCCCAATCGCATCCTGCTTAAAGCGCTGGACCGTGACGGCAACCCTTATGAGCTGGAAGCGGAAGGGCTGCTGGCCGTGTGTATCCAGCACGAACTGGATCATCTCAACGGCAAGTTGTTCGTAGATTACCTGACTGCGCTCAAACGCAATCGCATTCGCGGCAAGCTGGAGAAAAAGCACCGGCTTGAAGCCCATCAGGCCTGATCCGGCCACGTGTTCTTAAACAGGTTTGCACACGCAAGCCTGTTTTTGTATGGAGCCCAACCATGAGTGATACACCGCTGCGCATCATCTTTGCCGGCACCCCCGATTTCGCCGCCAGCTGTCTGGATGCCCTGCTCAAGACCAAACACAACATTGTGGCAGTTTATACTCAGCCGGACCGCCCGGCAGGGCGTGGCCGCAAGCTGCGTCCCGGCCCGGTCAAGGCACTGGCTCAACAGCATGACCTGCCGGTATTTCAACCTCTGTCACTCAAGGACCTGGCTGAGCAACAGGCACTGCGCGAACTGAACGCAGACCTGATGGTGGTAGTGGCATACGGCTTACTGCTGCCACAGGCAGTTCTGGATGCACCACGTCTGGGTTGCATCAACGTACACGCATCTCTGCTGCCGCGCTGGCGCGGGGCCGCTCCGATTCATCGCGCCCTTCTGGCTGGTGACAACACAACCGGGATTACCATCATGCAGATGGACGCCGGCCTTGATACCGGTGACATGCTGAGCAAGGTTGAATGCCCGATTCTGGCTGACGATACCAGCGGGAGCCTGCATGATCGTCTGGCCGACCTTGGGGCGAGAGCACTGGTGGAGTGTCTCACACCTCTTGCAGCTGGCACACTTGTTCCGGAAGTGCAGGATGGCAGCCAGGCCTGCTATGCACACAAGCTGGAAAAGCAGGAAGCACAGATCGACTGGTCGCAACCTGCAGAGCTTATCGTACGCTGTGTGCGTGGTTTCAACCCATGGCCGGTGGCGTATACCCGCCTTGGCGATGACAACCTTCGAGTGTGGGCCGCTACCGCAGACCTCCACGAACCTGCCGCAGCCGTACCCGGCACCATTGTCGAATCCTCTGCCGACACCGTACGCGTGGCCACCGGCAAAGGCAGTGTATTACTGACCGAACTGCAGCTGCCCGGTGGCAAACCACAACCGATCAAAACGCTCATGAACGCCCATCAGGCACGCTTTGCTACTGGAGTTAAACTTGGCTGATTCCATCAACGTCCGAGCGCTGGCCGCCAAGGTACTGGCCCCCTTGCTGCGTCAGCATGGCTCCCTCAGCAGCCATCTGCCCGATGCCCTGCAGCACTGCCCAGAACAGGACCGAGCCCTGTTACAGCAACTCTGCTTCGGCACCATGCGCGAACTGTTCCGGCTTGAGGTAATTGCCGACAGCCTGTTGAAAAAACCCTTTCAGGACCGTGACTATGAGCTGCAGGCCCTGCTGTTAATCGGGCTATGGCAGTTGCGCCACAGCCGCATTCCAGCTCATGCCGCACTGAACGAGACCGTCGATGCCACATCAGCACTCAACCATGACTGGGCCCGCAAGCTGATCAACGCGGTACTGCGTCGCTACCAGCGTGAAGCTGGACAGCTTGAAGCAGGGTTTGCAGACAATCCACAGTTCCACTGGAACCACCCGCAATGGATGATCAGCAAACTGGAGCACAACTGGCCTGAACACTGGCAGGGAATTCTTGCTGCCAATGACCAGCAGGCCCCCATGACCCTCAGGGTTAATAAGCGCCAACTTACACTGGAGAGCGCAAAAAGCAAGCTGCAGGGCGCAGAGATACCCGCTCAACAGGGCCATTTCAGTGATACCGCACTGGTGCTTGAGCACGCCGTTGATGTACGCCGTATTCCCGGTTTCGATCAGGGCTGGTTCAGCGTACAGGATGAAGCCGCTCAGTTGTCGGCCAGGCTTCTGGACGCAAGAGCAGGGCAGCGCGTATTGGATGCATGCGCCGCACCTGGTGGCAAACTGTGCCACCTTCTTGAGGCCACACCTGGCCTGCAGGATGTTGTCGCCGTCGAACTGGAACCCGCACGAGCACAACGCATTACCGATAACCTTATGCGCCTGGGACTGGAGCTTGAATGCCGACTGCTGACCGCTGACGCCACCAGTCAGGACTGGTGGGACCGACAACCCTTTGACCGCATTCTGATCGATGCACCCTGCAGTGGCACCGGTGTAATTCGCCGTCACCCCGATATCAAGCTGTTGCGCCGTGGCGAAGACATTAACGCACTGGCACAGGTACAACTCAGCATCCTCAGCAACCTCTGGCCGATGCTGGCACCGGGCGGACGCCTGGTGTACGCCACTTGCTCGGTATTCAGCCAGGAGAATGAGCGCATCATTGAGCGCTTCATCAAACAGCACCCTGATGCATGCCATGTGCCGATTAATGCCAGCTGGGGCATATCAAGGCCTTACGGCCGCCAGCTGTTTCCTCAACCTGGAAGCCATGATGGCTTCTATTATGCTGTTCTGACCAAAACGGAGGAGCGCATAGCCTCATGAAGATCATCATTCTGGGTGCCGGCCAGGTGGGCGGATCTCTGGCTGAACACCTTGCCAACGAAGCCAATGACATCACCGTTATTGATACGGATACAGCTCGTCTGCGTGAACTCCAGGATCGGCTTGATATTCGCACAGTAGAGGGCAAGGCTTCCTATCCATCCGTACTGGATCAGGCCGGCGCACAGGATGCCGACATGTTGATTGCGGTCACCAACAGTGACGAGGTCAATATGATCGCCTGTCAGATCGCTCGCGGACTGTTCAACATCCCGACCAAAATTGCGCGCGTGCGTGAGCACGATTACCTGCAGAAAGATCACGCCATCTTCAGCAGCGACAAGGGGATTCCGGTTGATGTTCTGATCAGCCCAGAAGAGCTGGTAACCCAACACATCAAGCGTATGATCCAGTACCCCGGTGCACTTCAGGTATTGGACTTTGCGGGCGGGCAGGCCCAGCTGGTAGCGGTCAAGGCCTACTATGGCGGCCCACTGGTAGGGCGTGAAATATCCTTCCTGCGTTCGCACATGCCTAATATCGACACACGTGTTGCCGCTATTTTTCGTCAGGACCACCCCATGATCCCCAAGGGGGACACCGTCATTGAAGCCGATGACGAGGTGTTCTTCATCGCGGCACGGCGCGATATCCGTGCAGTGATGAGCGAGCTACGCCGCCTGGACCGCTCCTACAAACGCATCATCATTGCCGGTGGCGGCAATATCGGCGCTCGCCTGGCAAGCTCTATTGAAAATGACTACCAGGTCAAGTTGATCGAACGCAACCTGTCACGCTGCAATCTGTTGGCACGCGACCTCAACAACACCATTGTGCTGCACGGCAGTGCCTCCGATCGTGATCTTCTGATTGAGGAAAACATCGAAGACACGGATGTGTTCTGCGCCCTGACCAACGACGATGAAGCCAACATCATGGCCTCCATGCTGGCCAAACGCCTGGGGGCACGCACTGTGATGACCCTGATTAACAATCCTGCCTATGTCGATCTGGTGCAGGGCGGCGTTATCGATATCGCCATATCACCCCAGCAAACCACCATTGGCGCACTTCTTACACATGTCCGCCGTGGTGATGTAGCAGCCGTGCATTCGCTGCGTCGCGGCGCCGCTGAAGCACTGGAAGCGGTTGCTCATGGTGACCGCAAGAGCTCCAAAGTGGTTGGGCGCGCAATTGAGGAGATCGATCTGCCACCGGGTACCACGATCGGTGCCATCATCCGTGGCAATGAAGTCTTGATCGCCCACGACGATCTGATCATCGAGAACGATGATCATGTCATTCTGTTTTTGGTCGATAAACGGCGTATTGCAGAAGTCGAGCGCCTGTTCCAGGTAGGCCTGGCTTTCTTCTGAGGCGACAGTATGCATTTTCATGTCATTTTACGGATCCTCGGCATATTGCTGATGATCTTCAGCATCACCCAGCTGCCACCCTTGGGGGTGTCGCTGTTCTATGACGATGCCACACACTGGGCATTCATCTCCGCCTTTGCCATTACGCTTGCGACCGGTTTTATAATCTGGGTACCGGTTTACACCGCCAAGCAGGAGCTCAGTATCCGTGATGGTTTTCTTGTTACCGTACTGTTCTGGACGGTGCTGGGGGTGTTCGGTTCGCTGCCACTGATGCTGGCCGAGTCACCGGGACTGACAGCGGTTGATGCCGTTTTCGAATCGATTTCAGGCCTGACGACTACAGGTGCCACCGTCATGACGGGGCTGGATCAATTACCGCACTCCATTCTCTATTATCGTCAGCAGCTTCAATGGCTGGGTGGCATGGGGATTATCGTGCTGGCAGTTGCCATACTTCCCATGCTGGGTATCGGGGGCATGCAGCTCTACCGCGCCGAGGCTCCGGGGCCGGTCAAGGACAACAAACTGACACCACGCATCACGGAAACCGCAAAGGCACTCTGGTATATCTACCTGTCCCTGACCATCGCCTGCGCTGCGGCATATTGGCTTGCTGGCATGACGCCGTTCGATGCCATCGGCCACAGCTTTTCCACGGTCGCCATCGGTGGCTTTTCCACCCATGACGCCAGTATTGGCCATTTCGACAGCGCCATCATCGAGTCCATCGGCATCTTTTTCATGGTGGTAGCCGGCATCAACTTTGGCCTGCACTTTTTTGCCTGGCGGCACCATACGCTGACACACTATCTGAAAGATCCCGAGGTACAGTTTTACCTGTCACTGCTCGGTCTTGTGATCCTGCTGACACTGTTTGTGCTGGTAATGACTCACACCTATCCTGCGGTAGAAGCTCTGCGCAAAGCCGCTTTCATGGTGGTTTCCGTTGCCACAACCACCGGCTATGCCACGGCAGATTTTGCTCACTGGCCTGCCATGCTACCGTTCATGCTGTTTGTATTGGCTTTCGTAGGGGGCTGTGCCAGTTCGACCGCCGGTGGCATGAAGGCGATTCGTGTCCTGTTGATACTGAAGCAGGGCTATCGTGAGATTCTGCGCCTGATTCATCCCAACGCCGTCATTCCAGTCAAGCTCGGACAGAGACCCATTCCGGATCGAATTCTACAGGCAGTGTGGGGGTTCTTTTCAGTCTATCTGATCGTATTCGTGGTCATGCTGATCGCTTTGCTGGCAACCGGGCTGGACCAGATCACAGCCTGGTCAGCCGTGGGTGCAACCCTCAATAACCTGGGCCCCGGGCTGGGCGACGTATCCGCTCATTTCGGCGGACTCAACCCCACCGCAAAATGGATCCTGTGTCTGGCGATGCTGCTGGGCCGTCTTGAAGTATTCACCATGCTGGTACTGTTCACGCCTGCCTTCTGGCGCCGGTGATCAGTCGTAAAAGCGTGGCACACCTTCAGGCTGATGACTGAAGCGGCGGTACTCCCATTGGTATTGGGCGGGCAGGGCGCGAACACAGGCTTCCACCGAGCGGTTCATGGCCGTGGCAGCCTGTATCAAATCCTTGCTGTTGATCTCATGTTCAGCCCGTCGAAAATGCAGATCAAACCCCTCAGCCTGCGGCAGACGCTCGGCATAGCCACAAATTACGACCGCACCGGTCTGAGCAGCCAACTGCGGCAGCAGCTTCATAGTCAGAGCCTGATTGCCAAAAAAAGGCACATGAATTCCGCCGCTGGTCTCCGGCTCCTGATCCGGCAGAATACCCACCATCTCACCACGTCGCAGTGCCTTCATCACCATTCGCACACCCCGAGTATCGGCCGGGGCCATCCGGGTGCCCAGCCGCGCCCGCATGCGCTTGATCAGGTCATCCATCAGCTTAAGTCGCGGCGGCTTATACATGGCAGTAAAGGGATAGTGGGCCGACAGCCACAGATTAAGCACCTCCCAGTTGCCCAGGTGAGGGGCTATCAGGATGACACCTTTGCCCTGTGCAACCGCCTCACTGACGATCTCTTTGTTATGAATTTGACGTATTTTTTTCAGCGTGCGCTTGGCCGGCCACAGCCAGGCCATCCCCATTTCACATAGTGAACAGCCCGTTTGCCTCAGGCTTTCATGCACCAGTTGATCCTGTGCATCCAGGTCCAGCTCAGGAAAGCAGCGGCTGATATTGCGCCGAGTCTGGAACGTCATCTTGGCCTTTTCGCCCTTGCGCCACTGCCGATTCCCGAGCCATCGCCCCAGCCCCTGAGAGGCTTTCAATGGCAGCAGGGACAGCAACCCAAGCACCAGAACCGCGAGTATCGCCTTGACCTGTTTCAATTCGCTCTCCGTCACATTCATATACTGAGTCGATGATTATAAATCACCGGCATGGTTGATGGCGAAAGTGCACGCTTTTGATGCGACTTAGCCACTCATTCAGTAGCCGTGCAACAGGTCATAAAACCTGCAGATCATGTATAATTCGGCTCTTATTTCGACCACATCCAACAACAATGGTGATTTCCGTGACTGACAAGGTGACTCCAGACGTTAGCACATTCCAGGGACTGATCCTGGCCCTGCAACAATACTGGGCCGAACAGGGCTGTGTCATCGTGCAGCCACTGGACCTGGAGGTGGGCGCCGGTACTTTCCACCCCTGTACGTTCCTGCGCGCCATCGGCCCCGAGACCTGGCGCTCTGCCTACGTACAGCCAAGCCGCCGTCCAACTGATGGCCGTTATGGTGAAAACCCCAACCGCCTGCAACACTACTACCAGTTCCAGACTGTGCTCAAACCCTCTCCCGACAACATTCAGGAACTGTATCTCGGTTCACTTGAGCGACTGGGGATCGATCTGTCGATCCATGATGTGCGCTTTGTCGAAGACAACTGGGAATCACCAACACTTGGTGCGTGGGGCCTGGGCTGGGAAGTATGGCTCAATGGCATGGAAGTAACCCAGTTCACGTACTTCCAGCAGGCCGGTGGCCTTGAATGCTATCCAGTCACCGGTGAAATCACCTATGGACTTGAACGCATTGCCATGTACCTGCAGGACGTAGACAGCATCTATGACTTGGTCTGGGCACGCTACCCGGATGGCAGCACCGTCAGCTATGGTGATGTATTCCACCAGAACGAAGTAGAGATGTCGGCTTACAACTTTGAACATGCTGATGTACCGGCCTTGTTCAAAAACTTTGACCACTACGAATCCGAGTGCCAGAAATTGCTGGCTGCCGACCTGCCGCTGCCAGCCTATGAGATGGTGCTGAAGGCCTCACATACATTCAACCTGCTCGATGCTCGTCACGCCATCTCCGTTACCGAGCGCCAGCGTTATATTCTGCGTGTCCGTACGCTGGCCCGTGATGTCGCCAGTGCCTATTTCGAGAAGCGCCGCGCACTTGGTTTCCCGCTGGCCCCTGAAGCGATCCGGGCAGAAGTCCTGTCTGCCTGCGAGGAGGATAAATAATGTCTCAGCATGATTTCCTGGTTGAACTAGGCACCGAAGAGCTGCCACCCAAGGCGCTGAAAACTCTTTCAGATGCGTTCCTCAACGGCATCACTTCAGGCCTTGATGCAGCCGGCATCGCCTATACGACCGCAACACCTTTTGCGTCACCACGCCGCCTGGCCGTTCTGATCAGCAACATCCAGCCACAGCAGCCCGACCGCAGCATTGAAAAGCGCGGCCCGGCCACTCAGGCACCCGAGAAGGCCGTACAAGGTTTTGCAGGCTCCTGCGGCGTCAGCATCGACCAACTCGAAGTGATGGAGACACCCAAAGGCAGCTATTACGTCTATCGCGGCGTCGAGAAGGGTCAGAGCACCGCTGCTCTGCTACCTGAGATCATTAGTGAATCCCTGCACAAGCTGCCCATCCCCAAACGCATGCGCTGGGGCTCATCGCGCACCGAATTTGTTCGCCCGGTAAAATGGCTGGTCATGCTGTTGGGTGATGAAGTCGTTGACGCAGAGGTGCTTGGCCTCAAGGCTGGACGCAAGACCCGAGGCCACCGCTTCCACTATAACCATGAGATCGAGATCATGGTGCCGGCCGACTACCAGCAGACGCTGCTGGATACCGGTAAGGTCATTGCTGACTTCGCTGCCCGCCGTGAAATAATCCGCGAACAGGTTATTCGCGAAGGCGAGCGCATCGGCGGTACAGCCCAGATTGATGAGGATCTTCTGGATGAAGTGACAGCGCTGAACGAGTGGCCCGTCGCCTTGACCGGTCGTTTTGAAGAGCGCTTCCTTGACGTTCCAGCCGAAGCCCTGATCTCCTCCATGAAGGAAAATCAGAAGTACTTCCACGCGCTGGATGCCGAAGGCAAACTGATGCCTTACTTCATCACACTGGCCAACATCGAATCCAAAGACCCGCAGCAGGTTATAGAGGGTAACGAGAAAGTTATTCGCCCGCGCCTTGCAGATGCCGCTTTCTTCTTTGATACCGACAAGAAGCAGCCGCTTGAGGCCCGCATCGAGAAGCTCAAGAGTGTTGTTTTCCAGCAGCAACTCGGCACCATTTATGAGAAAACTCAACGCATCGAAGGACTCGCAGCCGCCATTGCCAATCTGATTGGTGGCGACAGCCAGTATGCTCAGCGCGCTGCCTCTTTGAGCAAGTGCGACCTGATGACAGACATGGTGTTTGAATTCACTGAACTGCAGGGCCTGATGGGCTATCACTATGCACTGCATGATGGCGAAGCCGAAGAGGTCGCTCAGGCACTGGACGAGCAGTACATGCCCCGTTTCGCCGGTGACAGCCTGCCTTCGACTCGCACAGGCATTGCACTCGCCATCGCTGACCGCCTGGACACGCTGACCGGTTTGTTTGGCATTAACCAGCCGCCTACCGGCTCAAAGGATCCTTTCGCCCTGCGGCGTGCCGCCCTCGGTGTTCTGCGTATCATTGTTGAGCATAAACTCGATATAGATCTGCACGAACTGCTCAGCATCGCTGTTGCTCAGCACCAAGATCTGCCCGCTGCTGAAGGCCTAGCGGATCGGGTGCTTGATTTCATGCTCGATCGCTTCCGTGCCTGGTACGATGACCGCGGCATCAGTGCTGAAACGTTCCTTTCAGTACATGCACTTCGTCCCACCAGCCCACTGGACTTTGATCGCCGCATTGATGCCGTTAACCACTTCCGCAACCTGCCGGAAGCGGCAGCACTGGCCTCTGCCAACAAGCGAGTCAGTAACATCCTGGCCAAGCAGGGCGGTGACATTTCCACCGATACAGACTCCGCACTGCTGCACGAACAGGCTGAACGTGAGCTTTGTGAGCAGCTTGATGCGATTGAGCGCGAAATTACACCACTGTTTGAACGTGGTGAATACCGAAGCGCACTTGAGCGCCTGGCTCAGCTGCGCCAGAGTGTCGATAACTTCTTTGATCAAGTAATGGTGATGGCGGATGATGAAGCGCTCAAACTTAATCGCCTTGCCTTGCTGGCTCGCCTTCGCCGGCTATTCCTCGGTGTTGCCGATATATCACTGCTTGGCTAAACCTTAGGCATAATCTACAAACCCCGCATTGCGGGGTTTTTTTTTGCTTCGCACTTAATGTTTCACGTGGAACATATTAGCGCCATGACAGTGGCTGACTTGTCTACAGTTCGCCCTGGAACCTGGCAAAACATGCACACAATGGTTTGCTTCTCTATGCATACACATCAAATCTTTCTTAGCGCTGTCACACAGCTCTCCGGATATTACCCGCACTCCACTTACCGTTTGCGCTTGCAGAGCTGCAACATTATTTCAAATACCTGGTACCAGAACATAGACAGTTGCCAGCCAGTTGTAGGTTGTATCCTAAAGCTATGCATTTATTTTACTTGACGGAATTATGTTAAGATCCTTTTGACGTGCCATTATTGCTGCAGAAACAACTACAGAAGCTCCCAGATCTACACAACAATGATCCAGTAGCCAGTAAATACTTTTGGTAGTTGTATCAATGATTTTCATCGGTGCCATTAAAGCTTTCTCAGGCTGGCCTGCCGGTCAGTGGCTAATCTCAGCACAGGTTCGACATTGATAGCATGCTTCTGATGCTGCGAGCTGAATAGGGCGTCCGCGTGATCAATACGTGTCTCTTGCACCGTGTCAGCTGGCAATACCGATATGGCCGCCAACCATCATCGTCTAACCGGTCCAGGTATAGTCGACCATGCGCTGCACGCATTGATGCGTCAAGCCTGAACTTTCCGTGCATGGGAGATGACCCGTAACTGCGAGACTCTGGCACACCCTGAACAATCGCTTGTACTGACGGTTAAAGCACGATACAGAAGTGGCATTATCTACCTATGCAGTATGGGGGACCTCTTCGCTGCAGTGGGTAGCGATGTGATACCCGGTCTGACTGTGTCTCGTATTTGATGACAATGAATCTCTGAGCAAGGATGAGTTGCAGCGGGAAGCGGTGTTCCGTCTTGGAAGCGCCTGGGTCTAGTGCTTTTCAAGCATGGGAACAGACCGAAAGCTGCCTTAGTTTTGAGTGAATCTGGACGAAGAATAATTCTCGATCGATGATCTTCCGGCAATCGTGAACACGTGGGAGCTCTTTAGCAACCGGGAGGTCGAAACCGTCATGGGAAGGCATGGTAGCGGTGCGTTGGGAACGCTGACGTAAGTGCAACAGCCGCCTGTGCCTGATCCGCAGGATTGACGAATAGGGGGCTACAAATGCTCTCGATACAGTCATCGATATGCACATACTCTAGCCGACCATGCGCATACAATCACGCGGACAACAGCAGCGAGTTCGTCGAACACAAGACCACTACCCCAAAATAGTGTTCAAAGAACACCCTCAGGCTGCATAGAAGGGTGTCACATTCCAGAGTTAGATTAGCGCGCTGTGAAATAATTGAGGCTTTGGAACTCCATCACCACTTTGGAATTTTAGTCCATAGATAGTGACCAGGTCACATAACAAAAGCCAATCTCCCTAACAAGCCACGCTTAAGATGCGAAACCAATGTTTCACGTGAAACATAAACAATGCCTCACATTTCGTAAGATCAACATGGTGCGTTATTCAAGCTCGAATACGAAGGGCACTGATGATGAACATTATGATGTTGGTGTAGCAGCTAGGCTAAATATCTAGATGTTCACCGTAGATTTCAAACTTAATCTATCCAATAAGGATCGCAAAGCCAGAGTAACAGCAACTGAATCGGGGCACACTGATTAACGGAAGCTCAGCGTTTTTTGGTTTTTATGTCACAAAAAAAGCAGCCAATGGCTGCTTTTTTTGTGACATGATAAAAACAAAATCGAAGAATCAAACGTCCAGATTGGCTACGTTCAACGCGTTGGCTTCAATGAAGTTACGGCGCGGTTCTACTTCATCACCCATCAGAGTAGTAAACAACTGATCGGCAGCAATGGCGTCATCAATAGTCACCTGCAGCATGCGGCGTGCATTCGGGTCCATCGTGGTTTCCCAGAGCTGATCCGGGTTCATCTCGCCAAGACCCTTATAACGCTGAACAGAGTTGCCTCTGCGCGACTGCTCCAGCAGCCACTGGATACCGGCCCCCAGTTCATTGAGCGGGAAGCGACGTTCGCCACGCTGAAGGTAGGCGCCATCTTCGAACAGTGACTGCAGTTCATGACCGAGTGATACGATGGACTGGTAGTCACGAGAACGGAAAAACTCCGAATCAAGTGTATAGTCGGAATCAACCCCGTGCTGAATGATCTTGATGACCGGAAGGTAGAGGCTGTGCTCACGATCCAGCTTCAGGGTGCACTCATAGCGTTCACCACCATCTACGTAAGTAGACAGGGCTTCACAGAGCTGCTCCGACCATTGTTGTACCTGCTCGGATGATGACAACTGCTCAAGTGTCAGAGTCGGCAAGTACAGCAGTCGCTTCAATACCTCATACGGATAGACGCGACTCAATCGCTCGCACATGCGCTCGACCTGACGATAACGGGTAATCATCGACTCCAAAGCCTGACCAGAGATGGCAGGAGAGCCTTCACCCGGGAACAGGCTGGTACCGTCAAGAGCACCCTGGAGCAAGTAGTTATCAAGCGCTTCGTCATCCTTGAGGTATTGCTCCTGCTTGCCTTTCTTGATTTTGTAGAGCGGCGGCTGGGCAATATAAATATGACCGCGCTCAATCAATTCGGGCATCTGGCGGAAGAAGAAGGTGAGCAGCAGGGTACGGATATGCGAGCCATCCACGTCCGCATCCGTCATGATAATGATGCTGTGATAACGCAGCTTGTCGGCATTGAACTCTTCACGTCCGATACCACAGCCCAGTGCCGTAATCAGCGTGCCAACCTCGGCAGAGGTGAGCATCTTGTCAAAACGCGCCTTCTCGACGTTAAGGATCTTGCCCTTGAGCGGCAGGATTGCCTGCGTGCGGCGATCACGCCCCTGCTTGGCAGAGCCTCCTGCGGAATCACCCTCCACCAGGTACAGTTCAGAAAGGGCCGGGTCCTTTTCCTGACAGTCAGCCAGCTTGCCTGGCAAGCCCGCCACATCCAGCGCACCTTTACGGCGAGTCATTTCACGCGCCTTGCGGGCCGCTTCACGCGCACGCGCAGCATCGATCATCTTCTGAACAACAGCCTTAGCATCCTGCGGGTTTTCCAGCAGATAGGCATTCAGTTCAGAAGCCATCAACTGTTCAACCGCCGTTTTCACTTCGGAAGAAACCAGTTTGTCCTTGGTCTGTGACGAGAACTTGGGATCGGGAACCTTGACCGAAATAATCGCCACCAGACCTTCACGGCTGTCATCACCACTGGTGCTGACCTTGCCATTCTTGTTCAGCTGCTCAGACTCAATGTAGCTGTTGAGGCAGCGGGTCAGTGCCGCACGGAAGCCCGACAGGTGGGTACCGCCATCACGCTGCGGGATGTTGTTGGCAAAGCAGTGCAGGCCTTCCTGGAAGCCGTCGTTCCATTGCATCGCCACTTCAACGCCTACGCCATTTTCATGCATGGTGTTGAAATGAAATATCTTGTTGATCGGTGATTTGTTCTGGTTAAGAAACTCTACAAAGGCCGCAAGGCCACCTTCATATTCAAACACTTCTTCACGGCCACTGCGCTCATCCTTCAGGCGAATGCGAACGCCTGAGTTAAGGAAGGACAATTCACGCAGGCGCTTGGCCAGAATGTCATACTGGAAGCTGATGTTGGTGAACGTCTCTTCAGACGGCTTGAAGCGTACAATCGTGCCGGTCAGGTCTGTTTCACCCACCACACGCAAGGGCATTTCGGGGACGCCATGATGATAGATCTGCTCGTGTACCTGCCCCGCACGCCGAATGGTCAGCTTAAGCTCCGAAGAAAGCGCATTCACAACAGACACGCCCACACCGTGAAGACCACCTGATACCTTATAGGTGTTGTCGTCGAACTTGCCACCGGCGTGCAGCACCGTCATGATCACCTCAGCCGCCGATACACCTTCTTCCTTATGGATATCAGTCGGGATGCCACGGCCGTTGTCAGATACGGTAACGCTCTCATCCGGGTGGATGATTACGGCAATCTCGGAGCAGTGACCGGCAAGCGCCTCGTCAATGCCATTGTCGACCAGCTCGAATACCATGTGATGAAGGCCGCTGCCATCATCGGTATCGCCTATGTACATGCCCGGTCGCTTTCTGACCGCATCAAGCCCCTTCAGGACCTTGATACTGGACGAGTCATAATTCTGGTTTTCACCACTCATGTTTGATCTCCTGGCGCACCCCTGTGCGTTAACGTACCGGATTCCACCCTGAACAGTGCAACATCAGTCTCAGGCTGCCAGACCCGACTCAACAGGTCCGGATCCACACAGGTGATAAAGCACTGATTGGCACTCGCCTCTAAAAATTCGCAGAACTGCCGGCAGTGACGCTCATCGAGCTCGGCCGGCAGGTCATCGATCAAGTAAATACAGGCACGGTTGTTGAGGCGATGAAACAACGCACCCTGGGCCAGCCTAAACGCACTGACCACCAGTTTTTTCTGTCCGCGTGACAAACGATCCGCTGCATTCAGGCTGCCTGTCTTGAAGCGCAGGTCAGCACGCTGCGGCCCCAAAGAGGTAAAGCCCTGACGCAGATCGCGTTCAAAACTTTCAGTCAGAAGGGCTTCAAGGCCCCGCTTGCGATCCCAGCCGGGACTGAACAGCAAGCGTACCTCGACACCCTGTAACAGTGCGCTCAAGGCCTGCTCAAACCCGGGCCTGAGCTGCTCAATATAGAGCTGCCGAAGAGCCGTCATCTGCTCTGCATAGTGAACGAATTCAGCATCCCAGGTTTGCCTCACGCGAGGATCGATTTTACCACACTTCAGCAGTGAATTTCGCTGCTTGAGGATACGCCTGAAACCACGCCACAAGCGGATAAAGGCAGGATCGAAATGAAAGGTACCCCAATCAAGAAACTGTCGCCGAATACCCGGACTGCCATCAAGCAAATCGAAGGTATCACTGTTGATCACCTGTATCGGCAGAAGCTCGGCAAGAGCGGCGGCATCGAGGCTTTCACCGGCATAACGCACACGCACGTCGGCATCCAAACTGCGCTCGACACCCAGGGGCTTCACTTGTCCGGTACCCAGCGAATCGGTTTGGGCAAACACAAGCGCACGCGTTTCTCCCTCCTGCACCAGATGACGAAACTGGTTGCCGCGAAAGGAACGGGTCAGGCCCAGAAAGTGAATCGCTTCAAGCACACTGGTTTTGCCGCTGCCATTATCACCATACAGAATATTGATTCGGCTGAGCCGATCTGCAGTAACATTGGTCAGGTTGCGAATGTGCTGTATACGGAGCTGTTTGAGGGGCATCGGAAGATACAGACAGGGGGCCGAAAGGCCCCCGAAAACGGTCACATGCGCATCGGCATGACGACGTAGAGCGCATTGGGTTCGTCGTAGCCGCGAATCAGCGCGCTGCTGTTGGAGTCCAGCAGAGTGAAACGCACAACATCGGAGTTAAGGATCGACAGTACATCAAGCAAGTAGTTAACGTTGAAGCCAATCTCAAGCTGACCACCTTGGTAGTCGACAGCAACAGTTTCTTCCGCTTCTTCCTGTTCCGGGTTATTGGCCATGACCTGCAGGTAACCATCAGTCAAAGTCAGGCGAACGCCTCGGTACTTTTCATTCGACAGAATGGCGATGCGGCTGAAAACCTGGCGCAGCTCCTGGCGGTCTCCCAGCAGTTCCTTGTCGCCATTGCGCGGAATGACACGCTGATAGTCCGGAAACTTGCCGTCAACCAGTTTGGAGGTAAAGGTAAAGTCACCGACATTGGCGCGGATATGGTTGGCGCCGATCACCAGGCGCACACTTTCATCTCCGCCTTGAAGCAGGCGCGCCAGCTCCAGAATACCCTTGCGCGGCACAATGATCTGCTGCTGAGAGCTGCTGTCGGTCTCAACCGGACATACCGAGGTGGCCAGCCGGTGGCCATCAGTGGCGACACTGCGCAGCTCGCCCTCCTTGACCTCAAGCAGCATGCCATTGAGGTAGTAACGCACATCCTGCTGCGCCATGGAAAAACCGGTCTGATCGATCAGGCGGCGCAACGAGGACTGCGGCAGCTTGAGCTCAAACGTCTCGGGGCTGTCTTCAACGTTGGGGAATTCCTGCGCCGGCAGCGTCGACAAGCTGAATCGGCTCCGCCCAGACTTGATCATCATCTTCTGGCCGCTGAGCTCGAACTCGATACGTGCGTCATCAGACAGCGATTTACAGATATCCATCAGCTTGCGTGCCGGCACGGTAACGGAACCGGCTTCTGCAGGCTCATCCAGCTGCACACGGCCCACCAGCTCGACCTCTAGGTCGGTGCCGGTCAGTGAAAGCTGATCGCCTTCGGCCACCAACAGAATATTGGACAATACCGGCAGCGTCTGACGGCGTTCCACAACTCCCGCCACCAGCTGCAGTGGTTTAATGAGCGCTTCTCTGGATATAACAAGTCTCATGATTCTGGCTACCCTGTCAGGATCCTGTACTACGCCGTCAGATGACGCAGCAGATTTTTGTAGTCTTCGGCAATATCAGTATCGGTTTCACGCAACTCTTTGATTTTACGACATGCATGCAACACCGTCGTGTGGTCGCGACCACCGAAGGCGTTACCGATTTCGGGCAAACTATGGTTGGTCAGTTCTTTCGCCAAACTCATCGCCATCTGGCGTGGCCGCGCCACTGAGCGGCTGCGACGCTTGGAGAGCAAATCAGCCACCTTGATCTTGTAGTAGTCGGCCACAACCCGCTGAATATTATCAATACTAACCTGTTTGTCCTGTAACGCCAGCAGGTCTTTGAGTGATTCCTTGATAAAGGGGGTATTGATAGTGCTGCCCGTGAAGTGAGCATTTGCTATCACTCGTTTCAAAGCACCTTCGAGCTCACGCACATTGGAGCGAATTTTCTGCGCCAGGAAGAAAGCAGCATCGTCAGGCAAATTGACCCGCGCTTCCTGCGCCTTCTTCATCAGGATGGCCACACGGGTCTCAAGCTCCGGTGGTTCGATTGCAACGGTCAATCCCCAGCCGAAGCGTGACTTGAGCCGTTCTTCAACACCGTGAATTTCCTTCGGATAGCGGTCACTGGTCAGAATCATCTGCTGACCACCCTCAAGAAGGGCATTGAAGGTATGGAAGAACTCTTCCTGGGAACGCTCTTTGCCGGCAAAGAACTGAATATCATCGATCAACAGGGCATCAACGGACCGGTAGTACCGCTTGAAGTCATTGATTGCGTTCAGCTGCAGTGCCTTGACCATGTCAGCAACAAAGCGCTCGGAGTGAAGATAGACAATACGCGCATTCGGGTTGCGCTTGAGCATTTCGGTCCCGACCGCATGCATCAAGTGGGTTTTACCCAAACCAACGCCACCATATATAAACAGCGGGTTGTAGGAACCACCCGGATTGTCTGCAACCTGCTGTGCAGCCGCCAAGGCCAACTGGTTGGATTTGCCCTGCACAAACGATTCGAAAGTGAACATCGGATTAAGGTTGGACTGATGACGCACGCTGCCTTCAACTTCAACACGACGCCCACCCATTGAGTTCATAACAAGGCCCGAATCGACCGGTTCCTGCTGATCGAAAAAGCCCATCTGGGGAGTGGGCTCATCGCTCCATTCGTCAGCGCCTGCCTGATCGTCGGCCATAACAGCCGGGGATGTCGTCTGCACGGGCGCTGTGGCAGGCGCAGCAGCCGCAACGGGCTGGTGCTGTGACGCAACTGGAGCAGCGGGAGGAGAGGGCGCACGCTGAATAGTCTGAGCAGCTTGCGCAGACTGACGACGGTTTCGGGTCGGGGCGGTACGATGCCGGGGTGTAGCCGCCATCGCTGCACTCTGCCCGGAGACGTCCAGACGCACCTCGGTGCTCATGTCACCGGTGACTTCCGAAACCGCCTGCTGAATGCGGGCCAGAAACTTGTCCGCAACCCAGTCACGCACGAAACGGTTCGGCGCCAGCAGCAAAAGCTCCTGCGAAGCATCATCCTGAGCCCGCAAGGGCCTGATCCAGGTGTTGAATTGTTGGGCAGGGAACTCCTGCTGGAGACTTCTCAGGCACTGTTCCCAAAGCTCTACCGACATCCGTTTACTCCCAACCGCTCAGGCCTTAGAGTCCCGGGGGATCACAAAAATTCGAAGAGGAACATTCTAGCGCCTAAGGCAGTGGTTATCCACAGTTATACTCGATTTTGTGTAAAAAATGCCGGCCATGCGCCAAATCGGTATTTACCCCCACGCCAGCACTAAAACTGGACGCGGCGTGAACAGAAAAAGGGTTAAAAACAGCTTTACCATGTGGTTATAAACAAAACATCCTATTGTTTTTATAGAGTATTAAGCACTTATATACAGAATTTCACAATTTCATCACCAACAGGATACAGTTGCCATGGCCCGCGTCTGTTCCAGGCAGTGGTTTAGGCCAGAGCCTGCATCCAGTGATCGATAGCTCGTGCAATTCACGCCTCGTCCCAAAAAGTGTTTGCAAGATAACCAGCAATCCCCTAGAATTTCGCGTCTTGATTTTATACCCCGTGGATTATCAGCCACCTCACGTACATCAGTGTAAGTAGGACTGAGGCAATGAAAAGAACATTTCAACCCAGCGTTTTGAAACGCAAACGTAATCACGGTTTCCGTGCTCGCATGGCAACTGCAAATGGCCGCCAGGTTCTGAACCGTCGTCGCGCTAAAGGTCGTAAGCGTCTGTCTGCTTGATTCAGATTCTGAATAAGGTCGCATGACTGAATGACCGATTTCCGATATCCCCGCCGTCTGCGACTGCTGACGAGCGGGGATTTCTCGCGTGTATTTGACCGCGCAGATGTCAAAGTACCGGACCAGCACCTGCTGATTCTGGCCCGCCCCAATGATCTTGGTTATCCCAGGATCGGATTCGTAATCTCGAAGAAAAATGTCCGTCGGGCGGTGAAACGTAACCGCGTTCGGCGTATCATTCGCGAGTCTTTTCGCCTGCATCAGCATGAACTCCCGGCACTGGATATGATTATTCTCGCTCGCAAGGGCCTGGATACTCTTGAAGGCACTGAGTTGAATGCCGTTATCAGGCGCTGTTGGTCGCGTGCCGGCAAGAAAGCGCGAAAGCTCACATAACAAACTGATGGTTCTACCACCATGGATGTACAGCGAGTCATACTGATTGCCGCTCTGGCACTGGTATCCTACCTGATGGTATTGCAGTGGAACGAGGATTACGGTCCCTCCCACCAGCCTGAACAACAGGTCACCAGCTCTTCCGCCTATTCCACTGACCCGGCATCAGCCGTTTCAGAACTGCCACAAGCATCCGATGCTGCGGCAAGTGCGGATATTCCCCAGACCGGAACAGCTGCAGAGGGTGCCGCCCAAGCATCTGCCGCCAGCCTGATCAAGGTCCGCACTGACGTGCTCGAACTGCTGATCGACCCACGCGGTGGCGACATCATTCAGGCCGCTCTGCCACAACATCAGGGGGCACTGAATTCAACTCAGCCCTTTGTCCTGCTGGAGCAGAATGCCAACCGTACATATGTCGCTCAAAGCGGCTTGATCGGGCCCGACGGGCCTGATGCCAATGTCACGGGCAGGCCGCTTTACACCAGCGCTCAGACTGAATACACACTGGAAAACGATACCCTGACCGTGGATCTTGGCCTCACCACCGACAAGGGTGTTGAAGTGACCAAACGCTTCACCTTTTTCCAGGGTGAATACCGGGTTGGTATGGAATACCTGATCAAGAACCCGACAGAAACACCTTTCCAGGGTGTGCTCTTCGGCCAGATCAAGCGTGATGGCTCGAGTGACCCCTCACAGCAGAACAGCATGGGCATGCAGTCCTATCTGGGCGCTGTTTTCTCCACCGCCACAAACAACTACCAGAAAGTTGATTTCGGCGATATGGATGATGAGAGGTTCAATGTCTCCAGCCCTGACGGCTGGGTCGCCATGGTTCAGCACTATTTCCTCAGCGCATGGATACCGGAACCGGGCACCGAATACACCTACCAGTCCCGCAAGCTGAACGGCAATTACATTGCAGGATTCCTGTCGCCCACCTTTACAGTGTCCCCAGGACAGTCTGAAACCGTCAGCGCCACTTTCTATGCCGGCCCCAAGGATGTTGACCAGCTCAAGCTGATTGCTCCTGACCTAGACCTGACCATCGACTACGGCTGGCTGTGGTGGATTGCCTCCCCACTGTACATGCTGCTGAAGTGGATTCACTCACTGGTTGGCAACTGGGGCCTTGCGATCATTGGCATCACCATCATCGTCAAGGCTGCGCTGTTCCACCTGAACGCCAAGGCGTTCCGCTCGATGGCAAAAATGCGCAAGTTCGGCCCTGAAATGGCACGCCTGAAAGAACTCTATGGCGACGATCGTCAGAAGATGTCTCAGGAAATGATGAAGCTGTACCAGAAAGAGAAGATCAATCCGCTGGGAGGCTGCCTGCCGATTCTGGTTCAGATGCCGATCTTCATCGCTCTGTACTGGGTACTGATGGAGTCCGTCGAACTGCGTCATGCCCCTTTCTACGGCTACATTCAGGACCTGTCGCAGATGGACCCGTACTTCATTCTGCCGATTCTGATGGGCATCACCATGTTCATTCAGCAGATGCTGAACCCGACACCGCCCGACCCCATGCAGGCGAAGCTGATGAAGATGCTGCCAGTGATCTTCACCTTCTTCTTCCTCTGGTTCCCGGCAGGTCTGGTTCTGTACTGGCTGGTGAACAACATTCTGTCGATTGCCCAGCAGTGGGTCATCAACAAACAGATCGAAGCAGGCAATGCTGCCAAAGACTAAAGGCATGCTCTGCAGGTAAAATGAAAAGGCTCCCACGGGAGCCTTTTTCGTTGTGTTAAGGAGACCACCATGCTCAGCAGTGCGCAGGACACCATCGCAGCCCAGGCAACGCCCCCCGGCCGAGGCGGTGTTGGGATTATCAGACTGTCCGGGCCCGATGCGCTTACCATCGCGCAACAGCTGCTGGGCTTTACACCAAAACCCCGTTACGCCCACTACACCCCGTTCCTGGATGGACAGGGCGAACAGCTGGACCAGGGCATTGCGCTCTACTTTCCCAATCCTCACTCCTTCACTGGTGAAGATGTGGTTGAACTGCAGGGGCATGGCGGTCCGGTCATCATTGACCTTCTGCTGCAACGGGTAATCGCCCTGGGCGCACGACTGGCACGCCCCGGAGAGTTTTCCGAGCGCGCTTTCCTCAACGACAAGCTGGACCTGGCCCAGGCAGAAGCCATTGCGGATCTGATCGACAGCTCGTCAGAGCAGGCCGCCCGTTGCGCACTGCGCTCACTGCAGGGCGCATTTTCCGAGCGTGTGCATGCACTGGTGGAATCCCTGATTCAGCTACGCATCTATGTGGAAGCCGCCATCGACTTCCCAGAAGAAGAGATCGACTTTCTTGCAGATGGCAAGGTGCAGTCAGACCTGGCACTGATCCTCAAAAATCTGCAGCAGGTACGTCAGGAAGCACGCCAGGGCAGTCTGTTGCGCGAAGGTATGAATGTGGTTATTGCAGGGCGCCCCAATGCAGGCAAGTCCAGCCTGCTCAACGCACTGGCGGGGCGAGACACCGCCATTGTCACCGACATAGAAGGTACAACACGCGATGTGCTGCGCGAGCATATCCATATTGATGGCATGCCGCTGCATATCATCGATACCGCCGGGCTTCGCGACGCCCCTGATGCTGTCGAGCGCATCGGTATTGACCGCGCCTGGGAAGAGATCCGCCGCGCCGACCGCATTCTGATGATGGTCGACAGCAGCCATTCAGCGACCACTGATCCCTCTCAGTTATGGCCCGAGCTGGCCGATCACCTTGACGACTTCAGCCATGTCACACTGATTCGCAACAAAGCCGACCTGACCGGCGAACCGGTTGGCATGCGTCAGGAAGGTGAATACAGCCTGATTTCTCTAAGTGCCAAACAGGGGCTGGGAATTGATCTGCTGCGCGAGCATCTAAAGCAGGTAATGGGTTTCAATACCACAACGGAAGGCGGATTCATGGCACGTCGCCGTCATGTCGATGCACTGGAACGCACTCGTCAGCTGCTTGAAACCGGAGCCGAACAGCTCGAAGCGCACGGAGCCGGCGAGCTGCTGGCCGAAGATTTGCGCCAGGCACAACAAGTACTCAGCGAGATAACCGGTGAGTTCAGCTCGGATGATCTGCTCGGCAGAATCTTCAGTTCATTCTGTATCGGGAAGTAAGATCAACTATCACGAAGGGTAAACGCAAGCAACGCATCACCAAATCTGATAAAACGGCAGCTGCAACCTCAAAGGGAATATTGATATGGTAAGAAATTTTACTATTTGTTTGGTCACAATCAGTACATCTAGTTTTGCTGCGAACTTTTGCCCAGACGGAACAATCGAGACTGTAGAGCTGATCACCCAACATGAGACAACCCTGCTTCCGGGCTCCCAAGGACTCAATATTCTCGGCGAGGGACGAGGTCAGGTTAAACACTATTTCAGCGTTGGCGGCGAAGAATACATACACGAAGACAGCGAGCGTCGTATCCCTACCGGTATTTTGGAAACGGGCGGGTTTGCCTATCGATGGGCCCCATTCGAAAAAGAGACCTGGCAGGTAGATGGCTACATCTATCGCTCTTCCAAAGGTGATAAACGGGACTACAACAAGCGAAGCCAAACAGAGCCTCGCGATCATAACCCCGCGGTAGCAATCGAAGATATATCCGCCAAGACAGACAATACCGATGTATTTGCAGGCCACCGGTGCCGAGTATCAACGAAAACGATTGCGTCAGGGGCAACCGTATCCAGCTGTAGCTTAAGAATTTATGGTCGCAACACACCCATAGACTGGCAAATTGTGCATGAAGGCGGATCAAAACAGACAAAACAGACGCTGTCACTGACCCAGAAATGTGTCGACACAGCTGTCTTTGAGATCCCCGAGCGCAACTGGCAGTGATAAGATTAGGAAGCCATATACATGATAAAAAAATATCAAAATACAACTTTAATACTGACTAACTGATAATTTTTACATCAAGGTTCAGATTTAAAATTAAACCTAAAATTTGACAAGAAAAATTTTAATTAATAGTTACTATTTTTTAGTATCAACGAGGCTGCGCAAGCCGCCTGATGGACTTCTCAACTTCAAAAGGATGTGTACATGAAAATGCCTAAGTTACTCCTTTCTCTCGTTTGTGCACTTGCACTAAGCGGCTGCATTGATGTCAGCCTGGATTTCGATCTGAAATCGGAACAACTCGACATTCGTACTCTGCAGGGTGCTGATACAGGAAAGCCAGGCCCCAACCCAAATAAAAATTGTGAGCAACAGGGCGGGGCACTCACTTCTCATGCAGACGGAAGCACTGTTTGCCATCATGTCACTCAATTTTCAATTGACACATGGTTGCAAGAGGGAAAAGTCAGTTTTATCGATATCGGCAGTACAGAAAAATCCAAACCTATGCCGATTGATGTAGAAACCGAAGATGAAGGTGTTATCAAACTCACACTTGACGTCAACACTTTCATTTCCGAGTTCAATGAGGACATGTTCCCACCTGATATGCCTGCTGAAATGCAACAGGCCATGATCAAAAGTCTTAAAGAAGAAGTTGGTAGTGAGGGTTTTCATATCGCTTTCACTGGCGAACAGGTAAAGGATACCAACGGTTCTTTGTCCAATAACGGCAAAACTGTCACCTTTAATATACCGATGCTCGATATAATAGACCCCGCCAACAAGCAGTCTCCAGACACCTATACTGCGGTTATCCGGGTTGATGAAATGCCTGAAAAATTATTGGCTCCTGTCACGTTTAGCGACTCGGAAGTTCGTAAGTTCATTTCTTCAGAACTAGGGAAGCTGCGAATAAGTCC
>NPIF01006374.1_pt1 | contig 42159 bp, 47 predicted proteins | sample 8637461 | NCBI WGS metagenome assembly NPIF01 (sample SAMN07420641, study PRJNA396082) | bioreactor metagenome | isolation source: sample BR12 brine-fed electro-methanogenic bioreactor BR | place: Japan: Kochi | collected 2016-12-09
ACGGGACTGGCCCACTGAATGAAGTAGCTCGTCAGGACCAGCAGGCCGCCGAGCAGGGTCAGGTGAAGCCAGAAACTTGCGGATCGCGCCTGTGCGGCGGCATCACCGTGGTGATGGTGATGGTGGTGTGAGCCGTGCGCGTGCTCCTCGCGTGCCGCTTTCTGTCCGGCTTCGACATCCGTGATACCGATTATCTGATGACCCATGCGAATTCCTGCCTCTGATTGCAGTTGTCGGTTGTCAGATGGTTCAGCGCCGGTGAAACCGGGCCCGCACCGGGATGGGCAGCGAGGCGCTTGCCGTGCGGTTTTCAGCCATTATACGCCGCGGACCGCGCAGGAGTTCGTCCCGACTGTCCCACGGCCGCGATCGGCGCCGGTTTGATTCTAGCCCACCTCTCTGGTCTCGAACAGTGCCATCCCCAGCAACAGCACGGCGGCGAGATACGTCAGGCCGTAGCCTGTCGCGTGACCGATATAGTCCCACGGGATGACGCGGTCTTCGCTCAAAGCGTCAATCATCCAGAACACCTGGAAGTTCGGCACGAGCGGATAGACGATTTTTGCCCACGTCGCGCCCTGTTCGGCGACGGGCTTGATGACCTGGTTCGCGGCGAGGCCCGCTGACACGGCAATGACGCAGATCACGAGCGTCGCGATCGTGCCGAGTCGTGTCGAGCACGTCACGGCGATGCCGGCGAGCAGCATGACCGCAACGAGCACGAGCAGGCAGGATTTGAATACTTCGGTATCCTGGAAATCACGCGATTCCTCGGTGAGGAACCTGACGTTTCGTTGCCATTGCGGCGCTTCGCTCAGGCCCAGGAGGAACTCGCGTTCGCTCTTGCTTATCGGCCCCTGCCAGCTCTTGCGCACAAGGACACCCTTGTGTCCCTTCACCCATGATTCGCCCTCGTAGGGTCGGAAGGAAATGACGCCGTCGAGGACTTCGGGGCCGGTGATTTCGGCGGGAAGGCCGACGATTTCCTGCGTCACTTCGAATGACTTCAGGTTTCCGTTGCGGTCGATGACCAGCAGGATGGCGGCGCCAATGGTCAGCACCGGCACCGCGAGCGAGAAAAAAGTGACAAGAAAACGCCAGTCGTAAAGGTAGTTGAGCACGGCCGCGATGATGGCGACCAGCGCCATGGCAACGGGGCCGAGGAAGATCACGGTGAGGTCGGAGGTGTCGCGCGCGGTCTGAAGCACACCGTGCCGCATCGCCATGAAAAAGGCGATCGTTGCAAGATAATGGGCCGCGAGCAGGCCGCCGGCGACGCCGAGGTACTTGCCGAGGACGAAATTCCAGCGGCTGACAGGTTTGACTGCCACGCTCAGCACGGTCTTATCTTCGATTTCCGTATTGAGAACACTGGAGGCCGCGAAACATCCCAGGAACAAACCCTGGATGAGCAGCGTAGACAGTCCGATGTCGCGGAGCATCTTGTTGTCGTCGTCGAGCGTCCAGCCCGTCAGAGACGGTGCCATCGCGATGCCCGACAAGGTGACAATCACAATGATGCCGAAAACGGGCTGACGCACCGTTTGCAGGAACGCGTTCTTGGTGATGGCGGTAAGTTGCGTCATTCCAAGCCAGGGGGTGGACGGCGGGCTCGCACCAGGGTCGATACGCTAGTCGCCCGGCGGGCGTTCGCCGGAATCCGTAAAGGGTGCCGCGACACACACGGCAGGTAGATGTTAAGCGTGGGTTTCAGAGGGTCAAGGCCGCTGCTTTGCAGACGCACCAAATCGAGCCGATGTGCGAGCGTTTTGCGCCATGCGAGCCGGGGAGCGTGCGCCTCGCGCGGCGCATGTTATTGAACCTCCGATTGGAAACGCGCTTGGCATGACGGGGCGGGTACCTACAATACCGATGCTCGGTCATTCGGAGAGTCCGCATCGGCGTGGGTGGGGCGTGCGATCGCCGCATGGCGCATTCGTACGTTGCAGAACGCTCTCCGGATTACGTGGTGCGTGAACCACACTCGCGAACCGGGAACCGGACGGATACAGCAGAGACAGCGCTTATGACCGGAAGTGATCGACGTGGCGAGGCAGTCGCCCTGTTGGGATTCCTGTTGAGCCTGGTCGCCGCGGCGGCCTTGTTCGTTCTGGCAATCACGACAGGCAGCAACTCGGCCTGGGGTGCCTGCTTCATGGCGGCAGGTACGCTCGGCATCTGGGTTCTGAACTGGGTGCAACTCCATCAGAAGCGGCTCGTGCGCGAAGAGGCGTTCGAAGTCGCCGAGCTTGAACGCGTTCGGCGCGAGAAGCTGGGCGGCGCGCAGACCATCTTCGGCGAGGACGATCTCGACCAGATGGAGAAACTGGCGATGGGCCGCAGGCTTCGCTCGATCGAGCGGTTCCTGGTGCCCACGATCGCCATGCTCGTGGCGCTCTACCATGCCGTCGTGGGTGTGGTCCTGTTGAGCCCGCTGCTCCTGACATCGGAGTATCAGCCCGNNATTTCATCTCAGTGAACGTCAGCCGCGAGATTCTCGCGCCGAAGGTGCTGTTGTTCTTCTGCGGCGGCATTGCGTTCGGTTGTTTCATGATCTCGCGTTACGCCCTCGGCATGAGCAAGTTGCGCGAATGGTCGGAGCTTCGCGCTGGCGGCGACGCGATGTTCGGCGCCAGCGTGGTGAACCTCGCGGTGGCGATCGGCTGCATCTTCGTGATCAGTAAGATGCATCGCGTGGAAGTTGTTCTTTCCTACGCGATTGGTTTTCTGCTGCTGTTCCTGGCGTTCGAGAGCCTGGTCAATTTCATCCTCGAACTCTATCGCCCCAAGGTGCCGGGGCAGATCCAGCGGCCGTTCTACGACAGCCGCGTGCTGGGCATCTTCAGCGAACCCGGCGGCATGCTCCGCAAGTTCGCCAACACCATCGACTATCAGTTCGGATTCAAGGTCAGCGAAACGTGGTTCTACAAGCTGCTGGGCCGCGCGGTGATGCCGCTGCTGCTGGTGCAATTGGCGGTTATCTTCGCGATCACCTGTTTCGTGACGGTTCCGGCCGGCAGCGCCGCCGTCGTCGAACATAACGGCCTCAGCAGGCACTATCTGCGGGTCGTCGGCCCGGGGCTGCATTTTGCCTGGCCATGGCCGATCGATCGGGCCACCGTCATTCCGATCGACCGTATCCGCCGCATTGAGATCGGGCACGAGCCGGACAGCGAAGCGGAGCGCCTGCGGAAGGAGCGGGAGCGGCCGCCGATTCTCTGGACCAAGCAGCATTGGAAGGAAGAATACCAGCTTCTGGTTGCTGACAAGCGCGCCTCTGAAGATACCAATGTCCCGGTCAATCTGCTCAGCATGGCCGTGCCGGTTCAGTGGTGCGTGAAGTCGGCGGACGAAGCGGACGTGCTTCGTTTTCACTCGCAGGCGGCGAATGTTGAGGAGATCATCGAGTCGATCGCCTATCACGAACTCACGCGCTACGTCGCGCAGGCTGACATTCTCGATCTGCTCGGCGAAAAGGGGCGAGACGCGAGTCGGGCGTTGCATGCCGCGATCCAGGCGGCGGTCGATCGCGCCGGCTACGACAACAAGGGCCTCGGCGTGAAGATTGTCATGGTCGGCCTGGGCGGTGTTCACCCCCCGCCGGATGAGAAAGTGGCCGAAACATACGAAGGTGTTGTGAGCGCGTATGAGACGCGCGACGCGACAATCAAGAATGCGCAGGGCGAGGCCGCGGAGCAGGTCGTCAGCGCTGCCGGCATGGGTTGGGAATCGCTCTACGAGAAGATCGCCGAGGAAGAACGGGCTTCCGAGAGCGGCGACCCGGCGGTGCCTGAACTGACGGAGGAAGTCGAACGCATGCTGCGCAGCGGCGGCGTCATCGGCGGTGAGGCCCGCCAGATCACCGCCGAGGCCGAGCGCTACGCCAAGGATCGTGTGTTCGGCGAGATGGCGAACTCCGAGCGCTACGAGATGCAACGTATGGCGTTCGATGTGGCGCCGGGCGTGTACAAGCTCCGGGTCTATCTGCGAATGATGGCCGAGGGCATGCCCAAGATGCAGAAGTACATCGTTGCGATCGAGGAGGCCGGGCGCGTGATTTACGAGCTCAACATCGACAAGCCGGGCGGCTTCGACAGCATCGCCGCGGAGCTTCAGGCGATGGAGAAAAGGCAATAGATCGGGCGGCGTCCGCCGACAGATCGGCGGTGACCGTCCCAGTGGATATCAGGAAACAGTCTGACAGACGACAGACCGGGAAGACCTCTCATGCGAAACAACATCGCGACACTCATAGCCGCACTGCTGCTTGTGGTCATCATCGTGCTGATGATGTGTGCTTACCAGGTGCGATATACCGAAACGGCCGTGCTGACGCGGTTCGATCGTCCCATCAAGGTGATCGGNNTGATCGAGCCGAACGAGGCGGGGTTCCACTGGAAGTGGCCGTGGCCCGTCGATCGCGTTCATCGTTACGACGCGCGGCTCCGCGCATTTGACACGGAGTTCCGCCAGTTGGGCACGAAGGATCAGAAGACCGTCGTGCTGACGGCATACGCGACGTGGCGCGTTGATGACGCGGAGAAGTTCCTGACGGCCGTCGGCCGGGAGGATACGGCCAAGATCAAGATCCGAGATCTGCTCGAGAACCAGGTCTCCGTCGTTCTGCGCCGCTACGAGCTTCGCAATCTGGTGAACACCAACCAGGAGTCGCTGAAGTTCAAGAAGATCGAGACGGAATTCCTTGACGGCATCCAGCAGGATGCGGCGGATCAATACGGCATTCAAGTTGTCAGCGTCGGCATCAAGCGGCTGGGCATTCCGGCGTCGGTGACGAAGGAAGTGTTCGCCCGGATGAAGGCCGATCGCGAGAAGGAGATTACTCAGCTCAAGGCCGAAGGCGAGGCGGAGGCGACACAGATCCGCGCCGACGCGATGGCCAAGGCGCAGAAGATCAGGGCGAGGGCGGAGGCCTACGCCAAGACGATTGTGGGCCAGGGCGACGCGCAGGCGGCCAAGTACTATGAGGCGTTCGCCCAGAACCGCGAGTTGAGCGACTTCCTCAAGAAGCTCGAGACTGTCGAGAAGATCTTCGACGCGGGGCAGATCACGCTGGTGCTCGACGCTGCCAAGCTCGCCCCGTTCGATCTGCTGAAGGAAGCGACGGATCAGTACGACGCAAGCGCCGACTCAAAATCGAAGACGGACCGCGGAGCGTCCATCGCGACGCCGAACGCTCCGATGCGGGTCGCAGGCGACACGGCCACTGAGGACGAGAACTGACATCATGGCTGAAGCACCGAATACACAATCGCATCAGGGGCCGAACATCGCGCCGCGGGATGAGCTCGATCCCGCCAACCGCATGTTGTCCGATGCCCTCGGCGTGAGCTTTCGCATACTCAAGCTCATCATGCTGGTGCTCGTGATCCTTTACTTCATGAGCGGCTGGTTCAGCGTCGAGCAGGGCGAGAAGGGACTCATCGTGCGGTTCGGCCGCATTCTCGGCATCAACGAGAAGGGCGAGTCGATCGATGCCGTGTTGACGCCCAACTGGTACTGCNNTGGTCGTGGCCCTATCCGTTCGATCGGTTCGAGACCGTCAACACGCAACAACGATCCATCAACGTCAACTTCATGTTCCAGATGACGACGGAAGAGGAGGTCAAAGGCGTTTCCGGCTACAAGTATGACAGCCTTACGCCTGAGCAGGACGACTACCTCATCACGGGTGATGTGAATATCCTGCATGCCAACGTCCAGGTGCGGTACAGCATCTCGGATGTCGTGGCCTATCTGTCGAACGTCAAGCCGATGCCCTCGCGCGAGGCGGACTTCCGCGATCGCGGCTCGCCGCTGCACTATCCCGAATACACCCTCCTGGTGAACATCGTTCGCAATGCGGTCATCGAAACGGCTGCCGCTCGTGACGCGCTGGCGATTCGCGGCGACTTGCAGGACGAGTTCCTCGAAGAGGTCAGCCGCTGCGCGACGGACAAGATCGACGAACTCGCTGCCGCGGGATGCCCCATCGGGATCACGATCGATCCTGACGGCGGCATCATCGCCCCCAAGGCCCACGCCATCGAGGCCATCCTGCCGCCGCGACAGGTGCAGGAGGTTTTCGACCGCGTGACTGTCACCGGTTCGCAGAAAGAGGCTGCGATCACCAACGCCCGGGCCGGGGCGGAGGATCTGCTGCTGCGCACCGCCGGGCCGGGCAACCACATTGTGGCGGAGGCGATCGACAAGGAATACGAACTCATGCTCGCGCTCACCGTCGCTCAGAACGAAGGCGATGCGGCTGCGATCGAGGATGCCCGCACGGCGCTTGCTGAACAACGAGCCGAGGCCGAGACGATCCTCAAGACGATGACCGGCGAGGTCAAGCGCATCATCAGCGAGGCCGAGAGCGTCAAGGCGGACATCATCAACGACGCCAAGGGCGACTACGATCAGTTCATGGCCGTGCTGCCGGAGTACGAGCAGAACCCGTTGATCTTCCGCACGCGGCGATTGAGCGATATGTATGCCAACGCACTGCGCGACAGCGGCATCGCGAAGCTCTTCGTGCCGCCGGATGCGTTGCAGTATCGGCTTCAGATCAAGACGGAGAAGCCGCAGGTTACGCAGGGCGACGAGAAGGAGAAGGAGGACGACCCGTTCTCGACCAGGCCGCAACCGAGGCCGAGGAGAGCCGGTAGCTGATATGGTCAACGCATCGAAACTCGCCCCCATCGTCGAATGCATCGCGCTGACCAAGGTCTTCCAGGACTTCTGGGGCCGCGACAAGGTGCTGGCCGTCGCGAATCTCGACCTCGAGATCATGCCCGGCGAGATCTTCGGCCTGCTGGGGCCGAACGGCTCGGGCAAGACGACGACGATCAAGATGCTGCTGGGGCTGTTGTACCCGACCTCGGGTGCGATTCGCGTCTTCGGCAAGCCGCCGACGGACACGATGATCAAGTCGCGGATCGGCTTCATGCCCGAGGAGTCGTATCTCTATCGCTATCTCAACGCGCGGGAGACGCTCGATTATTACGGCCGCCTGTTCAAGCTGGACCACCACGAGCGCAATCGTCGCACCGAACAGTTGATCGAGATGGTCGGTCTGAAGCGGGCCGCGCGCAGGCCGGTCGGCACATACTCGAAGGGTATGGCCCGGCGCATCGGCCTGGCGCAGGCACTGATCAACGATCCCGACCTGTTGATTCTGGATGAACCGACGACGGGACTCGACCCTGTCGGCACGCGGCAGATCAAGGACGTCATCCGCACCCTCGGCGATCGTGGGAAGACGGTTCTGTTGTGCTCGCACCTGCTCGCCGACGTGGAGGACGTCTGTGATCGCGTGGGCATCATGTACGGCGGCAAGCGGCAGGCGCTGGGCGACGTGTCCTCGCTGCTCCAGCGGCAGGACGTGACGCAGATCAAGACGAGCCGGCTCGAGGAGTCCACCGTCGAGCGGATTCGCGAGATTATTCAGAAGTCAGGCAAGAAGATGCTTGCCGTCGATCATCCCACCGATCGGCTTGAGGAGTTGTTCCTTCGTGTCGTCGGGAAGGCACAGCGAGAACAGCTCGAGACCAGCGGCGCGGAATCGACCTCCGGTGTGTCCGAGTTTCTCTCCGGCGGTGAACCGCGAGGGAAGTCCGTCGTGGAGTCGCTGGTGCAGGCTTGGGATGAGCCTGAACAGCGGGCGGCGGAGGAAACGCGCGTGACGGAGCCGGTGCAGGAAGCGCCGAGGGTTCGCAAGGACGTGATCGCGTCTCTCTCGCAGGAGACGCCGGAGCCGCAGGAGGAGCCCGCCGTCGAGAAATCGCCGGAAGGCCCGATCGAATTGCCCAAGGCGGACAAGGCCGATCGCGCGGTCCTCGATGCACTGTTGAAGCCGAAGGACGACGAAGCCGATCGCCCCGCGGATTCAAAGAAAGACGAAGAGAAATAGTCGACGTCCGGGACTGAAGTCTGTGCGGCTTGCTGCGGACGGTGCATCTGCGGTGACGCCGGCCGTCCCCGGCGCTCGATGGTTCGGATAAGCGTTCATGGCCGAGAGCTATACCTTCTCATACATCATGATCGGCATCGCCGGCCTGATGGTGCTCATCACGCTGGCGTATGTGATCTACCGCGCGTTCGGGCGGCAGGGCGGCGAGATCTGCGGCTGGGAGCTGCGCGGCGCGCTGCCGCGGATCGGCGCCGTGGCGCGGACGACGCTGGCCGAAGGCTTTCGCGCGAAGATCGCATCGGGCTTTGCGCTGATTATTCTCATCGCGGTGCCGCTGTTCTTCTTAACTGCGGAGGGAGACGGTACGGTCAAAGGCCGCGTGCAGATGTTCGTCAGCTACTCGCTCGGCTTTGCGGGTTTCATGCTCAGCCTGCTGACGATCTTCTTCGCGTGCCGATCGCTGTCGATCGAGATCGCGAGCCGGCAGATTTATGCGATCGCGACCAAGCCGATTCCGCGCTGGCAGATTCTCGCGGGCAAATGGGTCGGCGTCATGCTGTTCGACATCGTCCTGCTCGCCGTCGTGACGATCGCGGTCGGCTTCGGCACGCGCTGGATCGTCAGCAGTTTCCGCGACAATCTCCGCGAGGAGTTGCAGACGTACGCCAATATGACGCCGTCGCAGGCCGCCGCCGCCGAAGCGTCGCTGGATGATGTCAGCGGTATCGGCCAGGAGGGTGTGCGGAGCCCCATCGTGACTGCGATGGCCGACGCGCTTGGCTGGACGAAGGAAGAGGTTGCCGACGCGCTCATCCGGCTGCCCGAACGCACCCGCAACGATCTGCGAAACGACGACAAGCTGCGGCGGCAGGTGCTGATCGCCCGGGCGTCGTTGTTTCCGGAAGTGCCTGACATCAGCGAAGACGTGGATACGGCGTACGCGCGGCTGGTGGAAGAGAGCCGCCTGCCGACCGGCTGGACGGAGCCGCAGGTTCGCGAGAGCCTGCACGCCGAAATCATGGCCCAGTACAACACGGTGTATCCCGGCTACGCGCGTCGATGGGATTTCCAGGGCCCGAAGCCGGATCAGAACGACCCCGACTTCATCATGAGCGTGCGGTTCAAGTTCTACGTGCCGAAGCAACTGCCGGCGGTGACGATGCCGTCGGGCGATGTGCTCGATGAGAAGACGTTGTTCTGCGAATGGCTCGTGGGCGATCCAAGCCAGGCCGAGCACTACGTCGCGCGGGCGCCGTTTCCGGTCGAGACGAATAACGAGTTCGAGGTTCCGCTCAATTGTGTGAACAAGGACGGTTCGATTACCGTCACGATGGGCAACATCGATCCGCGTGCGGGCGCGGCCGTCTTCGATCGCGATGGCGTGCAGGTGTTCTACAAGGTCGGCAGCTACGAGTTGAATCTGTTTCAGACGTTCCTGGCGCTGCTGATTCCGATTTCGTGTCTGGCGTCACTGGGCGTCTGCGCGTCGACGTTTCTGAGTTTTCCAGTCGGCTCGCTGATCATCGTCACCTGCTTCATCCTGTCGATTTCGATGCCGTTCGTTGCCGAGTCGTTTGCAGCGACCTATGAATACGCACCGCCCGATGCCGGGTTGGCGTTTGAGGTGCGGCGCACGGCGATCGACGTCGTCGACTGGATGATCTACATCGGCGACGTTGACCCGGTCTCCAGCCTGATCGAGGGCAAGGTGATCGGCTGGAACGTGCTTCGCGAGAACTTTTACAAGCACGGCCTGTTGAAGAATGCCGTGATCATGCTGATCGCGGTGATGGTGCTTCGCCGGCGCGAGTTGGCGTCGGTAATCGTGTAGGATTTATCCTGGACGCCTCTCCCCTCTGGGGAGAGGTCGGGTGAGGGGCGGGCGTCTCGAACGATTCGACCCTCCCCGCGCCCCTCCCTGCGAGGGAGGGGGTTGCCGGAACAACGTCCAAGTTCCTGCTAATCGACCAAAGCAAAACGGCCGGTCCTTCAAGGGCCGGCCGTTCTCTTTGGGGTTAGTTTGAAACTGAGCTACGCAACCGCCTGCTTCGGCTCTTCCTCGAAGCGGACACTGACGCGTTTCGATACGCCGGCTTCCTGCATCGTTACGCCGTAGATGACGTCGGCGACGCTCATGGTGCGTTTGGCGTGCGTGATCACGACGAACTGCGACAGCTCGCAGAATTCCTGGATCACGTGGTTGAAGCGGACGTTGTTCGCTTCGTCCAGTGCGGCGTCGACTTCGTCGAGCAGCACGAACGGCGACGGCCGGCTGCGGAATACGGCCATCAGCATCGCGATCGCCGTCATCGTCTTCTCGCCGCCGCTCAGCAGGCTGATGCTCTGCGGTTCCTTGCCCGGCGGTCGGGCGGTGATCTCGATTCCGCTTTCGAGGATGTTGGTCTCGTCCATCAGTCGCAGTTCGGCCTTGCCGCCGCCGAACAGCTTTCGGAACAGCGCCGTGAAGTGCCCCTGCACCGCCGTGAACGTCTCGAGGAACCGACTGACCGACTCGGCGTTGAGCTTCTCGATCAGCGAATTCAACTGCTTCTCGCTCGTTCGCAGGTCGCCCAACTGCTCCTGCAGGAACGCCAGCCGCGTCTCCAACTCTTCCTGCTCGTCGATCGCGTCGAGATTCACGTTGCCCAGTCGATCGATCTTCCGCCGCAGCTCCTCTATCTCGGCCTCGACTGCGGACCAGTCTTCCTCGTCGTCCGGCACATACGTCTCGTACTGCTGCTCCAGATCGACCGACAGCTCCTCCGCGACACGGGCCGCGAGGTCTTCGAGTCGGACCCGAATCTCCTGCAGCTTGATCTGCCGCTCGTGCAGGGTTTCCTCGGTCTCGTCCAGTTCGCGCCGCAGTTGCTTCGCCTCGATTGACAATTCCTCGATCGCAAGCCGCTTGGCGTCGCGTTCCTCGCGCAGCTCCGCCGAACGCTCCTTGAGCGTCTCGTGCTCCCGCGACAACTCGGCCAGCGACGTCCGCGCCGAGTCCGTCTGCCGGTGCGACTGGTCGATGAGCTGCTGGGCCTCGGCCACGTCGCGATTCGCCTTGTCGCGATCGGCCTGCAACTGGATGCGGGCCGATTCGAGCTCCTGCACCGCCTGAGCTGCGGCGGCACGGCGCTGGGTCAGTTCACCCACGCGCACCCGGGCGGCCGTAATCTGCTCACCCACGGCGGCGCGGCGACCGGCCAGTGACTCCACCTTGGCCTGCAACTCGGCGATCATCCGTTCGCCTGCGGTGTTCTTGTGCTCAAGATGCTCCAACGCCTCGGAGCCGGCTTTTTCCTTCTCGCGCGTCTCGGCCATGCGAGCCACGAGGATCGATACCTCCGACGCGATCAGCGGCCGCTCTTCGGACAGGTGCCGCGCGCTGTTTTCGACCGACGCGAGCTGCGCTTCGCACTCGACGCGCTGCGTGTTCGCTTCATATACGGCGCCGCGGAGATCCTGCTGTACCTGGTCGAGGTGCGACGCCTCCGATTCCGTCTGCCGCAACTGCTCCGCCAGGCGAACGATCCGCTGCTCGACCTCCTCCAGGTCCTCGTCGAGCTTGCGCAGGGCGCTGCGGCGGCTGATCAGACCCGTATCGCTGCCGAGCGAACCGAGTCCGACGCGGCCGTCGGGCTCCCATACGATGCCGTCCATCGTGACGAACCGCGCTCCGCCCGGATCGAGCGGTGCCATGCGCCTGGCATCTTCCATTGACTCGACGACGTAGGTCCGCCCCAGCAGATGCCGCGCCAGCCTCGCGCAGTCTTCAGGGTATCGCACCCAGTCGACCAGATTGGCGATGAAGCCTTCCTGCTGCGAGAGATCGGGCCCGGCGATCGGCGTGCGGACCGCATCGAGGCAATACGCGTGCACGCGGCCGCTGAGTTCCGCGAGCGTTTCACGATCGGCCAGCAGGGCGTCGCGGCTGTCGACGACGAGGTACTTTTCGAGATTGCCCAGCACCGCCTCGACGATGCTCGCGTGGGCGACGTCGGCCTCGAACAACTCACCCACCGCGCCGCGGACATAGCTGAACGCCTGCTTTGTTTCGTCGGCGTCGCGGCGTTCGAGAATTTCCCGCGCCCCGGCGAGCAGACCTTCATGCCTGCGGTCCATCTCGGCCAGCACCTGCCGGCGGCTCTGCAACCCGCTGCGGTATTCCTTCGCGGCGGCGTGCTGATCGACAAGCTTCGACCGCTCGCGAGCGACCGACTCGGCCCGGGCCTTAGTCTCTTCGAGCTTGGCGTTCTGATCGGTGATGAGTTGCCGGATGTCGCCGAGCCGCGTCTGAAGCGCGTCGCGATGCTGCATGTCCTGGGTAAGCTCGGCGGCGACGGCGGCGTCGCGCTCGTCGAGCTTCACCTTCTGCTCGGCGAGCGAATCGTGCTGCAGGTTCAGCCCCTGAATCTCGTTACGAAGCTGGCTGGTGCGGCGGAGCAGATCGATGATGCCCGCCTTCTCGTCTTCGAGCCGCCGCTGGGTCTCGTTGAGATCGCCCGCACAGACGCGGTCCTCGTCGAGCAGCCCCTTCAATTCGTCCTGCACGCTGTCGAGATCGCGCTGGGCTGCTTCGCCCGACTCCCGCTGCGCCGCCAGCCGCTGTTCGAGCGACTCCATCTGCCCGTCAAAACCCGCGAGCCGCTCGCGCGACTTGTTCAGCACCTCGGTCTGGTCTTCGATGCGTCGCTCCGACGCCGCGATGCGTTCTTCATGAGCGCTGATCTGCGCCTGCACCGTGAGTAGTCGGCTTTCAACCTGCGACAGCGCCTGTTCGAGTTCGTTGATCCGCACGCCCGCGTCGCTGGCATCGGCCTCGTTGCGCGAAAGCCCCGTGCGCAGCCGCGTCACCTTGTCCCGCAGTTCGTCCACCTGCTGCTGATGCATGTCGCGGCCGACGCGGAGGCGGTGATACTCCGACAGGGCGTAGCGGCTGCGCAGTTCGCGCAGGCGCTGCGACGCGGCCTTGTAGTTCCGCGCCTTGCCCGCGGCCAGCTTCACGCTCCGCAGGCGCTTCTCGATCTCCTCGACGATGTCCTGGATGCGGAGGAGGTTCTGGTTGACGCGCTCGAGGCGCCGCTGGGCCTCCTTCTTGCGTACCTTGTATTTGCTGATGCCGGCGGCTTCTTCAAAGATCTGCCGCCGATCGTAGGGGTTGGCCTGGAGCAGAACATCGACGCGGCCCTGCTCGATCACGCTGTACGCATCGACGCCGATACCGGTATCGAGGAACATCTCGCGGATGTCCTTCAGCCGGCACACCTGCTTGTTGAGCATGTACTCGCTCTCGCCGGAGCGATAGAGCCGCCGCGAGACCACGACCTCGGTCTGATCGGTCGGCAAGGTGTGATCGGCGTTGTCGAAGGTCAGATCGACCTGGGCCATGCCGGAGCTTTTGCGGGAGCCCGATCCGTTAAAAATGACATCGAGCATCTGCTTACCGCGCAGGCTCTTGGCGGACTGCTCGCCCAGCACCCATTTGAAGGCGTCGACGACGTTGGATTTGCCGCAGCCGTTGGGGCCGACAATGCAGGTGATGCCGGAACCGAACTCGAATTCGGTCTTGTCGGCAAAGCTTTTGAAGCCTGTCGCGGTGAGTTTCTTGAGGATCATGCCGTCGGGTGGCCTCCATGCCGATCGAACGCCCGCGTGTCCACCGCGGGTCCAGCGCCCCAGTTTCAGCCTCCGCCGGGCCGATTCAGCCCGCAGCCCCACATCGTATCGTCAAATTCGCGCAAATGCCAACAGAATAGTGGGTTGGCATTGCCTGAGGGGGTCAAAAAGAGGGTGGAAGAGTGGTGCGCGCAAACGAAAATGGGACGGCGCGCAGGCAAAATGGGACGGGAATTCGGCGCGCGGAAATGCCGCCCAGCCTGGGGCGGCTCTTTGAATCCCCCTCGAATGTCATCCCCCGAACGCCGTTCGAGCAGCCCTCGAAGGGCGTTCTTATCGAGTTATCGAAACTCGATAATCCTGCGGCTCACGCCCGCGGTCGCTTGCGGATCACCCAGACCTTCAGACCCTGTGCCCTCGCGTCAGCCTCCGTCATAAGGCTCTGCTCGTCGAAGGCGAAGACGGCAGACCCTTGCTTGGGCGGCGGAGCCGGCGTCGCTCTCGGCCGCCGGTGGAGCGGCACGCCTCGTGCTCGCGCCTCTGCCTCTGACACCGTTCCCGCCCGCTTCGGGGCTCGACGGCTAAACGTCATCTCCCAATGCGGCCCGGTTGGCTCTCCATCTATGACCGGCCACACCCTGCGCAGATCGGCGACGGGAAGCCGGCAGCGCGTCGCCGCCGACAACGCGCGGAAGCCCTCCGCGATGTCGCCGTGGAACCTGATGGTCGGCTCGGCGTATGCGTGCCCTTCGCCGCCCTCGCATGACTCGAAGGTCTCGACACGCTCGGCGCGGAGCGCGACTACGAAGGCGGCGATACCCGGATCGAGCGGTGGATCAAACATGTCTGCCATAGCGACTGTCACTCCCCGAGTTCAATTCCTTCGGTCCACTCCACCTCGTAATGCGTGTCGCAGTGCGGGCACGTGAACTTAAGCGGCGCGGTGAGAAAGTCGCCCTCCTGATCCGCCGGGATGTCGAGCTGGTCCTTGTACTCGGCGATGTCATCCGGCGAGAGGAAGTCAGGCCGCACGCCTGGCAGGAAGCAGTTGCGCCCGCACGCCTCGCACGTGTACTCGAAGGCGTGGCGGAAGAAGTCCTCGCCGTTGACCTTCAGTGTCTTCGCCATCCCTCGTACCTCCTCAATCACTTCAGGCAGACGGCGCAGAGGGCCGCGCCGAGCAAACCGGCGACGGCGATCAGCGCGCCGACCCCGATCAGAGTACGCCATCCGAAGGGGGTGCAGTGCGCTGGGATGCTGCCGGGCAGTTCGCATTTCCCGCGGCGATCGAGACCGTTATCCTCAGCGAATCGGTCCATCGCACGTCCAATGTCTCCGCCCACGCGCGCCCAATCGCCTCGCAGCGCGGCCGCGTCCGCGTCGGGCGACGACGGCCGCTGAAGCTGTCGCCGTGGCGGCGGGGGAGGAGGAGGCGGTTGCGGCTTGGGTGTCGTCGGCTTCTGTGGTTCCTTCACGCCCATAGCGCACTCCCTCAATTCGCTTCGATGCCGGCCAGTCCTTCGACCGGCGCACTTGCGTCCGTGATAAACGAATTCCAGCCCACCGCCTCGTTGGCCAGGCCGCCGAGGCGTGAGAGAACCCGCACCCGATACTGCCCCTCGTCGAGCGTCAGTTCCTTGGCGAACGATCCCGCCAGCGACGGCCGCGGGATGGTGATCGGATCGGGATCGGGCGAGCCGTCGAGCCGCTCGAACTCCATCCGGAATTCATCCGCCACCTGCCGGCCGTGCTCGCGCTCGGCATACTGCCACGTGATCCGCACCGCGCCGCCAGCGAGCGGTTGAGCGCGAAGCGCCGTCACCGGCGACGGCAGATAGACCGGCGTGCCGGTCGCGTCGGTGCGGAACCAGGTATGCACCGCATCGGACAGCCCTTGCTTGTCGGCGGCGACGACGCTCAGGCAGTACGACGTCAGCGGAGCGAGATCGAGATCGGCGACGTCGATCGCCAGGGCGGTGGTGTCTCGATCGACGCGTGCGATCGGCCGATCGACGCCGACCGTCGCGGCCGTGCCTGCCTTCAGGTACACGTAATAGCCGCCGAGCCGATCGGGGTTGAGCTGCTCGTCAACGATCGCGTTGGCGTGCGTGATGGCTGGGTGCTCAGGCGCGAGCCAGATGCCGGTGTGCAATAACGAGTCTGTCCAGGTGAGGCCGCCGATGTCCTCAGACGGGCTGAACGCCGGCCAGTACCACTCCGGCAGCGTCTCGATCAGTCGCGGCGAGAATCCCGCGGCCAGGCGGGTGATCTGTGCATCCGACAGCGACGACGGCCACATGGCGAACCCGCCGACGTCCACCTCCAGGTGGTTAGCCCAACTGACGAGGTCACGGAGTGCGCCGGCACCGAGGCCGGCGGCGACGGTGATCGTCGTGTTCGCCAGCAGGTTGTCAGCGGCGACCGTCAGGGCCTGCTCCGTGCCGTCGAAGTAGATGCGGATGTCGGTTCCGTCGCGCACGATCGCGAGGTGATGCAACTGACCATCGTCGATCGGCGATGCATCACAGGTGACGATCTTTTTGCGCAGGCCGGGCTGAATGCCGAAGGCCAACGAGCCGTATGACTCGTTGAAGTCGCCGTCGGCATGCAGGTCACAGCGCAGGTATCTGGTGATGTACTGGCCGCCGAAGATGGTGCCGTTGTTACCGGATGGCTGGAACTCGCCGTTCGTGCGCACCCACAGGCTGAGCGTGAAGTCCAGCCAGTTCAGGATCGGTGCGGGCCGCAGCGATGCCCGTGATATGCCGTCGAACCGATACACGCCTATTCAGTCTCCTGCCATGCTTCGGTCAGGGTCACGTAGAGCCGGTCCGTCGTCGCGCGATCGTCGGGCTTGAGCGCGAGCCGCAGATAGACCGTGTCGTCCGGCTGGGCGTTGTCCTGGGCGACGCCGACCGGCACGTCGATCTCCACGTCGTGCAGCGCCTTGGACGTCGCCGGCAGATTGACCACGGACGATTCGGTCTCGGTTGTCGAGAACGACTCGACCTCCGCACCGTCGCCGGCGGACTGCGCCATGATCTTCGCACCGAGTTGGTAGCTGTGAGTCGTCGGTACCGCCCAGCAGCGCGCCCGCAGCTTGAGCGGCAGATCGGTCCGCAGGTCGGCGAGGATGCCCATGCAGAACTCGACGATCACGTCTTCGGTCTCGCCGAGCGGCAGGCCGATCCGCGGCCGGCCGTTGGCATCCATCGTGAGCTCCGCGCCTTGAATCAGCCGCACGTGCGCCGGGCAGAACTGTCGTCGCCAGAGTGTCGTTGCCATGATCGAACCTCAATCGAAGTTGACGGTGGTGGTATAGACGCGGCCGGCCACCACGAAGTGCATGTACATCGTGTTGTTGCCGGTGTGCGTCACGGTCAGGCGGAGCAGACCGCTTGAGTTCGTGAAACCGGAGCCCTTCTTGTCGGCGACGATCGACTCGAACTCGGTGCCGTTGGTGTACGCCGTCGAGACGGTCTGCGATGTCTCGGCGGCGCTGGTGCTGTCGTCGCTCAGCACCCAGAACACCAGGTGCCGGTTGGCGAGCGTCGAGCCCTTGCCGTCCTCGATCTGACAGGCGCACGCGATCTGATCGGACACCTCCGCCGCGGCGCTGACGTCGGCCGTCGCCCACAGATCGACGAGGCTGCCGGCGAGCGTCAGTGAACCGTCCGTGCCGAGCGTGGCATCGCCCGATATGCTCTGCTCGGTGGGCAGGCCGGTACCGCCGCTGCCGATCCATATCTTGCCGGTCGATAGTCCGGCCCACGACGGCGCGCTGCTGCCGTTGCATTTCAGGAGCTTGCCGGCGGTGGAGGGCGTCACCGTCGCCAGCGTGGCCGCGTTGAACTGATACACGACACCGCCGTCACTCCCGCTCGGGAATACGTAGCCGTTGAAGTATTGAGCGTTGAGGTTGTCGACGCGCGTGGTGCTGGTGACGGTCAGCGGTGCGGTGCCGGTGGCGACGGTGCTGGTGAGCGTCGAGGCTGAGGCGCTGGTGGCGGTCAGCGTGGTGAAGGTGCCGGCCGCGGCGGTGTCGCCGCCGATGGTGGTGCCGTCGATCGTGCCGGCGTTGATGTCGACCGTACTGCCCGACAGGTCGAGCGGTCCGGTGATCGACAGCCCGCCGGCGGAGATGGTCAGCCCGGCGTTGCAGGCCAGCGTGGTGAACGAGCCTGCGCCGGGCGTGGTGCCGCCGATGGTCGCGGTGTCGATCGTCACGCCGTCGAGGGTGCCGCCGTTGATGTCGATCGTACTGAGCGACGGCAGCGTGAGCGTCGCGGCGCTGAGGTCGATCGCCCCGCCCGAGACCAGCAGACCGCCGGGCAGTTCGAGCCGGCCGGAGTCGTTTGCCAGCGAGACGGGCGTTGCATTCAGCGCGTCCAGTAAGAAAGTGTCCTTGGTGGTACCGGCCAGCCGCATCACCTGGGCGGCGGCCGGCGAGCAGGCGAGCAGTGTCAGCAATATGACAGTCGCGATCCGTCGCATCAGAGCATCTCCACTTTCACGGTGACTTTGCCGGCGGTCGAGCCGTCCGGCGTGAGGTACGCATTGACCGCCGTGGCGGCGGTGAATCGGTAACAGATCGGGATCTCGTAGCGCCCGACCGTCTTGAGATCGAGGTCGGTGGTTCCCGCGAGGCGGTCGTTGTCGGCGGCGTCGCCGACTGTCAGCGTCGGGGCGCTGCCGTCGAACGCCTCCTCGACCCAGACCACGACGCGGCTCGACACGTCGCCGGCGGTCAGCGTGCCGATCAGCGTGGTCGCATCGCTGGCGTGCGTCAGATCGGCCTTGATGCCGCCGGTCGCGACGCCGAATGCGGCGATCGCCTGAGCGCCGCCGAGCCGCGTGATATGCGAGGGCAACCACGCGCCGGATGCCGGCATGGCGATCGACGCCAAGCGGATATGCGGCGTCGACGGCCAACTCGCGCCGAACGCCACCGAGGCCGAGGGCGCGGACGACAGATCGAGCCAGATGTAGTTGGTTGCGCCGCGCGACAGATCGCCCACCGCCGTCTCGCCGGCGTACTCGATCCAGTGGCCGTTGTACGCGACGTTGCCCGCCCGGACGCTGAACTCCTGCTCGCCGTCGGCGCTGTCGAGATAGACCACCAGGCCCGACACGTTGCTCAGCCGCCGGGCGAGTGAATCGAGGAAGTTGGCCATCGCCTCGTAGCACTTGCCCGCGGTCTGTTCCGCCTTGCCGGGGTTGTAGATGTTCTCCAGATCGGCGATGAAGCCGCCGAACAGCGCATCGGTGCTGAACGTCCCGCCGAGTGCCGTGTGTTGCTGTCGATTGAGTTCGCCCATTGTCGTGTCCTCATGCGCTCGGCGCGAATTCCGGAGAATGCGTCCAGGTCAGTTGCAGTTGCTCCGTGACGGGCTCGTAGGTCACGTTCGGCCGCGATGCCGGCCGCGGCAGCGCCGCAACCTCGAACTCGAACACCTCGTCGGCGGCGAGTTGCTTGTTGCCGAGCCAGTCCGCCAGGCGGAGGGCCACGCGATAGATGCCGTCACGCAGCGCGAAGGGGAACGTCCATTGCCACCAGCCCCACGGCGCGCCCCACGCGCCGATACACCACGGACCGACACACCAGCCGACCGCCACGTGCGCGACCGCGCCCGCCTCCGCCCACGGATGCTCGCACCAGCCGCCGCCGAACAGCGTCGCCTGCTCCGGTCCCCATATCCGCAGTTGCGGCGACAGTGCTTCGAGGTAGTCGATCGGTGCAGCGCCGCCGGGCACGCCGTCGCCGTTGGGCGCGCGGCTGCCGTTCCAATGCACGGAGAGCGTCGCGTCCGGCTCGATCTCCAGCGGCAGCGGTATCCGCAGCGTCGGATAGCGGTGTGTGATGAAGACCTTAGCCACGGCCGCACCCCCCGCATCCGCTGCCGATCCAGCCTAGCGCGATCAGCGCCCGCATCCAGCGGCAGTCCTTCACCGCCCGCGCCTTGGCCCACTTGCCGGCCGGGCACTGCTCCGATGCCAGCCGCGTCTTGAGCCGGATCGAGCAGCCGCACTGCCGGCAGAGATTCACGCCGAGACGCACGCGGCGATCCTCGCAGCCGGCGCACGTCGACCGCCGCTGGGCGATCGTCACCTCGTCGGTGCGGCAACTGCCGACGATCGACAGCCACACCTTCAAGGCCGCTTCGCGCAGCCGTCGAAGCCGGCTCGAACGCCGTTCGACCGTGCCCCGCTGGGCGATCGGCCGAAGGTTGATTGCGTTGTCGAACGCGCCGTCGTGCCGGCCGATCGGGCAGAACGCCGCGCCGGCGGTGATGTCCTCGATGATGTTGCGCCCGAGCTTCTCGCAGATCAGGTGCATGCCCTCGCGCCGCTGATCGCACTGGCTGCAGATCGTCGACAGCGCCGCACGGCGGGCGGTGATCGTGAGTGTCGCGGGCGTGGCCGTCATCGTCTCGTCCTCCTCGGTACCAGAATCGAGAGCGTGCCGTCCGCCGTGGTCAGCGCCTGCGCCCCGTCCGGCGTCTGGCCGGGTCCGATGATGCCCTGCGCCTGCTTCCCCAGCGGGCAGAACGGCGCACCGTCGCGGCACTGAGCCGTCACGTCGCGCTTGAGCTCGCGGCAGTAGAGCCCCGGTCGTGCGCGGTCGCGCACCGGGCAATCGCGGCAGGCCGTCACCAGCAGCGAGCGCAACTGGTACAGCGCGTGCGCATCGCTGCCCGGCGTCGGCGGCTGGATGATCTGTGCTGTCTGTCGCTCCATCGCTCGCTCCTACATGAACACCGTCAGCGACGCGCTCGCCGCCGACAACCGCCCATCGCACTCCGGCTCGCCGCAGGCGCATGGATTGATCAGGCTCGTCGGCGCTCCGCCGAACGGTCCGCAGTTGTCGCCCTCGTCCAGGTCGGTCGGCTCGACGCGCGAAAACGAATACGAATGGCCGGCCGTCGCCAGCACCGACACCGACACCGTGCGGCGGATTTTGTCGTTCGTGCCCAGCACCAGCGTCACGCCGATGTTGAGGATGATGACGTCGAATTCGGGCTCGCCGCCGGGCGGAACGCACGAATCCGGCTCCCGTACCTGCACGCTCAGCGAGGCATACCAGCCGCATCCGTCCTCGCGCGCCGGGATCGCATAGCTGCTGTTGAGCAGCCGCTCGATCGCCAGGCCGAGGCGGTGCTTCTGGTCGGGGCTGCATGATCCGCTCGGATACTCGATCTCCGGGCACCACTCGAAGCCCTTCAGGCCGACGACGACGGTCCGCGGCAGCGGCGCGTTGCCGCAGAAGTCGCACTCCGGCGGATCGGCCGGGTCGGGCTCCGGTTCCGGGCACGGCAGCGCGCACGGATGATCGCACCGCATCGAACCCCACAGCGGATCGCCGCCGCTCGCGCCCGCCTCCCAGCAGTCCCAATCGAACGGCATCGGCGTGAGGCAGTCCCACACCGTGCTCATCTCGCAGCCGACGAGCTCGCCGCCTTCGTAGATGCAGCACGGGATGCGATAGGGTTCGCAGTTGATCTCGGAGCACTGGTGCTGGCCGCGCGGAATGCCGCCGTCGAGGACGCAGTCCGTCGCCAGCAACTCCTCGCAGCGATCGAGCGATCCGTCCGCGTTGAAGAAGCAACACGCGACCTCCCCCGTGGCCTGTCGAGCGGCGTAGCCCGACGGCGTGTGCAGCGCGTATCCGTTGACGGCACAGGGCGGGTCCATCATCCACCTGTCTCCGTGCAGTTGATGTGCGTTGCCTCTGCCGCGCCGTTGAAGATCGGCGTCGAGTTGCCGAACCACAGCAGGATGCGGGTGCCGTTGGGGAACGTCTGTCGATGCTCGATGACCGGATCGTAGGCGTAGCTCGAAAACTCATACGCCACCCCCGCATCGGCGCTGGACAGACAGCGCGGCGTCACCAGTGCATAGGGCGTCGCGGGTCCGCCGCCGTCGCTCGCCTTGTACCAGTAGTACGCGCGGGCGGACGCGCTGGCGAGTGATGTGATCGAGGCGTAGTAATGGTGCACCTCGTTGGCGATGTCCTGATAGATGTCGCGGGCCAGCGTCATGGCGATGCCCAGCATCCCCGCCGGCGGGCTGATGCCGGTCAGCCCCTGGATGGTGATGATGTCGTTGTCGACGTCGTCAACGTCGGCCAGGCCGAGCTTCTGGGCTTGGTTCGCGCCGAGCGTGATGTACGGGAAGATCGGCGTGGCGATCATGCCGGGCATGTAGTTGCCGGCGGCGAGCGTCGGGCCGGTGGCGTCCAGCCCGTCGACCCGTTTTCGCAACGCAGCGAGCTCCGCGGTCAGCGCTCTGACGCGCCGCTGGTTGGCGATAATGTGGTTGATGACTGAGTTCGCCAGCGCCACTACTGCGACCCTCCCTTCATGAGAGAGGTCTGATCGTCGCTGAATTCGAGCGTGCCGCGGTATTGCTGGAAGTCGAACGTGATGCCGCGTAGCGGGGCGGCGAGTTGCTCGTATCCCGTGGTGCCGCCCGACGTGCGGACCACGTTGATCCGTCGATCGAGCCCGACCAGGTCAAGCGGCATGTCGTCGTTGAACGGGATCGAGCCCTCCGTCACCGGCTCGCTCAGCACCTGCAGCGCCTGCGCCGCATACTCGCTGATCGTGATCCCCGGTGGCACCTCGATGATCTTCTCGACGGCGCAAGTGATCGGCCGCAGCGCCACCGCCCGCCCCGCGAATCCCTCGGTCGGCTTGCGATACGACGGCGTGTTGATGTTCGCCCGCGCCTTGATCCGGAATCGCAGATACACGTCGCCGGCCGGTGCGTTGAACGGATCGTGCCCGAAGGCGTTGTCGAGGTTGTGCGTGCGGTAGGCCGGGTATTTGAGCAGAACCGTCTTGTCCTGCCAGTTGATCGCCTCCACCTCGTACACAACCCGCCGCTGGTCGGCGTCGTTGACCACCGGCGAGAATGCGTACATCTCCATGTCCGTCGAGAGGTCGTCGGCAAACGCCGCGAAGCTCCATAGCCGGTAGCGGTAGATGCGCCCGTCCGTGTCGTAGGTCTCCGGGTCGCGGCCGTCGCCGTCCGTGGCGGCGTTGTGCGGCGTGTCCGCGCCCGCGTGGACACTGTCCCAGGCGGGCAGCATCGCCCGCTCGATCCACTCCTCATATTCGCCGACGTCAACGCTCGCGACGGTGCGGACCGCGCCCACGCGATCGTCGGTCGACGTCCGCAGGGTAAACTCGCCGATCCGCAGTTGCTCAAACGCCACGTCGTAGGTGTCGCTGTGCCAGAGCGGCACGAACCGATAGGCCGGCGAGCCGCCGTTGGGATCGACAAAGCACGCCGCGCCGAGCGTGTTGGCGGCGATCGCCCGGAAACCCGCGTCCACGTCCTCCGCCGAGACCGACGTCGGATAGGTCCACAGTTCACCCGCGCCCGCGCTGAACAGGATCTCCGTCGAAACGCCCACGCGTTCGAGTTCGGCGTCGCAGTGCGTCAGGTATTCGGCCAGCACGTCGCTGAGCCGGCCGGCGTCCAGGTGGATCGTCTGGCGATCGTACACGTCGGTGAGGTGCGCCTGCTGCAAGGCGGCGGCGTGGTCGCGGGCGGTGTAAATCTGCGCGGGCGGTTCGTTCTCGCGGGCGGAGGGTTGCACCGGATCAAGCAGCCCGGTGAAGACGAGTTGATTGTCGATCCGCAGTTGCACCAGCGAGTCCGGCGTGAGTGCAGCGCCGAAGATGTCGCGGCCGATGGCGAAGGTGAGCTTGGCGGGCTGCTCGTAATCGCGCCGAAAATCCAGCAGCGTCACCGGATCGCCCTCCGGCGGCTGCGGATCGTCTCCCGCCGGCGTCGCCAGCAGGATCGTGTCGTTGACTTTGAGCTCGTACAGTGCCACAAGCGTGTCCCTATTCACCCGGCGTCAGAATCTCGATCGGAGAATTGCCGCAGAAGGTCAGTACCCAGCCGCGCGTAAAGCGTCCGCCGTGTCCGTCGAGCAGTTGCGGCCTCGGTGGCGGCAGCAGCATCCAGCCCTCGCCCAGGCGGATATCCTCGCCGTCGGCCTGAATCGCGAACGTCGCCGTCGTGCCGGCCAGTTGCTGGATGCGGGCGATCTCCGCCGACATCGCCTGCGGCGTCTCGCGGACGATCGCGATCTTGACCGCCACGCGGTGCTGGAGGTTCTTGCCCTGCACGACGTAGCGGGCGTCGTCGCGATAGAGCCCGGTCAACACGAGAGGCGGCGTCGCCGGCTCGATGTCGTCGTGAAACTGCTCGACGTAATCGCCGATCTGCTCGTTGTTGAAGATGCATGCAAGCGTTCCCATGTGTCACGCCGTATGTAGTTTGCCTTCCAGCAGGCCGGATGCGCGAGCGAAGCCCATGACGGCGTCTTTGATCTCCGCCATGTGCTGTTCCATCCGCCCGATAGCGGATGCGGATTCTTCGCCGCTGGCGGGCCGCGGTTCATTCGCGGCGTCGATCGTCTTGCGCCTTTCCTGCCACTCGTTTAATTCAGACGTCCGCGCGTCGCGTTCGCGGATCAGTTGCTCGCGTTCCTTTTCGTGCCGCGCCTTGAGCTCGGCATGGATTTCTTCAAAGATGCGTTGGCGATCGCCGCGGCGCAGGACGCGGCCCGACCTGCGCAGGCGTTCAATTTCGCGGTACGTTTCGTCATGGGCCTCGCCGGTCAGGTTCACGTGCTCGGATTGGGCGATACGGCGATTCAATCGCTCAAGCTCCAGTCGCCTGCGCCGCCGTTCATGGACATTCCACGCAAAGTTCGTCGGATCAACGAATCGAGGTACATCGTCACGATCACCCGCGCCAACCGGCGGGAATTCCCCCGTGAACCGGCCGTACCAATCACGCACGCGCGATCTGCCACCCAGCACTCCGCCGGACAACAGACTGTCACCACTCTCACCGAACAACTGCCACAGTGTCTTTGCCTGTTGCGCCATTGCAATCGCGGAGCCGAGGAGGCCATGCATTGCGGCATTGACCCCCGGAGCCCCTGGCGCAAAGGCGATCGGACCCGCGGGTGTTTGCGGGGATGTCGTTGGCGGAGGTGGGGGGGGGGGAGGAGGCGGGGGCTGAATCGCCGGAACGATCGCCTGTTTGATTTTCGAAAGCAAGTAACCGGCGAAGCCGCCGGTCCCCGTGACAGTCATGAACCACGCCTTCTTGTGATCGCCCGGCCGTGCGACCATGTCGCCAAGGGTCGTTGGGTTCCCCTGCGGGTCAACCATGAACGAGTGCAGCCAATTGGCAAGCCAATCGATGATGTCGATGCGGATCTGGAGCAGCGGCTCAAGCGTAGTTTTCAGCGCCGGCAGGAATTCATCCTTCAGCCACTCTAGTCCGGCCTTGATCGCCTTTGGCAATTCCTGCATCGCCCATGCCCAGCCTTCCTTCAACTTGCCCCAGACCCAGCCGAACAGGTCGGGGAGTTTCGAGAGGCCCTTGAGCAATCCGCCGAGGATACCGCGCCCCAGCAACTCACCGGCGTCGAGCAGACCCGCGCCCAGGAGTCCCAGCAGGCCGCCGCTCGCACCGCCTTTCTTGCCGAGTAGTAGTTCAGTGAGACTGCCACCTTGCTCGAAGTGCCGCGTCATGCCGCCGATTGTGTCGCGGATGCCGGTGAGGACGCCCCGCAGTGCGTCGCTCCGGCCAATCGTCGCGAACAGCTTATCGCTGGCGTCGCCGATGGCGTTCTTGATCGACTGCCAGACGAACACCGTTTCCTTGCCTGAGATGCCGAGCTTGTCCGTCTGCTCGCGCATTTCGACGATCGCCTGGCGCACCGTCTCCGCCTTCTGCGCCGCCGGTCCCAGCGCATCCCACGCACCCGAGCCATTGATCGAGTCGTAGGTCTGCTTCACGCCTTCGAGCCCGTCGACCAAAATCCCGAAGTCGTCCAAGAACAGCGTCGACCCGCGCGACAGGCCGGTGATGACCGTGTCGATCGCCTGCGATGCATCCTTTCCCGTCGTGATAGCCTTCTTGCTGATGAACTCGATCGAGGTGCCGATCTGCTCGAACTGCATCCCACTCGCGAGTGCGCGGTTGGCGATCTGCATTGCTTCCGCCAACCGCAGCGTGCCACTCGATGCCTGCACAAGCGATCGCGCCATGCGCGATGCGTCTTTGCCCGACGTGCCGGTGAGCGACTCGAAGCTCTTGCGAACCACCTCCAGCGACGTGCCGCGTTCGATGATCCGGTCCAATCCCGAGACGAGCGGGGCGAGCCCAAGGTTGATGTCGCGGGCCAGCGCCAACGCCGATCGCCCCATGCGCAGCGGGATCGTGATCGGCTTGGACACGATGCTCGCCGCCCGCCGCACGCTGCGGATCATGCCGTTCAGCGTGCCCTGCGTGTGGTCGCGAGCGCCGATGTCGAGCCAGAAGGCTAGGCTGTTGTTCCCAAGAGCGGACAAATCGCCTGTCTCCGTGGTGCGCGAATGGACTTATCGCCGCGTTCAATCGCCTCCGCGATCGCGTCCCTGACGATCGCCGGGCATTGCCGGAGGTCTACTTCCGGCATCCGGAGTCCGAGCCAGTCGTATCGGTCGCGCCATTCACAGAGGGCGGTGAGCATGCGCCACCCTTCTGTTCCGGCCATCTGAAAAAACGCTCGGCATCCTCCTGGATGCGTTCGATCTCCGCGTTGTCGAACAGCACGCGCGCGAACAACTCGGCGAGCCCCTGCGTGAACCGAACGCCGTTCATGGCAAGCTGGATCGCCATCACCCGCATCTGCGCATTCGGCGACACCTGCGACAGCACTTCGCTCAGGTTGCTCACCTTCTTGCCGCTGTCCGGGTCGCGTCGGTGGAACGGGACCGGGTTGCCCTGCCCGTCGACCACGCCTTCCCAGCCGCTGATGTGGCGACTCAGTACCCGCCAGCAGGCGGTCAAGCCGAGCGTGCAGTTCTCCGCCTCGACGAGCTGACCGGCCGCCACCGAGGCGACGCCCGCGGCGAGCGCATCCATCGCCTGCAGCCGGCGTTCGGCGTCGAGATAGCGGTGCGTCAGCTTGAAGCCGTCAGAGCCGACCTGCACTCCGATTGCCGGCGGAGCGGCGTCACGTTCAAAAACCCATGTCATCGATCCGATCTCCTTGTTGATTGTGTGCGTTAGGCCCCGAGGCTCAGTCGGCTCGCACCGATCGCGGTGCCGTAGGCAACGGCAACCGTCGACGATCCGCTCGGCCCCTGTGTCACGAGCCTGAGTGTTTCAGTCACTTCATCTTCGCCACGTTCAGTGCCGTGCGACTGGCCCTTGCACTGTGCGGCAGTCAGCGTCACGGTTTCGTTGGCGGTGCCGGTCGCGAGCACGAACACGCCGCTGAAATTCGTGCGGTCCATGATGAGACTGCGCCACGCGTGGGCATCGAACGCCGCCCGCAACTCGAACTCGTCGCGAATCGGCCCCGGCACCAAGTAGAGTGCGTCGTAGTTCTCATCCGCGGGACCGACCGCCCACGCGATGTTGCGGCGGTAAGTCCAGGCGAGCACGTCCAGCACGCCGACGCCGTTGACGGTGGCAGTCATCAGATTCATCAGGAACTCGTTGCCTGCGGGCTCGGTTGTGCGCGTGACCGTGCCCGCGGTCAGCGCCTTGGGCAGCCGCCACTGCTGCGACGCCTTCAACGCGAAGTCCGAACCGCCGCCTCCCTGCCGCGCGAAGGTGAGCTCCAACGACTCGATCACGCATCCGGCATGCTTCTCGGCGTCAACGCCCATGTTGTCGAGCTCGAGCGTGAACGTCGGCAGTACGCCGCTCTGCGGGCGAGCCATCTCGATGATGTCACGAAGGGTGCCGGCGTGCACATAGGGCTCGAACGGCGTGGTGATGACGCGGCCTGTTTCCACCTGCTTGGTGGTGTACGGGTGCGTTGATGACGCCATGATCTCGGCGTGCTGGTTCTGGGCTTCCGGCTTCATGCCGTCGCCCACGAACGGGAACGTAACGGTTGAGGCGGCGGCTTCACCGGCCGACGTTTCCTTGCCGATGTTGCAGACCGCCTCGCCTCGATGTTTGCGTACAAAACTCATGTCAGGCCTCCATGCCTATGTGCGTCGGCACTTGCCGGCGGCTTACGATCGGGCGTCCTGCCGCTGCTTTGCGTGGTCGGCGCGAACCTTGTCGATCGCGGCGCGGTCCTCGTCGCGGAACGGCTCAAACTCGCCGTCGATCCTGTCCACGAGATGCGCCGCCAGCACGGCGACAACGCAATAAGCCCGGCCGCGCCAGAGCTCCATGCCGATCTTCGGATGCGTCGCCGGCTCCGCGTCGCCCACGTAGCGCACCAGGGCGCAGCCGGGCGGAAGTTCGCCGGGCTTGAATTCCGCCTTGCCGGCGGCCGGCGTCGGCGGTGTTGCTTTCGGTGTCTCGGTCTTGTCAGTCATCGTGTTATCCTTCCGCTGCATAAGCCGCCGATCGCTCGACGACGAATTCGATCTGAACGTCACACATGTCCTGCCAGCCCTCCGGCGCATCGAGTAGTGGATGAAGCTCCGGATTCGACGGCAGAATCACCGGGCGAATAACTCTCAGCGGTGCCAGCGTCGACGGATACTCCAGCGGCTGGCGATCCGGGCCGAGCCGGTCATACAGCAGCAGCAGCGCTTCATGCAGCGCCGACTCGATGTCGCGGAGCTCCGCCCAGTCGAGCCCCTCGACCCGCCACTGAATCCGCCAGCCCCGCACCACGCTTGCGGCCGTACTCGATCGCCCCGGATCAAGCGTTGCGGCCAGCGGCAGGATGAGGATGCCCTCCTGAAACTCCTCCGGGTCCACGTCCCGATTCGGAATGTGGATTTTGTCAGCGCCCTTCACCGCGACGATGAGCGGCGCGTAGCCGGTGAGCTGGTTGCAGATCAGCGTGTCGCACGCGTCGTAATTCAGTGCCATCACCCACCCCCGCGCCGGGCCGCGAGTTGTTTCTGGTAGTAGCTGCGCAGCGCCCGCAATGCGAACTGCTGCTCCTGGCTCTCAAACAGCAGATACGGCCGTCCCTGAATCGTCACGGCCTTCACCAACGCGAACATGACCTCGCCGATCGCGAGACGCACGTCGGCCGCCTTACTGGCATAGCGTCCTCTGGCGTCGCGACCCTGTCCGCCGGAAAGCGACACTTCTTCGGCCGTGCTCTGTGCCCGAACCAATGCCGGTCCGATCCAGCTACGGTTGCCGATCGTGATCCGTGCCGCCGGCACGAACTTCATCGACGCTCGCGGCAGATCGCGCGGCCACACGCCGCGACGCCGCAGGGCCGACGTCGCGGGGATCGCGAGGTAGCGGCCTTTGGGCTTGATCTTGCCGCCGACCTGCTGGATGCGGGCATACACCATCGGCGAGCCCGCCCGCACGAAGTCGTCGTGTACCTCGACCGTCAGGGAGCGGGCGAGCCGGCCCGACGATGAGCCGAACTCGCTGCGTCGGTTGCCGAGCCGCCGGCGGGCGTGCGTCACGACCCGCTGGCCGATCTGTCGCAGCGGAACTTCCACACGCGCGCCGATCCGACGCAATCGTCGAATCTCGTCGACAACGGCGTGATCGTTCGTGCGGATGTTCAGCCCCAGCGACACTCAGAAGTTCTCCAGGTTGTCAGGCTTGAAGACCGGCGACGGTCCGACGAACGACGAGGTCGTTTCGCCGTCCGTCGAGGTCGTCGGCCGAGTTTCAGCGCTGAGCGGGATGTCGCCCTTGCCGACCGCCCGCAGCCATTTCATGGCCTCGTCGTAGAGGTCGCGCCAGTTCTCAGGGATCGATCGGCGGATGGCGTTCGCGTGCGCCACGAACGGGGCAATCTGCAGGACGCGCCGCTTGAGCGTCAGGGCCAGCACCGTGTCACTCGACACATCGACGGGCACCGCATAGCGCCCGCCGATCCACGAATGAACAACGGCCTCCGCCTCCTCAAGCATCTGGGCGGCGATATCGTCGTCGCCGGTCTCGCCGCCTTCGCGGTTGGTGAGCTTGTTGTAGAGCGACTCACCGAGCCGGTCCTGCAGATCCTCGATCGTGGTGTAGTACAGCGTCGCCATCACGTCCCTTTCACCCTGCGCCCCGGACCGCCTCCAGCGCCTCGGTGATCTTCCGCGCCCGGCCCTCGCCGATGCCGGCGATGTCGGTCAGCGCGTGATGCTCCGTGTACGCCTGCAGCGCCTCGACGGTCCACAGCGGCGGGTCATGCGCCGCCAGTGCTTCGACCGTCTCGCCGTCCAGACCGATCAGCGCCAGTGGTGTGGCGTCGTCATCGTGGTCCTGCACCGCGAGACTGAGACCCTGCTGTTGCAGTTCCTCGATTCGCCTGACCGCATCGGCGATCAGTTGCGTGTCGTCCGCCGCCTTGAGTCCGAGCAGTTCCATCAACCGGCGGCGCGGGCCGATGGTCTGATTGGGGCCGGCCGGCCCGATGATGGTCTTGCGATTCACGCTCGACGTAACACCGGGCAGCCCGCCTTGGGTTCGACGTTGCATTGCGATCTCCTTATCCATCGCTGTCAGTCAGCGTGCCGCCTGAATTCACTCGGTGAACGTGCAGCGCACCGCGTACTGCCAGTAGCCGTAGGTCATGCGGTAGCGGGCGCGGACGCCGAACAGGAACTTCTCGCGGCGGAAGCCCTCGTCCGAGTCTTCCGTCAGCGCGTTGAACTCGATCGGCTCGCGGTCCTGGAAGATGAACGGGCGAATCACACCGTCCGTCTTGAGCAGGTAGAACTGCGTGCCGTCGGTCAGCCACGGCAGAACCTCGATCTTGACGATGCCCTTCATGGTGTTGGTGCTGCCGTCGTGCATCGCACCGTTGACCGCCTCGTTGGCGATGAAGTAGAGCGACGGCGGGACCACGATCGTCAGGCCGGTCGGGCTGATGCCCATCGGGTTGCCCTGATCGTCCTTGAATTCCATCATCGCCGCGATTGCCTGCTGCAACGCCTTGCGGAACTCGGCCACGGTCGGCACGTCGGCATCCACCGCGGCGGGCGTCAGGTCGTTGCTCTGCGCACCGGAGTCGCCCGACTCGTGATCGTCGGCAAAGAAGGTGGTGCCGTCATACGAGTTGAAGCCGGCCGTTGCGCCGTTGATCAGCAACTGGCCGATCAGGTAGTCCTTGTGCGTGCCTGCTTGCTGAGCCATCTCGCCGACACGAATCTTGATTTGCCCGGTTTGATCGTCGGCGAGTTCGTCGCGATCGACCTCGATCGTCGATTCGTACTTGAGGTTCTCGACGGAGTAGCTCTCGGTCCGCAGGCCCTTGGCCAGGCGGCCCGTGCCCCACTCCCGCATGGTCGGCACAGTGCCGAGCCACTTGTAGTTCTCGCTGTCCTTGGTGGACGCAATGCGCGTAGCCAGCGCCGTCCACAACACCGTGGCCAGCTTGAGCCGCGCGAAGAATTCGCTCCTGAGTCCTCTGACCAGGAGCCCGGTATTGATAACTGCCATTGTGTTTCTCCCGAATGTTGCGGGCCTCGTTCAGGCCCGTGATACCTTGCCCGTGCGTGAGGAACTCAGACTCAGAACGTGCTGATGCGCAGCACGATCTGCCCGGTGGACAGCAGGTCAACCATCGTGCCGATCGCGCTGTTGTCGGTGCTGGTGAGCGTCGCGGTGTCGTCGGCGGACGCGTAGACGGTCGAGCCGATGTCGGTCAGCGCCGCCCCGGACAGTGCCACCTGGAAATCACCTTGCGTGAAGACCCGCACCGTCTTATCGCCATCCGATCCCGCGCTGTTGTCACATTCCTCGTAGGCGATGCCGAGGAAGGTGTCGCCGGCAACCAGGGCGCGGGCGTATCCGGTCGCAGCGTCCAGGCCGACGTAGCCGCCCTTGTAGATGGTGGACGATCCCTTGACCTTGAACGACCGCAGTTCCTGATCGACAAAGCGGGGCACTTCGCGGTTGGCGGTGAGTGCGAACGTCGGCCACAGGGCGACGGCAATCAGAAGCACCGCGAAGGCGATGATGAGAAGCGTCATTGTCATAACCTCCATGTTCGTGTGATGCGGCCCTTCCATGCGCCGCCGTGTGAGTACACCAGTCCGTCGCGGCCTACGCGATGAGCTTGGCCGTCTCCTCCTCGGACAGTTCGGCCTTGCCCCTCTCGCGCAGGGTGTCGTTGACGAAATCCTGCTTGCAGGTGATCTGCTTCAGTTCGTCCGCCTCGTCGAATTCCTTCGCGGCGTTTGCAATCAGCGCTGTCCGGTCGTTTTCGTCGAGAGGTTTTCTCTTGACGTCGCCCGCCGTCTTGCGGCCCGAACCCGGGAAGGTGTTTTCCGGTACCCGCTGAATCGAGCGAGAGGCCGCCTCGAAGTTGGCTCGAAGGTCTTTCTCGACCTCTTCGCGCTGCGATTCGCAGATGCGGCCAGCTTCCAGCGCATCCTTGATGGTGGAGTTGATCCGCGTCGTCAGCTGCTCGGCTTCGAGTTCGCCGATCCGCTTCAGCGCCTCGCTGTGCTCCGTTGCCGACACGTACTCGGTCGCGTCGGGCTTCTGCTTTTCGTGGAGCGAGTGGATCGCCGTCACGATCGCCCCGTCGTTCTCGATCTTCTCGGGATCGAGCTTGACGGCGCTGCAGATCGACTTGCGCAGTTCGCCCGCGCCGCCATCCGCCTTCAACGCCTCGATCTTCTCAACACACTTTGCCTCGTCCGCGTCGTCGGGCAGGCCGAGGACTTTTCTGATTCCCTTCATTGCAGTGACCTCCGTGTCTGAAAGATGATCCTCGTCCCCGTCGACGAGCGATTGCTTATTGGCAATGGGTCGCATGCCCATGATGCCGGGTTTGTTGGTGAGCGCGACCGAGTGCAGCACAACCATGCGGTTGTCACGGGTGCGCACGCCGGTCACGGGGGAGAGATAGCGGTAAGAGCGGGACTCGATGAGCTCGCGACCGCGATCGGTCCACTCGACGCTCGCATAGAGGCCGTCGCCCTCGATGGGCTCCAGCGCCTTGATCCAGCCAACGGCGGGCGCGCCGCCGTCCGGCGATCGGAACTTCCCGCCGAGCGTCTGATGTTCCAGGTCGACCGGAAGATCGACGCCGTGGTCCGCGAACCGTGCGAGGATCTGCTTCGATGCCTCTGCATCAAGCAGGTAGTCTCCGCCCTCTCCCTTGCTTCTGACGAGTCCCCACGGTGACACCAGGATTCGGCTCGGTGCCGTCTTGGCCGCGCCCAGGTCAAAGGGCTGCAGGAATATCTGCTCGTGTTGATTGCTCATGGCTGCAACTCCCAATCATGCTCAGCCGCCAGGCGGCGGACCGCCGCGTGCAGATCCGGCGGGAACCTGCCCAGCGATACCGGAGCAGTGTTCGCATACTGTCGGACGTCCCACTTGAATCCGTTTTCGCGCGCCTGCTCGGCTTCGAAGGCCGGGTTGTTGACCTGTGTCGAGTCGTTGGCATCGCGATCGACGTCGATCTCGAAGTCGTAGAGGTACGAGGGCCAGCAGTTACACCAGAAATGCACCGGCGGCATGAACCGAACGTCGTCGATGCGAAAGACCTTGTTCTCCAGCGGGGCACACATTGCGCACGAGTCGCCGTTGGGCTCGAAACGCCAGGCCACCGCCTCCGATTCCAGCGCCTGGGCGTACTCGCCCGCGCCGTGGCTCATCGCGAAGTTCTGGAAATGGACAATGTCGGCGTGGTGCGGATTCTCGCCGAGCCAGCCATCCACCGCGGCCATCTCAGGCAATCGCTGGCGGAAGTCATGCAGTGTTTCGCCGGCGGCGAACGATTCGGCCAGCGCGGCATGAATCTTGGCCAGCAGCTCCAGGTCATAGACGCCGGCCACGCGCCACGCCCGCGAGCGGGCGGCGGCTTCCAGTTCGATGAACGTGTCAGGATCGAGCAGGAGTCGCTCACGGAACAAGGCGATCGCCCGCTCGAACGGCAGCCGCTCAAAGTCGAGCTCTGCATGCACGGACAATCGCACGTCGGCGGCGCGAGCGCCGCTCTTGCGTTGTTTGTTCGCCTGTTGCCGGAACGCATCGCGGCCCGCCAGGTGCGACGCCAGGTCGAACTGCGATTCGAGCGCGACCAGTTCAGAGAAATCCCATTGCTCTGCCAATGCGGCAATCGCGGCCTGCGCCGCCTGATGATCGCCGCCGGCATCAGCGAGGGCGGCGGCGATAACCCCAATAGCGTTACGCGTGTGCTCCTGCGCCGCCTCCGTCACCGCCCGCAGCCAGTATGCCATGCGGCTGATCGGACCGCCCTTGCGCCGCATGAGTTCGTCGAGATAGCGGTGAGCGCGGATACGATGATCGCATTCCCTGTGCGGCTCGCCACCGAAGAGCGACCCCAGGCCGCTCGCGCGACCGGGCAGGATCGGGTCTTCCTCGTCGTCGGAGCCTTCCATCGGCACGCCGATCCGCTCGGAGAGTGCGCTCTGACGAATGCGCGCGCCGCAATCGTTGATCGCGCGGCTGATCACGGTGACCGCCCCCTGATCGTCGCGGGTTTCTTCGACCACGCGGCGGAACTGCGGCACCGGCGCGTCCGGTCCGAACTTGAGCGCGACCATCGGGGCCAGCAGGCACTTCACCACCATCGCCGTCTCACGCCGGATGTCATCGTTGCGGTAATCCTCGCGCACTTCGTTGTGTACGGTCCCCAGCGCCTGCGTACCCTTGTCCCCCTGCGAAGTCGTGAGCGTCTGACCGAGCCACATTTTGGCATAGGCGGCGTTGATGTGCTCAATCCGCGCTTCATGCGGCCAGTCGCCGGTCATGGCCGCCGATTTGACGTCGACTTCGGTGCCAACCTTCGTGACCAGTGCGCCGCCACCGGCAAGATCGCGGAACATCTTGAGCAGGTCATCCTGCTCCTTCTTCGTCGCGTTCTCCATGTAGTGCGCGATCCACACCGGCAGGCCGAAGTTCTGCAAGCCGTAATCCCACGCCCGCTCGCCGAGCCGTTTGCCGAGATGGCGAATCGCAGCGCGTCGCAGCAGGCCGCCGTGGAGGGCGTTGTCGCCCAGCGGATAGCGCGTGTTGACGATGAACTTGCCCGGCGTCTGCTCGTCGAGCGGTTCACCGTCCTGATCGTTCTCGTCGCGGCGGATGCGCAAGCGGCCTGGCTTCTCGCCGTCAACGCAGATCAGCGCAGGGTGTACGCGGTGAATTGCCACTGGCATGAACTCGCCGTCGTCATCGACGTCCCACTCGACTTCGGATACCACCGGCCCACGGTCGATCGACTCGGCGTGGCGTTCGAGCATCTCGTCGAATCCGGCCAGCCGCCGCAGTTTTGGCAGCAGCCATTCGATCACCTCGTCGACGGTTTTAAGATCGTCCTCAGCGAGCTGCGTCCCTTCCTCCGCGGAGATGATTTCCCAGACCAGTCCGGTGAACGCCAAGCGGCGAGTGTTTGTGACGCAGGACAAATCCTGATCGAACTTGAACATCTGATCGAACAGCGCGTGCATCGCGTGCAGATCGTCGCCGTCGAGCGTCTTGAGGAACTGCACCGCTTTCTCAGCGGTCAGACCGTCCACCGTCGCGCCTGACGAGATCGATTCGGCAGACGCCGTCTGTCGACCCCTGTCGGGAGCCTTCGGCTCGGGGCGCTTGACCGCGTTGATGAGCCATCGAATCATCAGCACACTCCCGCCAAACCGCACATTGCCCGTGTTGGCAGCGCGGTGCCTTCTTTCCACGCACCGTCAGTCTTTGGGTCGCCGACTGCCCGCACGCCCAGCGCCGCGGCCCAGAATCGGTCCGCGTGCCCGTCCGTGCCGCCGTGCCCGCGATCCGCCGCGTAGCGAATCGTTCCGCCGGACGTGACCTGTCGCTCGATGGAGTGCCAATCGTTGCGAATGTCGTTGTCATTGGGGATGCGGGCCGTCGCGTCCTCTACCTTGAATCGCAGCCCGTTGGCCATCTCGTTCTTTTCACCGGCCGTAAACGTGACGCACTCGACGCGATGCCCGCCGAACTTCTCGGCGGTCTCCTCGGCGAGTTGCAGACCAAGCCCGGTCGCGTCGATCGCTGCACGCCGCCAATTGGGTCTCGACAGAACGCCGGCGAGGATTTGTTTCTGGATGGCGAAGCGCTGTCGCCGCAATTCGATGACACCGCGCGTCACCAGCAGGTTGGTTCCCGGCGGACGCCCCCAAATCCAGATCACGGTAAGGTCGCGGTGCCGGCCAATGTCCACACCGACGAAGAGTTCTTCGTTCGCACAGGCCGCCGCCTTGGCCGCGTTCCAGAGCTTGGTCAACTTCACGTCCACGCAGCCGGTGATCATCTCGTGCGTCAGGAATGCGGTTGCCTCGTCAAGGAACTCACAGAGGAACTCCTGCCGCCAAAGCAATTCATCATTCATGCCCTCGCGCAGCGCTTCGATGTCGACGTCAAGACCTTCGGCGATCGCGTCTTCGATCGTCAGCGTGTCGCAATCGAACCGCTTATTGCCGCGCAGCTGGGCAAACATGTTCTTGACGCCCTTGGGCGTCGAGCAGATATCGAGTTCACCCTCGCCGCGGGTCACTATTGGAAACAACGACGCCCAGATTTCGCGCGAGTCGCGATGAATCCCGAACTCGTCGAGGAACACGTCGCCGGTATAGCCGCGAGCCGTGTCCGGGTTCGCCGGCAAGCCGATGATGTCGAAATCGAAGGCACCGTTGGCGGCGCGGACGTGAATATCCAACTGCCGGAGTTCCGTGCCCGCGAAGAAGCCCTCGCGGATGTCCGAGACCGAGCAGTCCACCACGCGCTGAATCGCCTTCAAGTGCATGGCGACTTTGGACATCAATTCGCGGCTCTGCCGCTCGCCGGCAGAGAGCAGAATCTGCTTGCGGTTGCGCTTCATGCCCCGCAGCAGGCGGCGCAGGCTGAAGGTGAAGCTCTTGCCTACCTGCCGCGACCAGCAGTTCCAGGTGAACCGCGAGTTGCAGTTCACACGCCGCTGTTGGAACGGGTACAGCGGCACGAGCGGCTTGTCATTCAGTGCAACCATTAAAGGTCAATCCCGTAGAGACGCTTCACCGCGTCGCACACCTTCTCAGGCACGCCCTCGCTGGCGGCCAGTTGATCGAGTTGCCGGTCCGCCGCCGCTTTCTTCGCCGCCAGTTCGCGGCGCTTGTCGTCGAGCCAGGCGTCGTGCTTCTGCTGGGCACGCTCATCGGCCTGCTGGTCGATTTCGAGGCGTCTTCGATCCGCGATCGCCCGCAGCATCGAAGCGATCCCCGTCATATGCTTGGTCTCGCCGCTTTCGCACTTCTCGATCACCAGCGCCATCAGCAGTTCATCCGCCGTCGAATAGTCGCGGTCGGTCGCGTCCTCCACGCCGGCCGCGCCCGCCGCGTCTCGCTTGCGCTTGACGTAGCGGCGGAACGTGTCCGCCTTGATGCCGCGCTCGACGAGATTGAACTTGCGGTAGATGCGGCTTGCCGAGTGCTTCGCGCGAGACAGAATCCACTCGTCGATCTCCTGGCGGAGCGCGTCGGGCAGCGTGTCCATCACTTCGTAGCGACCCACGTCGTTTAACTCCGGCTCAACCGCTTGACCGTATCGTTCGCCGCCTTCAGACGGCTCCGCGCCTCCACGATGTCCGCCGCGAGCGAGACAAGCTCATCTTCCTCGGCTTCAAGGATCGCCTTCGCGTCGCGCCGCAGAAACGGTTCGGCGGCGGACACCAGATTGCGGGCCGCTTCGTTGACCTCGCCGATCGCAGCGTCACGCTGCTTGATCGATTCCGCGAGTAGTGTCGTTTTGTCCATCAGTGCATCGCTCCGAATGTCTTGGCCGCCAGCCCCAACAAGAACGAGATGACCGTGACTGCGCCGACCGCCGTTGCGATCTTCCACTTCACCTCGCCGAGGGATTTATAGAGGGCCTCGTGGTCCTCGCGGTTCCGGTTGCAGTGCTCGTGGAAGTCGTGCTTGGGCACATAGTCCACACGGATGTCTTCGAGCTTGGCAGCGTGTTCGCGACGGCTGGCAAACAGTGCCTTAACCGCCTCGCTGTTCGTCGACAGGTGGGCGTCGAGCCGCGCCGTCAGCGTGTCGATCTTGCCCTCTAACTTGGCCTGCCCGGCGATGATCTCCGAGGCTTGCTTGTCATCCATCAGAACAACCTCCGTTGTCCGCTCGGCTCGACCGCCCGAGCCGCGACCCGTTGCCGTTCGATCCGCCGCACGGGAATCAGCCGCTGTGCGAGTCCGCGGATTCGATTGTTCAGTTGCCGGGCGTAGTCGGCGAGTTCCTCATCGCACTCGGCAAGGAACACGCCCTGCGGTTCGGCACACGATGACACGACGGGCACGCCGCGCGCGTTGAGCGCGATCATGGCCGTCTGCAAGTTGCGTGTCGTCGTTCCGAGCATCCGTGCTACGTCCCTTTGCTTGCGTGCCGCGGCCCGTCCGCGCACGTGATTTGTCTCCAGCCACGCGAGCAGCCGGTCGGCGAGCGTCTCAATCCCGCGATTGCGCTGGCTGCCCATTGCCGGAGAACCTCGCGATCTCGCGCTGCGAGATCGCCGTCAGCGTCGTTGTGCAGAGCCGGCCGGTCTGCGTCAGCTTGTTGGCCGCATCGAGCAGGCCGCGTCGCCGCAGCGCCTCCACCGCCGCGGTGATCGTCGCGGACTCCGATCGAAGATCGTGTCCGCTCGCCGCCGCGATCAGGCAGGCCGCCTCCATCGGTTGCACGTCCGCCGCGTTGCCCATTACTTCGCCTTTCGGATTGAGAGATTCACGCCGCCGATGTACGCCATCCCGAACGTCGCAATGCAGCCCTCGTTGCGGCAGTATTCGATCACCTGCCTGCGCTGCGCGTCGTCGAGAGCCGCGAGCCGCCCGCGATACGCGTCGCCCGATCGCGTCACCGCCGCGCCGTCGCACTTCAGCGCCGCCGCGCAGTGATTCGCGACCTGATCGAGGATGTCGAGCGTCTGCGTCATCCGCCGCCGTTGCCCTTCTTCGCCAGGCCGCGGGCCAGCGCGTAACAGCCCGCCGCGAGGCACGTGCCGACGATGCCGCCGATCTCCGCCCAGTTGACGACCTTGTCCGCCTGCTCCGCCGAGAGCATCGGGATCAGGATCGCCGCGAGGATCGCGCCGATCGTCGCCCAGAACTCGGTGGTCTTGATGCCTGATTTCACGATTACGCCTCCTGTATGCGTGGTGTGGTTTCGAGGGCCGCGGCGATGTCCTCGCGCGTAATCGGATCGTCGAGCACGACGAGGTTGGAGAACTTGAGGTCGACAACGCAGGCCGATACGCCGGCGGTCAGCGTCGCGAGATACTCCCGCAACCGCTCGGGCGTGCCGATCAGCGTCGCGTACTTCATGTCGATCACGCGCGCCGAACGTGTCGCCTTTTTGCCCTTCGCCCTGGCCATCGCCGTCTATCCCGCTGCCGGTTGTGTCGTCGCCGTGTCACCGCCCGAATCAGGCAGCGTCTCAACCGGCGTCTTGAAGAACTGTTCGAGGATCGGCAGCAGGCCGTCGAGTTGGTCCGCCATCGCCTCCAGTCGTTGCCACCGCAACTCGTTCTCGCTGGTCTTCGACGTGTCCGACGTCGTGCCCTTGCCGGTCGCCGTGGCCTGCTGATCGACCATGCCACCGGGGGCTGCGAAGCCGACCGGAACCGAGCCCGTGTTTTCCTGCGTCGGGCTTTGCGTCTGCGTGGTTGTCGGGTTCTGCGCGGCGGTGCCGGTTCCCGTCGTCGTGCCCGTCTGGCTCGGTGTCGTGGAGCCCGTGTTGATGACGATCGAAAACCCGGCCTGTGCATATCGCCCGCCCACGCCGTCAGCGCTGCCGCCGGCATCGCCCTTCGCGCTGTCGATCAACGCATCGACACCGTCCTCACTGTCGAGCGTCACGCCGCCCGGATCGGGCAGGCTCTGTTTGCCGGGTGCGTTGATCACCCAGACGTTGACCTGGCTGCCCTGTGTGGCGGCGTCCTGCTCCGTCGTGGTCGGTGTCGTGGTGGCTTGGTCGTTGGTCTGGTTGACCGGGGCCGTCGTGCTCTGCCCGCAGCCCTGACAGCCGACGAGGCAGACCATCGCGGCGATCGCAAACGCGACCGCGTAGCCGGCCGGTGAGACGAGAATTCGAGGTTTCATCGTGCGCGTCCTTTCACACAAAAAAGGCCGCCCCGCGCGGGCCGAACGAGACGCGCGAAGGGCGGCCTAATGTCGCAAAGAATGGAGTCGAGCTACCTGATCCCCAACCGCCATAACAGGCGGTTTCATTGGCGTTTTTGCTCGTTCTTACTTGTGCCAGGGCATGGTGAGTCCTCCTGTTTCGGGTTAGTAGTGTCACACCCGCGACACTTCGCGGCGCGGGGCCGGTCGCGCGGACCCCGCGCCGCTCTGCATCGTGTACCGCCGACGAGCGGCGGCCCCCGCCGTTGCCAACGACCCGGCGAGGCTTCTCCGCGTTGGTAAAAGTATTTTTGGGCGGGGCGGCGGTGTTCGAGCCGAGCGGATCAGCCCCTTTTGGTGGCGTCACCGCGATCGACATCGCGGGCGTGTAAGGTTGCGCGGGCTCGCTCGATGCGCGAATGGTCCGCCGCCCCTGTTGCGAGGTTTGGGCGATTGGAGTGGAGGTACGCGAGGCGCACGACGTCACCGCGGCATGAGCGCGGATCGCCTGTGCATGGGGGATTGGTGTGTTCGGCCGTCCGTGGCCATCTCTCGGCATCGCGTGTCCTCGCGATGCCGGCTGAGAGAAGCGCCTATAACGTCGACGCCGTTCCTTCGCTTGTCAAGACTTTTCCGTGGATTACCTCTTATCGTCGCCGACGGAGGTTCTGCTTTTTCCTTATGCTCGGATCGCAAGCTTCGACGCGTGCTTGACTAATGAGCGTCGAGTAGGCCCCTGTGAACTCTTGCCCAATATCTGAAACTGTGCCGGTCAGATCAACCTCGGTACCTATTATGACCCCGCGAAGCTCCCCCGCGCGTTTGTCGGCCAAATCGACGTAAACCGTCAGGCCATCACAGTCAAGGACCAGTTGAAAGAGGGATGAGTCGCTCGACAGCTCAAGGACTACGCCGTGCCAAGACACGTCTGTCCCGAGCAGCCGCCCTTTCATTCTTGCGCGGTCTGCGCGGTCAAGCCCCCGCATGAGGGCCGGAATCGCCGTGGGATCGTATGCCACAGAGTAGCGGCTTGGCTTTTCTGGCTTCTTTGGGACGTCGACTGTTGCCCGCCGTAGAACCAACACGTTCTCGACCTCATTGATCAGCCTGACTCGCTCGGTGTTGTCGCCGGCCCATTCCCTGAGGAGCAACAGTATGCTGTCAGCAAACAGAATCTTCTCCTCAGGCGCAGTGTTGTTCTGGTCCTGTTTGTCGCACACCCACCTGAAAAACGATGCCATCTGTCGCGCCGCCGCGGCCTGCGCCCCCCTCGCCCCACTGTCCTCGCACAGCTTCTTCAATTCCGCGTTTTCATTTCTCAGGCGGTCAATGGTCCGATTGGCCTCCTCAAGCATCTTCTTGTGGCGCGAGTTTTCTTGAACAAGCCGCTGGACTTCCTTGTAGAGACGGGCGATTTCAGTCGCATCATCTTTATCACTTGGCCCCTGGCCCATGACCGACGCCGCGAATGCAACGATCAGGAGCAGGGCCGCGAGTCTGTGTTTTCTGCGCATTTTTGCAGCCCTCTTGACACCTAACAAAAACCGAAGTATGTTATACGTGACTCCGCCGGCAATGGGTGTCCAGGTAGGTCAGCCGGCGAGTGCCACCCAATAGTCTCGCTCGCTTCGGGGCAGGCCACGGAATGGGGCGTCATGGAGGACGCACCCCGAAGCGGGGTTTTATCATCATGTTCGTCGCCAACCGTTTCGAACGGCATGAGTTTTTCTGCGCGTCCACGCAAACCGATCCCGACCGGAAGCGTAAAAGACAGGTCGGGGCAGATGCGATGGGCGAGAAGAATCTCCTATCAGAGTTCGATGCGCCATGCTCGCCTGCACGCAAATGCACGAGCCCGGCGGGATGCGTCCAATGTTTGATGTCCGACCTTGCCCCGACCGAGCAGTCGCTTCTCCTTTCGATTGTGCGGCGATTTCGCAGCGAATGCCTCGCCGTCAGGCACCGCGAGCCTTGCGACGCCCGGGCAGCTTCTCCAACCCCTCATTTAAGACTCGTTCGCCGATCTCGCGCAACTGAGCCTCCCGATCCGGGTCGGTAGGCATCGGCTCACCCGGCCGCCACCAGTATGGTTTTGTCACGAGGTCGGGCCAGCTCAGGTTGTCGTTGAACAGCCACTCGACCGGCGTGCCAATCTCCTGGGAGATTCGGATTGCATCGTAGACGTTGATCTTTGCCCCGTTCATGGCGTCATGCAGCGTAGACTGCGGCACGCCAGCGGCTTCAGCGAGTTGCCGCTTCGACCATCCGCGGAATTCGAGCAGCCGCAGAATCTTCTCCCGGAGCATCATATGTAGATGCATTGTCTCACCCCGTGTGCCGCTGGCGCACGCCAATCCGCCCGTCCGGAATAATTGTCCGGAATTCCGTTTGCTCATGTTCGGAATACCGTGTATATTGTGTAAGACGAGGTTGCCAATGACCCACGCAGTCACAACCAGCAGATCAGCACACGGGCCGGCGTCCGCGGATAAAACGCTCGTACCGAGCGTGCAGCCTCGTCAGCAGCGCCCGGGCGTCGGTCCCTTTGCTGTTTGTACATGCCGGCTGAGAGAAGCCGGCCCTGACGGTGAATGCC
>NPIF01001820.1_pt3 | contig 42115 bp, 41 predicted proteins | sample 8637461 | NCBI WGS metagenome assembly NPIF01 (sample SAMN07420641, study PRJNA396082) | bioreactor metagenome | isolation source: sample BR12 brine-fed electro-methanogenic bioreactor BR | place: Japan: Kochi | collected 2016-12-09
GCGGATACGATCCGCTCCTACGGTCGTGCCCCCTGTAGGAGCGAATCGCATTCGCGACCGGCGTGTCCTCGCCCGGCGTTTTATCGCGGATCCGCTCCGCTCCTACGGTGCTGCTGCGCAAGGTATTTGGCCCACATGATGGGTTTTGAGGGGCGGTTGTGGGAGCTCGATTTATCGAGCGATAGCGGCGTGCGGTGTGCCCCATCGCCCGGCAAGCCGGGCTCCCACAATGAAACCCTATTCCTTGTCTCCGCGCAGGTGCAGCATGGCGCGGGCGATGAGGTAGGCGCTGATGGGTGCGGTGATGAACAGGAACAGGGTGACCAGCAGCTCATGCAGGCTGAGGCCGGTGCCGCGATTGCTGAAGTGCAGCACCGAGGCGATGAGGACGCCGCCGACGCCCAGGGTGGTGGCCTTGGTGGGGCCGTGCAGGCGCATGAACAGATCGGGCATGCGGGCCAGGCCGATGGAGCCGATGAGGGCGAAGATGCCGCCGATGAGCAGGAACAGGGAGATGAGGATTTCCAGCATGCGGTGAGCTCCTATTCGATGATGTCGCCGCGCAGCAGGTATTTGCACAGCGCGACGGTGCCGACGAAGCCCATCATGGCGATGAGCAGGGCGGCCTCGAAGAAGGCGGTGAGGTCGAGGTGGATGCCGAACAGCACCAGCAGGGCGATGGTGTTGATGTACATGGTGTCCAGCGCCAGGATGCGATCGGGCAGGGTGGGGCCGCGCAGCAGGCGCCAGAAATTGAGCAGCAGGGCGGCGGCGATGCAGGTGAAGGCGATGGCGATGGCTGCGTTCAGCATTACTCGAATATCTCCCGCAGCGGTGCCTCGTAGCGCTGCTTGATGTGCGCGATCACCTGCGCCTCGTCTTCCATATCCAGTGCATGAATCAGCAGGGTTTTGCCATCGGCGCTCAGGTTCGAGGACACCGTTCCCGGCGTGAGCGAGATGGTGCTGGTCAGCAGGGTGATGGCGAATTCGCTTTCCAGATCCAGGGGCAGGTGGATGAAGCCCGGACGCAGTCGCTTGGTCGGGCCGAGGATCAGTCGCGCCACGGTGAGGTTGGCGAGGCCGATGTCCCACAGCAGCACGGCGATGTAGCGCAGCAGCTTGAGCGGGTGGCGCACGCGCGGCCGGTCGGGCCAGAAGCGGGCGGTCAGCAGGGGCAGGGTGACGGCCAGCAGAGCGCCGAGCAGCACCTGGCCGGGGGCCACGCTGTTTACCAGCAGCAGCCAGAGCAGCCACAGGAACAGGCTGAACAGGGGTTGCGGCAGCAGTCGGTTCATCAATGGAACACCTCATCAACCACGGGGGACACGGGGCGCACAGGGGGGCTAAATCGATAACAGCCGATTTCCCTGTGTTCCCCGTGTCCCCCGTGGTTCATCAGCTTTTCAATCTTCATTGCCGTTTCCCCCATGCAGCACCGCGTCGATGTACTGCTGCGGCGCCAGCAGCTGCATGGCCGTGGCTTCAGCGTAGTCGGTGATCGGCGCGGCGAATGCCGTCATGACCACGCTGGCCGCCAGCAGCAGCGCGGGGGGCGCGATGTGGGGCAGGTCCGCCAGGGTGCCGGTGGCGCGCACGCCCTCGGTTTTCCAGAAGATGCGGCTGCCGGCGCGGCTCAGGGCGATGAGCCCGGCCAGGCTGCCGGTGAGCACGAGGGCCCACAGCCAGGGCGCCTGGGCCGGCGTCGCCGATTGCAGCAGCAGCAACTTACCGAGGAAGCCGGACAGCGGCGGCATGCCGGCGGCGGCCACCGCGCCGAGAAAGAACAGCACTCCAAGGCGTGTCGGCTGGGCCAGGGGCGGTGCGGAGGAGAAACGATCGCCGGTGAGGCCGCGCTGGCGCCCGATGAGGTCGGCGAGCAGGAACAGGCCGGCGCTGACCAGGGTGGTGTGGGGCAGGTAGTACAGCGCGGCGGTGATGCCGCCGACGCTGAACTGGCCGATCCCGGCGAGCAGGGTGCCCACCGACACCACCACCAGGTAGGCGATGAGCACACGCAGCCGGTGGCTGCCCAGCACACCGACCGCACCGATCAGCAGGGTGAGCAGGGCCAGGGGCAGCAGCCAGGTGCCCACGTCGGGCGCGATGCCCCCGGCGGGGAAGATCAGGGTGTAGATGCGCAGGATGGCGTACACCCCCACCTTGGTCATGATGGCGAACAGCGCCGCCACCGGGGCGGTGGTGTTGCCGTACAGTGCCGGCAGCCACAGGTGCAGGGGCAGCAGCGCCGCCTTGAGGCCGAACACCGTGAGCAGCAGCAGGGCGCTGGCGCGCAGCAGGGCCGCCTGTTCCGGCAGGGCGGCGGCGACCTTTACCGCCAGATCGGCCATGTTGAGGGTGCCGGTGACCGCGTACAGCGTGCCGACACCGATGAGGAACAGGCCGGAGCCGATCAGGTTCAGCACCACGTAGTGCAGCCCGGCGCGGGTGCGTTCGGGGCCGCCGCCATAGAGAGACAGGCCGTAGGAGGCGATGAGCAGGATTTCGAAGAACACGAACAGGTTGAACAGGTCGCCGGTGAGAAAGGCGCCGTTGATGCCGAGCAGCTGCAGCTGGAACAGGACGTGAAAGTCGCGCCCGCGCCGGTCGTCGCCGTTCACGGCATAGAGCAGGGCGAACAGCGCCACCAGGGCGGTGAGCAGCAGCAGCAGGGCGCTGAGGCGATCGAGCACCAGCACGATGCCGAAGGGGGCGGGCCAGTTGCCGAGCCGGTATATCCCGAACTCGTCGTTGCCGGCGAAGCACAGCAGCAGCAGCGCCACCGGCAGCAGGCCGGCGGTGGCGCCGATGGAGACGGCGCGCTGCACCCCGCGCCGGCCCACCAGCAGCAGGATCAGCATGCCGGCCACCAGCGGCAGCACCAGGGGGGCGATGAGCCAGTGATTCATTCTGCAAACCTCAATCGGTCCGCGGACTCAATCTGAATCTTTATCGGATTCATGAGCCGTCCCCCTTGCCGTCCACATGATCGTTGCCCAGTTCGCCGCGGGCGCGCAGGGCGAGGATCACCACGAAGGCGGTCATGCCGAAGCCGATGACGATGGCGGTGAGCACCAGGGCCTGGGGCAGGGGATCGGCGGTGGGGGTGCTGCCGCCGGCCAGCGGCGGCGCGCCGGTGACCAGGCGGCCGGTGAAGAACAGGAACAGGTTGACGGCGTAGGACAGCAGCGACAGTCCGAGCACCACCGGAAAGGTGCGGGCGCGCAGCACCATGTAGGTCCCGCAGGCGGCCAGTACGGCGATGGCGAGGGCGGCGACGGCTTCCATCAGTTCTCTCCCGCTTCGATGCAGCGCTTGGTCAGCTTGCCCAGATTGGCGAGGATCAGCATCACCACCCCTACCACGGTGAGATACACGCCCAGGTCGAACAGCATGGCGCTGGCCAGCTCGAACTCACCGATGAGGGGCAGATGGAAGTGGCCGAAGGCGGAGGTGAGGAAGGGACGCCCGAACAGCCAGCTGCCGGCGCCGGTGGCCGCGGCGATGAGCACGCCCGCGGCCACCACCGGATGGTACTGCACGCGCCAGCGCTCCCGTGTCCAGTCGATGCCGCTGGCCATGTATTGCAGGATCAGGGCGACGGCGGTGATCAGGCCGGCGATGAAACCGCCGCCCGGCACGTTGTGGCCGCGCAGAAAAATGAAGACCGACACCAGCAGCGCCAGCGGCAGCAGGAAGCGGGTGATGTGCGCCAGCACCACCGGGTGATGTTCGGTGGACCAGAGGCGGCCGCCCTGATCCGTGGCGGGCATGTCCAGGCACAGCTTGTCGAGCAGGGCGTAGATGCCGATGGCGGCGATGGCCAGCACGGTGATCTCGCCCAGGGTGTCGAAGCCGCGGAAGTCCACCAGGATCACATTGACCACGTTGGCGCCGCCGCCGCCGGGCAGGCTGTGCTCCAGAAAGTAATTGGAGATGGTGCCGTAGGGCCGGGTCAGCATGGCCAGGGTGACGAGGCCGGCGCCGCCGCCGACGCCCAATGCCAGCAGCAGGTCACGGCCGCGGCGCAGGGGCGTGGACTCCTTCGCCCCCTGTTGCGGCAGGAAGAACAGGGCCAGCAGCAGCAGCACGATGGTGACCACCTCCACCGACAACTGGGTCAGCGCCAGATCGGGGGCGGACCAGCGCACGAAGACCAGCGAGACCACCAGCCCCACCACGCTGAGGGAAACCACCGCGGCGAGGCGCTGCCGCTGCCACAGCACGGTGGTCAGCGCCGCCGCCATCATCACCAGCGCGCCGAGCAGGGTGACGCCGTCGACGGGCGACAGCGGCACAGGACCCATCAGGGGAGCATCGTCGCCCAACAGGGGCAGGGCGATGGCGGCGACGGCGGCGGACAGCAGCAGGGCGACGTAGCGTTGCAGCGAACCGTTCTCCAGCCGGGCGGTCACGCCGTGGGCCGCGTCCATCACCCGCTCGATGGCCACCCAGAACAGGGCGCGGGCATCGGGCATGGGCAGCACGCGGTCGCGCAGATCGAACAGCCGCCGGCGCTGGGTGTAGAGGGCGATACCGCCGCCCAGGGCCACCAGGCTCATGAAAACGGGCAGGGTGAAGCCGTGCCAGATGGCCAGGCTGTATTCCGGCAGCGTGCCTCCCAGCACGCTTTCCGCCGCAACCGCCAGCAGCGGGGCGATGGTGACCGTGGGGAAGATGCCCACCAGCAGGCACAGGCCGACCAGGATTTCCACCGGAATGATCATGTAGCGCGGCGGCTCGTGCGGCGGATATTTGGGCAGGTCGATGGGGTCGCCGTTGAAGAACACGTCATGAATGAAGCGCGCCGAATAGGCCACGGCGAAGACGCCTGCCAGGGTCGCCGCCGCCGGCAGCAGCCAGCTGGCCGAACCCAGTGCGCTCAGGTGCAGGGTTTCGGCGAAGAACATCTCCTTGGACAGGAAACCGTTGAGCAGCGGCACGCCGGCCATGGCCGCGGCGGCGACCATGGCCAGGGTGGCGGTGTGGGGCATGTATTTCCACATGCCGTTGATGAGGCGCATGTCGCGCGTTCCGGTCTCGTGGTCGATGATGCCGGCGGCCATGAACAGCGAGGCCTTGAAGATGGCGTGGTTGATGATGTGGAACACGCCGGCCACCGCCGCCAGCGGCGTGTCGATGCCGAACAGCAACACGATGAGGCCGAGGTGGCTGATGGTGGAGTAGGCCAGCAGGCCCTTGAGGTCGTGCTGGAACAGCGCGGTATAGGCGGCGAACAACAGGGTGACGAGACCGACGCCGCCCACCACGAAGAACCAAAGGTCGGTGCCGGACAGGGCCGGGAACAGCCGCGCCAGCAGGAACACGCCGGCCTTCACCATGGTGGCCGAGTGCAGGTAGGCGCTGACCGGGGTGGGGGCCGCCATGGCGTGGGGCAGCCAGAAATGGAACGGGAACTGCGCCGACTTGGTGAAGGCGCCGACCAGGATCAGCAACAGGGTCGGCGCGTACAGCGGATGGGCGCGGATCACATCGCCGGCGCCGAGAATGACGGATATCTGGTAACTGCCGGCAATGTTCCCCAGCAGCAGGAAGCCGGCCAGCATCGCCAGGCCGCCGGCGCCGGTGATGGCCAGGGCCATGCGCGCGCCGCGACGTGCTTCGGAGCGCTCGTGGCGATAGCTGATGAGCAGGAAGGAACTGAGCGAGGTCAGCTCCCAGAACACCAGCAGTTGCAGCAGGTGATCGGACAGGGCGATGCCCAGCATGGCGCCCATGAACAGCAGCAGCATGCCGTAGAAACGGCCCATTGGGTCACGTTCCGACAGGTAGTAACGGGCGTACAGTATGACCAGCACGCCGATGCCGAGTATCAGCAGCACGAACAGCGCGGCCAGCCCGTCCATGCGCAGGCGGATGTCGAAGCCGGCCTGCGGCAGCCAGCTCCAGTGCGCCTCCACCGGCACGCCGTCGAATACCGCCGCCAGCGGTTGCAGCGCCAGCAGCAGCGCCGCCACGGTCACGGCGGCGGCGGCCCAGGCGCTGGCGCTGCGGCCCAGGTGTTTCACCAGGGGCGGCAGCAGGGCGCCGAGCAGGGGGAGGAGGATTATCAGCAGCAGGTTCATGGGCGGCGTGGGTCTTCAGTACGTCGCGGATGCGTGCATAGGTTTATACATGACAACGCCGAACCCGTCATGGATTCGGCGTTCACGAGGCAAATTCCTTTGGAAAACTATGGTAATGCAGGGCGCACTATAACGGTATTTTTTCGTGACGGAAACCGCTTGAGTGCGGCACGGGCAGTCGGGTAGCCTTGTCGGTCCTAATGATGCAAGCCACTGTCCGGAGCCGCCATGCCCATTGAGCACCACGATCTGCAGCGCGATTTTCCCGAATATCACGACCGTATCCACGCGCTGAAGACCGGCAACGCACACTTCGCCAAACTGTTCGACGAGTATCACGAAGTGGATCGCGAGGTGCGCCGCATCGAGCAAGAGGTCGAAACCCCCTCCGATGCCTACACCGAGGAAATGAAGCTGCGCCGGGTCCGCCTCAAGGACGAACTCTACGCCATGCTGCGTGCCTGAATCCGCCATCGTTTGTCCCGTATGAACACTGCCGCCATGGGTTTGAGCGTCGAAGGGCTGGCCTGCCGCCGTGCCGGGCGCACCCTGTTCCGTAACGTCGCCTTTACGCTGCGGCCGGGCGAGGTGTTGCAGATCGAGGGACACAACGGCAGCGGCAAGACCACCTTGTTGCGCATACTTTGCGGCCTGACCCGCCCCGCCGAGGGCGGCGTGCGCTGGGAGGGCGGGGACATCCGCGACAACTACGCCGCCTATGCCGCGCACCTGAGCTACGTCGGCCACCACGCCGGCATCAAGGAAGAATTGACCCCGCTGGAAAACCTGGCCTTTGCCGCCGCCCTGGGCGGCGCCGTCGGCGGCAGTCCGGAACAGGCCCTGCAACGCGTCGGTCTGCCCTTCGAGTGCGAGGAACTGCCCTGCCGCAAGCTCTCCGCCGGCCAGCGCCGCCGTGTCGCACTGGCCCGCCTGCTGCTGGTGTCCAGCCGCCTGTGGGTGTTGGACGAACCCTTTACCGCACTGGATGTGGCCGGTCGTGCCCTGGTGGAAACGCTGTTGCGCGAACACGCGACCAAGGGCGGCATGGCGGTGGTCACCTCCCATCACGCGGTGGACCTGGAGGGCTGCACCGTGCAGCAGCTGCACCTCGGATGAACAAGCCTTCCCTGGCCCGCGCCTGGAGCGCGCTGTTGCGACGCGACGTCATGCTGGCCCTGCGCCAGCGCGGCCAGCTGGCCAATCCGCTGCTGTTCTTCGTGCTGGTGGTGGCGCTGTTTCCCCTCGGCATGAACCCCGATCCGGGCCTGCTGCGCAGCATCGGCCCCGGCGTCATCTGGGTGGGTGCGCTGCTGGCGGCGATGCTGGCGCTGGAGTCCATGTTCCGTTCCGATTTCGACGACGGTGCGCTGGAGCAGATGCTGCTCACGCCGTATCCGCTGCCCCTGCTGGTGCTGGCCAAGGTGACGGCGCACTGGCTGGTCACCGGCGTGCCGCTGCTGCTGGTGTCGCCGCTGCTGGCCCTGCTGCTGCACCTGGACGGAGAGGCTATCCTGATCCTGCTGGCGACGCTGGCCCTGGGCACGCCGCTGCTGAGCCTGATCGGCGCCATCGGCGTGGCCCTGACGGTGGGCCTGCGGCGCGGCGGCGTGCTGCTGTCGCTGCTGGTGCTGCCGCTGTACGTGCCGGTGCTGATCTTCGCCGCCGGTGCGGTGGGCAACGCCGCAGCGGGCATGGCGGTGACCGGCCAGCTGGCCTTTCTCGGTGCGCTGCTGGCGCTGGCCGTGGCCCTGGCGCCCCTGGCCACGGCGGCGGCGCTGCGGATTTCGCTGGATTGATGTTCACTGCGACGCTGTCTGGTGTGGGAGCCCGATTCATCGGGCGACTGTGGCGCCTGGACAGGCACATCGCCCGATGAATCGGGCTCCCACGATAGCGCCTATGCGCTGAGCGGGATTTTTGGAGAACAAGACCATGTGGGCATGGCTGCATCGATTGGGTTCACCTAAGCGCTTTTACGGCTGGTCCGGCGCATTGGCGCGCTGGTCCGGCTGGCTCAGCCTGCTGCTCGGCGCGGCGGGATTGTATTACGCGTTGTTCGATTCGCCGCCCGATTACCAGCAGGGCGAGAGCGTGCGCGTCATGTACGTGCACGTGCCGGCGGCGTGGCTGTCCATGTTCATCTACATGAGCATCGCCGCGGCCTCGCTGGTCAGCCTGGTGTGGCGCATCAAGGTGGCGGACATGGTGGCGGCGGCCAGTGCCCCCATCGGCGCCTGGTTCACCTTTCTCGCCCTGGCCACCGGCTCGCTGTGGGGCAAGCCCATGTGGGGCACGTGGTGGATCTGGGACGCACGGCTGACCTCGGAACTTATTCTGCTGTTTCTGTATCTAGGCTATATCGGTTTGCTCGCCGCCATCGAGGAACGCGACACCGCGGCCCGCGCCGCGGCGGTGCTGGCCCTGGTGGGGGTAGTGAATATCCCTATCATTCATTACTCGGTGGAGTGGTGGAGCACGCTGCACCAGGGATCGACGGTGACCAAGTTCGACAAGCCGTCCATCGATCTGGACATGCTGCGCCCGCTGTTGCTGATGGCCTTGTCGGCCACGCTGTTCTACGTTGCCGTGGCGCTGCGGCTGGCGCGCTGCGAATTGCTGGAGCGCGAGCGCGACAGCCAGTGGGTGCGCGCGCTGGTTGACGGACATCAAGGCGGGGAGTCCGCAGGATGAGCGAGTTTTTTTACATGGGCGGCTATGCGCCCTACGTCTGGGCCAGCTACCTGCTGGCTCTGGTGGTGGTGGTGATCAATCTGTGGTTGCCCTGGCGCGCCGAGCGCCAGGTCTGGCGTCAGCTGAAACGCCGTCGCCGTAATGAGGAGCGAGTTTGTGAATCCGAAACGTCGTAACCGTCTTTTGATCATTGCCCTGGTGGTGAGCGGCGTCGGCGTTGCCGTGGCGCTGGCCCTGGTGGCGCTGAACGAAAACATCAATCTGTTCTACAGCCCGACCCAGGTGGTGCGCGGCGAGGTGCCGCAGGGCCACACCTTTCGCGTCGGTGGTCTGGTGCGCGAGGGCAGCGTACGGCGCGAGGGGCAGGACCTGCGCGTGAGTTTCGACGTTTCTGACGGCGCGCACAGTGTGACCGTCGACTACACTGGCATACTGCCCGACCTGTTCCGCGAGGGGCAGGGCATCGTGGCGCAGGGCAAGATGAACGGCAACGGCCGCTTTGTGGCCGATCAGGTCCTGGCCAAGCATGACGAGAACTACATGCCGCCTGAAGTGGCCGACGCACTGAAGAAGGCGGAGCAGGAAGGCGCAGTCGCCAATCCGCACGCTCCGCAATGACGAAAACGAAAATCCAACACAAGACGCGAAGGACGCAAAGAACGTAATGTTTTTCCTGCGTGGAAATCCTTTATGTGCCTTGCACCCTTGCGATGAATTCTTTTCATAAGGCCCCCCACCATGCTCCCCGAATTAGGTCATTACGCGTTGATTCTGGCCCTGTGTCTGGCTGTGGTGCAGGGTGTGGTGCCGCTGGCCGGCGCCGCACGCGGCGTCGACAACTGGATGGCGCTGGCGCGGCCCGTCGCCTGGGGCCAATTCCTGCTCCTGCTCCTGTCGTTCGGCATACTGAGCTACGCCTTCGTCAGCAACGATTTCTCCGTCGCCTACGCGGCGCGCAACTCCAACAGCCTGTTGCCCGCCATCTACCGCTTTTCCGCGGTGTGGGGCGGACATGAAGGCTCGCTGCTGTTGTGGGGACTGCTGCTGGCCGGATGGAGCGCCGCCGTGGGCCTGTTCAGCCGCCGTCTGCCGCAGGTGATGGTGGCCCGGGTGCTGGGCGTGATGGGACTGGTGAGCATCGGTTTTCTCTCCTTCCTGATCCTGACCTCCAATCCCTTCGAGCGCCTGTGGCCGATTCCCGCCGACGGGCGCGATCTCAATCCGCTGTTGCAGGACCCCGGCCTGGTGATGCACCCGCCCATGCTGTACATGGGCTACGTCGGTTTCTCCGTCGCCTTCGCCTTCGCCATCGCCGCGCTGCTCGGCGGCCGCCTCGACGCCACCTGGGCGCGCTGGTCGCGTCCCTGGACTACGGTGGCATGGGTATTCATGACCGTGGGCATCGCCCTGGGCAGCTGGTGGGCCTATTACGAACTGGGCTGGGGCGGCTGGTGGTTCTGGGATCCGGTGGAAAACGCCTCGTTCATGCCCTGGCTGATGGGCACCGCCCTGATCCATTCGCTGGCGGTGGCGGAAAAGCGCAGCGCGTTCAAGAACTGGACCGTGCTGCTGGCCATCTTCACCTTCTCCCTGTCCCTGCTCGGTACCTTCCTGGTGCGCTCCGGCGTGCTGACCTCGGTGCATGCCTTTGCCAGCGATCCGCGCCGCGGCGTGTTCATCCTGCTGCTGCTGGCGGTGGTGGTCGGCGCCTCGCTGCTGATCTATGCCTGGCGCGCGCCGCAGGTGAAGAGCACCGGCCACTTCGCCCTGGTGTCGCGCGAGACCATGCTGCTGGGCAACAACGTGTTTCTGGTGGTGGCCACCGCCTCGATCCTGCTCGGAACGCTGTACCCCTTGGTGCTGGATGCGCTGGGCATGGGCAAGATTTCCGTCGGCCCACCGTATTTCAATTCCGTCTTCGTGCCGCTGATGGTGCCGCTGGCCTTCATGATCGGCGTCGGTCCGCTGACGCGCTGGAAAGAGGATCACCTGGGACGCCTGCAACACGTGCTGCGCGCCGCCCTGGCGGCGAGCATCGCGGTCGGTGCGCTGCTGCCCTGGCTGCTGTTCCGTTCCTGGGCGCCGATGGCGATGCTGGGCAGCGTGCTGGTGGTGTGGATAGTCGCGACCACCCTGCTCGATCTGCGCAACCTCGCGCGTCACAGTCCGTCGCTGTGGCAGGGCATGCGGCGCCAGAGCCGCAGCTTCTACGGTATGGTCGCCGCGCATCTCGGCGTGGCGGTAACGGTGGCGGGCGTTACCCTGTCCAGTCACTACAGCCTGGAGCACGACGTGCGCCTGGCGCCGGGCGAGACCTTCGTCATGGGCGAGCACAGCTTTGTCTTCGACGGCATCAGCAGCCATCGCGGACCCAATTACGACGCCAGCCGCGCCACCCTGCGCGTGCTGAAGGGCGAGCGCGAAGTCACCGTACTGCACACCGAGAAACGTTCCTATACCGTGACCGGTATGCCCATGACCGAGGCGGGCATCGACTGGGGCCTGACCCGCGATCTCTACGTCGCGCTGGGTGAGCCGTTGGGCGACGGTGCCTGGGCCGTGCGTCTGTATTACAAGCCGTTCGTGCGCTGGATCTGGCTGGGCGCGATGCTGATGGCGCTGGGCGGACTCCTGGCCGCCTCCGCCAGGCGCTATCGCCTGGCGCGCAACGCGGAGACGCCAGCTAGCTAAATTCGTACTGAAGATGATGCTACGGGTTTCCTGGGAGAAACTATGCGCATAGTTGGAGCAATTCTATTTGCTGTTGGCATTGTTTGGGGCATTGTGGGGTTCAATATGCCCACAACCGTTGAAGTTGGAGGAAACACAACCGGTTCCAAGGATGTCTCCATTAGTGTTCCGCAACAGGAAGTGCATAACTTTGATTTGGCCGAGAAGCGCCGCACCCATCTTTGGATATCAGGTGTGTTGGTAGTGGTGGGCAGTGTCTTCTTTGGTTTTGGGGCTGCCCGAAATTCTTCACATGCGGATTCAGAGGCGAGGATGAAAACCCGTTATCTCGTTCCATTATTTATTTTTGGTTTGTTAATAGCACTATTCTCGTATGCCTTGCACCAAATGGGGACCGGCGAATACAACCCGCGCGACATTAAGTCGCCGCTCATCGACAAGCCGGCGCCGGCCTTTGCGCTGCCGCAACTGCACAAGCCCGACGCCACCCTCGGCCGCGCCGATTTGATGCAGCACAAGGTCAGCCTGTTCAACGTCTGGGCCAGCTGGTGCGTCGCCTGCCGTCAGGAGCATCCCTTCCTGATGGAGCTGTCCCGGGGCGGCGAGGTGCCCATCTACGGCCTGAACTACAAGGACGAGCGCGCCGACGCCATGGCCTGGCTGCAACGCCACGGCAATCCCTATCGCGCCAGCGCCTTCGATTACGAAGGGCGCGTGGGTATCGACTGGGGTGTGTACGGCGTGCCTGAGACCTTCATCGTCGATGCGCAGGGAACGATACGCTACAAGCACATCGGACCGCTGACGCCGCAGGTGTGGCGCGAGACGATCCAGCCCATCATTCATCAGCTGCAGGGGAAGACGTCATGAGAAAGTGGCTGGTTGTCATGCTGCTGCTCGGACTCCACGGTATCGCCTCTGCGTCGATCAGCAGTTATCAGTTCGATACGGCGGAACAGGAAGCGCGTTTCAACAAGCTGTCGCAGGAGCTGCGCTGCCTGGTGTGCCAGAACCAGAACCTGGCCGACTCCAACGCTGGGCTGGCGCTGGATCTGCGGCGCCAGATCCATGAAATGATCCTGGCCGGCAAAAGCGACACCGACATCGTCAACTTCATGACCGAACGCTACGGCGATTTCGTGCTCTACCGTCCGCCCCTGCGCGGCAGCACCCTGTTGTTGTGGGTGGGGCCGTTCCTCCTGCTGCTGGGCGGTGCCGTGGTGCTGACGCTCATCGTGCGTCGCCGCATGGCGGCGGGTGAGGAAGCGCCGCTGAGCGACGAGGAAAGACAGCGACTCGATACCATGGTGCGCCAGCGCGGAGAAAAATCATGACCGTATTCATCCTGCTGGCACTACTGCTGACGGTATTGGCGATGTTGCCGGTGTTGCTGCCGCTGTTCCGCGCCGCCCATGCGCGCGGCCAGGAACGCGAGGCGCTTAACGTGGCGCTGTTTCAGGAACGCCGCGACGAACTGGAGCAGGAGCTGGCGAGCGACGCCATCAGCGCCGAACAGTACGACGCCGCGCGTCTCGAACTGGAACGCGACCTGCTGCTCAACACCGGCAGCGAGGACAAGAGCGAACAGCGCCCGTCACTCCGCCTGGCCGTAGGGCTGGGTCTTGCCGTGCCCCTGCTGGCGGTGCTGCTGTATACGCAGCTGGGTGCGCCCGACTTCGTCAATCCGCCGCAGGCGGTGCACGAGATGGCCGGTGACAACCGTGTCGATACCGACATGGCGACGCTGACGCAGCAGCTGGCCGACCGCCTGAAGCGCGAGCCCAAGGATGCGCAGGGCTGGATACTGCTGGGCCGCTCGCTGACCATGCAGGAGCGCTATGCCGAGGCGGGCGCGGCCTACGAGGAAGGATTGAAGAACGTGGGCGATCACCCGGATCTGCTGACCAGCTATGCCGAGATCCTGGCCATGCAGCAGGGCAATCTGGAAGGCAGGCCGCAGCAGATGGTGCGGCGCGCATTGGAGCTGGACCCCGACGCGCAGGGTGCGCTGTGGCTGGCCGGTGTCGCGGCCTTCCAGGCGGAGGATTACAGTGCCGCCATCGGCTACTGGAAGCGGCTGGAGGCCATGCTGCCGCCGCAGGGTGAGGCGGCGGCCCTGGTTCGGGACAACCTGGCCGAGGCGCGCTCACGCAACGGTGAGCCGCAGGCCCTGGCCGAGGCCGTGCCGCCGCTGCGTCTGCGTATCAGCTTGGCTCCGGCCCTGGCGGCCCAGGTGCAGCCGGATCAGGTGTTGTTCATCCTGGCGCGTCCGCCGGAAGGCGGCATGCCCATCGCCGCCGTGCGCCGTCAGGCGCGCGATCTGCCGCTCAACATCGTGCTGGACGAAAGCGCCCAGCTCACTGCGGGACGGACGCTGGCGGACTTCGCCGAGGTGGAGGTGGTGGCCCGCGTCAGCCGCAGCGGCAGCGCCGCTGCGGTCAGCGGCGATCTGGAGGGCAGTGCCGTGGTGAAGACGCGCGACGGCAAGCCGGTGGTGATTGAGATCAATCGGGTGCGTCAGTAAGCGCAACGCTGACGCGGAAGCCCAAGGCGCAAGGACTTAACCACGGGGAACACGGGGAGCACAGGGATACCGCGTCATCTTCCCGGCTGCCCCGTGGTTTTCTTGTCTCAAAAATCCAAAGTGCAAAGATTTAACCACGGGGGGCACGGGGAACTCACGGGTAAGAAAGGCAAAACCTGTCTTGTCCCAGTATCCCCGTGTTCCCCGTGGTTTGCTGTTTTCTTCTTTGGGATGGCTTCTAGTGCTTGCCGCGCATCAGGCGCAGGCGCTGCTCGCATTCCCTGAGCCGCTGGCGCAAGGCTGCGGGACTGAGATGGCGCATCGAATCGGTGTTGTTGCGCGCGGTCTCGGCCAGCATCGCCTTGTAGTAAAGAATGTCGCTGCGCAGGTTTTCTTCGGAGACGTCCTGCAGCAAGGCGTCCGGTACCGGGTAAATCACAGGAATCATGGGCAAGTCTCCCGTCGCTGGCTGCGAACGAACCCAAGGTTAGATCAGGCACCGGCCATATGCCGAATGCCGGGAGCGGCTATTTCGGGATAGAAAGCGGATAAATTGTCTTAACATCGGGACGCAAGGTCCCGATGCCGAACGAAAAAATCTCCCACCGGCGGTATATCAGGTTTCCAGTATCTGGAGGATGCCCTGCATCAGTTGCAGCGGTGAGGGCGGGCAGCCGGGGATCACTGCGTCGACGGGGAGCACGTTGCTGACCGCGCCGCGGCTGGCGTAGGAACAGCCGAACTCACCGCCGCAGGCGGCGCAGTCGCCCGCCGCGACGACGAGCCTGGGTTCCGGCGTCGCCTCCCAGGTGCGCAGCAGCGCGCTTTCCATATGCACCGACACCGGTCCGGTGACCAGCAGCAGATCGGCATGGCGCGGCGAGGCGACGAAGTGGACACCGAAACGCTCGATGTCGTAATAGCCGTTGTTGAGCGCGTGTATTTCCAGTTCGCAGCCGTTGCAGGAGCCGGCATCCACCGCGCGGATGGCGAGGCTGCCCTGAAAACGGCGCGCAATGCCCTGCCGCAGCTGCTCGCCCACCTGTTCCAGTACCGGCTCCGCCGCCTGCGGCAGGTCCTCGGTGATGAGGCCGGTCTTCCATATCTTGTTCAGTATGCGCAGCATCGGCGTGTCCTCAAAAACACAACAAATCCAACGCAAAGACGCGAAGACGCGAAGACGCAAAGAGCGCAAAGGATATCAAGCACCCGGTTGGCGTTGCCGTCGGAGGACTGTAGTTACTCATCGTTACGCACCCTTTACAGTTCGTAGGCCCGATATAGCGCAGCGGTATCGGGCAACGCTGCCGGACACCGCTATCGCTATGTCCGGCCTACGAAAATGCGCTCCTTTTATCGTTTTATCGTTCAGGAAATCTTTGCGGCCCTTTGCGCTCTTTGCGTTGGATGTTTTGCCGTGTTCTCGTCAACGTTTCAAAGGTCGTGCCCCGAGTAGGAGCCGTTCACCGATTTGTTGCACACCGGGAAGTCGGGGACGATGTTGCCGTGGATGAGCTGTTCCAGTGCCGGCCAGTTGAACCAGCTCGGGTCGCGCGGGAAGAAGCGGGTGATGCGGCCGTCGTCGCCGAAGCGCACGTAGCTCAGGATCTCGCCGCGCCAGCCCTCCACCAGTCCCAGGCCTTCGCTGCCGCCTGCCGGAGTCTGCCAGGGGACGCTCACCGGGCCCTCGGGCAGGGTGTCGAGCAGGGTGACCAGCAGGTCGAGCGCATCGAGTATTTCCTGTAACCGCACCTTGAGCCGCGCCGCCACGTCGCCCGTGGTGAACAGCGGCGAGTTGACGTGTAGCCGGTCATAGGGCGCGTAGGGATGGTCGCGGCGCAGGTCGATGTCCTGGCCGCTGGCCTTGCCCACGTAGCCCAGCGTACCCAGCCGCTGGGCGGTGTCGGTGGCGAGGACGCCGGTGGCGGCGAGGCGATCCTCCAGCGAGGGGTGATCGTCGAGGATCGGGTACAGCTCGGCCAGTTCGCGCCGCAGCGGATCGACGGCGCCGCGCAGGCGGGCGATCTGTTCCGGCGCCGGGTCGGCGGCGACGCCGCCGGGGACGATGCAGTCCATCAGCAGGCGGTGGCCGCAGCAGGCGGCGTTGTCGCGCAGCCACAGCTCACGCAGGCGGCTGAATTGCTGGAAGGCGAAGGCAAAGGCGACGTCGTTGCAGATGGCGCCGATGTCGCCCAGATGGTTGGCGATGCGCTCGCGTTCCGCCAGCACGGCGCGCAGGGCGAGGGCGCGCGGCGGCAAGGTCAGCAGCGCCGCCCGTTCCATCGCCATGCAGGCGGCCCAGGCGTGATGCACCGTGCTGTCGCCGGAAATGCGGCCGGCAAGCCGCGCCAGCCCCGCCGCGTCGCGTCCCTCGGCGATCTTTTCGATGCCCTTGTGTACGTAACCCAGCCGCTGTTCCAGGTTGAGCACCGTCTCGCCCACGGCCTGAAAGCGGAAGTGCCCCGGCTCGATGATGCCGGCATGCACCGGGCCCACCGGGATCTCATAGGCGCCGGCGCCCTGGGTCTGGATATAGGCGTAATCCGCTTCCGGCTCGGCGGGCAGCGGCGCGGTGTCGGCCGCAAAGTCCTTGCGCAGGGGATAGCTGCCCGGCGCCCAGCGGTTGTGACGGCTCCAGCGGCGCGGATCGGGATGGTCGCTGAATGCCAGGCCGCACATGTCCTGGGCGTGACGCTCCATGCGATCGGCGCCGGGGAAGTGCGGCGTGTGCGAAGGCAGCAACGGCGCACTGAACGGCACGCGCGTGCGCAGCAACAGGTGATCGCCTTCGCGCGCGAGTGCCGCAGTGATGAGCAGATCCTCGTCGCGCGGTTCCACCCACACCCCGGCCCAGCGGCAGTCGTAGCCCGCCGCCACCTGCGCCGCGCGGCCCCAGTCCTCGGGGTCCAGCTCCAGCAGGTGGGCCGGCGCCAGCCGGGTGGCCGAGCCGCGCCGCACCAGGATGTGTTCGTCCTGGTAACGGGCGATGAGTTCGGACAGCCAGTCGAAGTGCGCCATCACAAAACCCCTTTGCCGGCGATCAGCTGAGTCGCCTGATCGAACCATTGCGCCAGCACGGCGGGAATGGCGAGGCCGAACCACAGCGCCAGCAGCAGGTGCAGATACACAGGCAGCATGTTGGCCTGTACCGGCAGCTGTCCTTCCGGCTGGCTGCCGTAAACCATGGGGTGAATGTTGCGGAACAGCCCGGCGAAGGCGATGGCCAGGCCCGACAGCAGGGCGACGGTGAGCCAGGGCCAGCTCTCCATGGTGGCGATGAGCAGGAGGAACTCGCTCACGAACAGGCCGAAGGGCGGGAAGCCGGCGATGGCGGCGGTACCCAGCAGCAGGCCCCAGCCTACCGTCGGCTGGGTGCGGATCAGGCCGCGGATCTTGTCGATGGCCTGGGTGCCGGCGATATGGGTGGCGTGGCCCACGGTGACGAAGATGGAAGACTTCACCAGCGAATGCAGCGTCATGTGCAGCAGCGCGGCGAAGGTGGCGAGCGGGCCGCCCAGGCCGAAGGCGAAGGTCATCAGGCCCATGTGCTCGATGGAGGAGTAGCTGAACATGCGCTTGATGTCGCGCTGGCGGTGCAGGAACAGGCCGGCCACCAGGAAGGACAGCAGGCCGAAGGCCATCATCAGGTAGCCGGCCAGCTGCGGCATGTTGGAAACGCCGTGCAGTGCGCCGTCCACCAGCATCTTGGTGCGCACCACGGCATACAACGCGACATTGAGCAGCAGGCCGGAAAGCACCGCCGACATGGGCGTCGGGCCTTCGGAGTGGGCATCGGGCAGCCAGTTGTGCAGCGGTACCAGGCCGACCTTGGTGCCGTAGCCCACCAGCAGGAACACGAAGGCGATGCTCATCACCGTGGGATCGAGCTGGCCGGCGATGCCGTGCAGCGTGGTCCACAGCAGGCCGTCCTCGGGCACGGTCAGTACCGAGGCGGCGGCGAAATACAGCAGCACCGTGCCGAACAGTGCCTGGGCGATGCCGACGCCGCAGAGGATGAAATATTTCCACGCCGCTTCCACCGATTCCGGCGTGCGGTACAGCGACACCAGCAGCACCGTGGCCAGGGTCGCACCCTCCAGCGCCACCCACAGGATGCCCAGGTTGTTGGTGGACAGCGCCAGCAGCATGGTGAACAGAAAGCCCTGATACATGGCGTGGTACAGGCGCATACGGCGGCTGTTGACGCGGCCGCGTCCCAGTTCGTAATCCATGTACGGGCGCGAGAAAATTGCAGTGGTGGTGGCGACGAAGGCGGTCAACACCACCAGGTAGACGTTGAAGGCATCGATGTAAAAGAATTTGCCGGCGGACAGCAACGGCCCGTCACGCAGAACATCCAGCGCCAGAACGACGGAGGCGGCGGTGGTGGCGGCGGCAAGGGCCACGTTGAGCCAGCCGGCGATGCGGCAACGCGGCACGACGGCCATCAGCAATGCGCCGAGCAGGGGGATGAGCAGGGTCACGAACAGGGCATTCATTCGCGCGGCTCCTCCGGCTCCACGATTTCATCCATCTCCGTGCTCTCTGCCAGGCGGCTGAGCCGGTCCACGTCCAGCGACTCGATGCTCTGGCGGATCTGGAAGAAGAACACGCCGAAGATCACCGTCGCCACCAGCAGGTCGAAGGCGACGCCCAGTTCCACCACCATGGGCATGCCGTGGGTGGACACCACGGCGGCGAAGAACAGGCCGTTCTCCATGGACATGAAGCCCACTACCTGGGTGATGGCCTGGCGCCGCGTCACCATGATCAGCATGCCGAGCAGCACCACCGCCATGCTGATGGCGATGGTGTTGCGCGTGGCAAGCGTCGACAATTTTTCCACCGGCAGCGCGACGTAATAGCTGAAGGCCACCAGCGCGGCGGCGGCGAGCAGCACCAGCGCGGGATTGACCACGGTCTCCACTTCGCGGGTGATTTCCAGTTTCACCACGATGCGGTGCAGGATCCACGGAACCAGCATCGCCTTGAGCGCCAGGGTGATCAGGGCGGAGAGATACAGATGGGGCTGTCCGGCGACGAAGGCCACCAGGGCCGTGGCCGCCGCCACCAGCGCCCCCTGCCAGGCGAAGGCGTGGATGGAGGCGATGATGCGCGTCTGCGCCAGCAGCGAGAAGGAGGCGAACAGCACCAGGGCGGCGAGGATCACCACGCCCTGTTCCTGTAGCGTGAACTGGGCGAAGTTCATGCACCCACCTCCAGTCCAAGCAGGGTGCGCGGTGCGCACCCTACGGTGGTAGGCAACAACCCTGCTTCTCTCGCCAAGACGCCAAGCACGCAAAGAATAGCGGTGGATGACCGTGGTACTCGGCTGTACTCTGCCGACGCCTGTGAAAGACTTGGTAATGCGGTTCTTTCTTGGCGTCTTGGCGTCTTGGCGAGAGACTTAACCGCTTTTCGGTTCATGCCCCCACCTCCAGGATCACATGGCTCAGCATGCCGAGCAGGGCGAACAGGAAGGCGAGGTTGAGGAAGCCCGGTACGCGAAACAGGCGCATCTTGGCCATGGAGGTTTCCGCCACCGCCAGCACCACGGACAGCAGCATAAGTTTGAATACGATGGCGGCGAGGCCCAGCAGCAGCGCCGTCGGCGTGAGCTCCGCCGCAATGCCCCAGGGGAAGAAGATGTTGGCGATGAGCACGCCGTAGATCATCAGCTTGAGCTGCGCCGCCCACTCCATCAGCGCCAGGTGGCGGCCGCTGTACTCGAGGATCATCGCCTCGTGCACCATGGTCAGTTCCAGGTGGGTGGTGGGATTGTCCACCGGGATGCGGCCGGTCTCGGCCACCGCCACCAGCAGCAGGGCCAGCAGCGCAAACATGAAAGAGGGACGCAGCACCAACCCCTGGGCCAGCAGGAAGTCGATGGCATGGGACAGGTTGGTGCTCTGTGCCGTCATGGTCAGGGTGAAGATGGCCATCAGCATGGCGGGCTCGCCCAGCGAGGCGATGGTCATCTCCCGCGATGAGCCCATGCCGCCGAAGGCGGTGCCCACATCCAGGCCCGCCAGGGCGAGGAAGAAGCGGGCCAGGGCCAGAAAGCCCACCAGCACGATGACGTCGGCGATGGCGGCGGTGGGCAGGTGTACCGCGAGCAGCGGGATCACGGCGGCGGTGACCACAGTGGCGGAGAAGACGATATACGGCGCGGCACGAAACAGCGGCGAGGCGGTGTCGGCAACAATGGCTTCCTTGCGGAACAGTTTGGTGAGGTCGCGGTAGGGCTGGGTCAGTGCCGGTGCGCGCCGATTCTGCAAACGTGCCTTGAGCAGGCGCAGCCAGCCCACCAGCAGCGGCGCCGCAGTGACGAACAGCGCCGTCTGCAACAACGCCAGCAGCCAACCTTGCAGGTTCAGGTAATCAGCCATAGCAGAAACAGCAGCGTGAAAAAGGAATAGGAAAGGTAGGTGCGGATGTTGCCGCCTTGCAGCCGGGCGACGCGCCGCGCAGCGGCCAGCACCCAGCGGCCGATGGGCGCGTACAGCACAGCCCAGCTGCGATCCCCGACCTGCAACTGGTGGCGCAATCCGGTCAACCGCTGGCCTTGCGCGTCGGTCACGCGTTCCACCCGTTCATCCAGCTGCCATACGGGCTGGAAGATGCGGCGCACCGGCATGGAAAACGCGGTGGCGGTGTACTGCATGCGCGGACTCAGCGGGCCGAAGCCGCAGTCCCAGGCGTGGATGCGTCGCACCCGCTGCTGTCTGCGCCCGTGCAGCAACAGATAGAACAGTCCCCACGCCAGGCCCAGGCCGAGCAGCACCAGCGGTGCGCTGTAACTGGCGACGGCGGGCGCCACCGGCGTCAGCCACAGCCAGCCCTGGCCGGTGATGCCTGGCTCGGGCAGTCCGCCCAGCGCCTGCGGAATGGCACCCATGACGTCGATGACGATGGCGGGCGTGACGCCGAGCAGCAGGCACAGCAGGGCCAGCAGTGCCTGGGCGGTGCGCATGCCGCGGGAAGGCAGCTTGGCCTGGCGCGACTGGCGGGTGCGCGGTTGGCCGAGGAAGGCGATGCCGTACAGGCGCACGAACAGCATGGCGCCGAGAGCGGCGGTGAGGGCCAGCATGGCGGCGGTCACCGGGATCACGATGCGCAGCACCCCGTTCTCCAGCACCACACCTTGCAGGGCCGTCTGCAAGGTGAGCCATTCGGAAACGAAACCGTTGAACGGCGGCAGCGAGGCGATGCTGATGCAGCCGATGAGGAAGAAGGTGCCGGTGTAGGGCAGGCGCTTCAGCAGCCCGCCCATGTGCTCCAGGCTGTGCTGATGGGTCTGCTGGATCACGGCGCCGGCGCCGAGGAACAGCAGGCTCTTGAACAGGGCGTGGTTGAGGGCGTGGTACAGCGCGGCGATGAGGCCGAGACTGCCCAGCAGCGGCTGGCCCGCGGCGAGGAAGATCATCGCCAGTCCCAGGGCCATGAAGATGACGCCGACGTTTTCGATGGAGGAGTAGGCCAGCAGGCGCTTGATGTCGCTTTGCTGCATGGCGTACAGCACGCCGAGCAGGGCCGAGGCACTGCCTACCAGCAGCACGATGACGCCCCAGCTTACCTGCACGGCGCCGATGAGGTCGAAGGTGACGCGCACGAAGCCGTACACGGCGACCTTCAGCATCACGCCGGACATCAGCGCCGAGATGTGCGACGGCGCCACCGGATGGGCCTCGGGCAGCCAGGCGTGCAGCGGCACCAGGCCGGCCTTCATGCCGAAGCCGAAGAAGGCGAGGGCGAAGGCCACGCCCGCCCACAACGGCGGCAGTTCCGCCGCGCGCATCAGTTCGAAGGTGAAGCCGCCGCCGAAGGCCGCCAGCACGCCGTAGCCGAGCAGGATGGCCAGTCCGCCGACATGGGCCATCAGCAGATAGAGGAAGGCGGCACGGCGGTTGGCAGCGTTTTCGTGCTGGAAGGCGACGAGGAAATAGCTGGACAGCGACATCAGTTCCCAGGCCACCATGAACATGAAGGCGTCGTCGGCGATCACCACCAGTTGCATACCCGCGACGAACAGGCCGGTGAACACGCCCAGCGCGGCAAGGGAGTGACGGCCGTGCTGGAATTCGCGCGCATAACCGGGGCCGAACACGGCCACCGCGAACACCACCACGCCGATGAGCAGCAGGATGAAGCCGGACAGCGCATCGGCACGCACAGACCATGGCAGCCAGGGCAGGCCGAGAGGAAGTTGCGCCGCCACCGCACTGCCGGTCAGCACCAGCAGGCCGCCGGCGGCGGCGGCAAGGCCGGACAGGCCGAGGAGGGGAAAGCAGGCCAGCCTGAGGAGCGCGCGGTAGCGGCTGGCACCCAGCCCGACCAGGGCCGACAGCAGGGACAGTACGACTGCATATGCGATCAGCTGCAATGCCACTTCTATCTCTGCTCCCGCAGGCTGGTGTGGTTACAAGGACGATACGAAAGGCGTGATGATTATAAGCATTTTGTTTTTGTAGACGGGAAGTGGATAAGCAAAAAATTTTGCGCCGCCGCCACCGCGGATTGTGCCCGTCATTTTTCAAACCACCTGATTTTAAAGGTTATTTGATACAGGAGGCGAATGGCGAAAAATCAGATTATTCCTACATACACGCCCTGCGGTGCTTGCTAACGTGATCCTGCACACATTCTAAAGGGCTCGAATCATGGAAGGACACCTCATGGACTGCGCCGCGTGTATCGTCCCGAACTACGGTGGCAGTGATGCCACCGAGCGCTTTTGCACCAAATGCCGTCATCACCTCCTGCAGAAAAGCTACTGTGTCGCTTTGCGCGAAGCCGATGAGTCGCTCATGCCCTTCATCGCCCTGGACGACGCCATACAGGCGACCGAGTACGCGGGGCGACTGGGCCGCCAGGGTATCTCCCACGTCATCCTCAGCTGGAACCCCGAACAGCAGCATTTCTCGCTGTACTGATCCCAGGCTCAATCGAGCTCGGGGCCGGGCGTAAAGTCCACCGCCGTAAAGCCGTGATCCTCCAGGGTCGCGGCGATCTCCTCCCACTTCCATTCCTGTTCGTCTTCCTGCGCCTCGGCGATGAGTGCCGTCACGCGGCGCACGGCATCGCGTTCGCTGTAGTCGTCGGGAATGCGGATCAACCGGATACGCTCGAAGTCACGGGCGGGTAACAGCATCAATCGTTCCGGCATGGGAGGCTCCTGTCAGATTCACGGTTTGCCCTAAGGCACAAAAGACGAAGGGAAGTATAGACCCAGACGGGCAGGATAAGGCCACTGGCGCGGGCGAGGCGCGCTGCGTGCTCTTTGCCGGGCGCGAGCCGCCCAATACCATAACGATTCTGTCTGGTATTGCGCTTCTGGAGGGGAACAGAACAACTGTTCGGTCCGCCGCCGGGCAGTCAGATGCGGATGGCGCGCCAGGCGCATTCCTGGGTCTGGGCCAGGTAGTGCGGCAGCGGCTGTTCCAGCACGCCGTCCAGATGCTGCTGGATCAGGCGCAGGGCGGCGCCGAACGCGGCCTCGACCGCAACCTGCGGATCGAGCGGGCGCACCGCGCCGGAGCGTATGCCGCCCTCGATGCACTGACGCATCAGGGCATAGGGGCGCGAGCTGCCGAGCGGCTTTGCCTCCGGCATGAATTCGTGGTGTCTGGCGTCGAGCAGGTAGCGCATCGTGTCCGGCGACTGCCCGGCGGTGGCAAACAGGAAGGCGATGATGGCATCGCAGCGCTTGTGGCAGGTAGCGTGGCGGTCCAGGATATCGCCCAGCGCGGCCTCCATGCCCGCCAGCATGTCCCCGAACAGGGCCCGGGCTAGGGTCTCCTTGTTGGCGAAATGGTGGTAGACGGCGCCGATGGAAACGCCGGCCTCGCGGCAGATGTCGTGGATGGAGGTGTTGAAATAGCCGCGGCGGCTGAACAGCAGGAGGGCGGTGTCCAGTACCTGGGTACGCAGTCCTTCACCGCGCGGGGCGTTTTTTCCGGTTGTGTCCATGGCGTGTCCCAAACAGAACGGTCGTTCTAATGGTAGTCAAGGACCGAGGAGGAGCGAAATGTTGATCGAGTTGATCGTACTGGCGGCACTGGTCGCCCTGGTGGTTTGGGCGCTCCGGCCGCCGAAGCGGTGAGAGTATGACCTGAGGGCGTGAGGGCGGCAGAGCCTCACGCCCTCACGCCCGCCGTCGTGCCAAAACAAGCCGCACCAGCCATTTCTCCACCTCCACCAGGGGGAACACGGTGGCGGCGACCAGCACGATGGCCAGCCAGTCTGCGGCGGCCAGCGCCGTGGTCTTGAACAACACCTGCATGGGCGGCGCATAGGTGAACAGCAGCTGGAACAGCAGGACCAGTGCGATGGCCCACAGCACGTAGCGGTTGCCGGTAAACCCCTCGCGGCTGAGTACCGACTGGGTGATGTAGCGGGTGTTGAACAGGTAGAACACCTCGAACAGCACCAGCGTGTTGACGGCGATGGTGCGGGCGGTTTCGATGTCGACGCCCTGTTCCCGTTCCCAGATGAACAGTCCGAAGGTGCCGCTCACCAGGATTGCCGATACGAACAGCACGCGCCACACCAGGAAGCGGGACAGCAGCGGCTCGCGCGCGTCGCGCGGCGGGCGGTGCATCACGCCGTGTTCCGGCGGTTCGAAGGCGAGGGACAGCGCCAGCGTGACTGCGGTGATCATGTTGACCCACAGGATTTGCAGCGGGGTGATCGGCAGCATGCGCCCGAGGGCGATGGCAGCGACGATGACGAAGGCCTCGCCGCCGTTGGTGGGCAGGATGAACAGTATGGATTTCTTGATGTTGTCGTAAATGGTGCGGCCTTCCTCCACGGCACGGGCGATGGAGGCGAAGTTGTCGTCGGTGAGCACCATTTCGGCGGCCTCCTTGGCCACCTCCGTGCCGTTGATGCCCATGGCGATGCCTACGTCCGCGCGCTTGAGGGCGGGGGCGTCGTTGACGCCGTCGCCGGTCATGGCCACCACCTGATCATGGGCCTGCAAGGCCTCCACCAGGCGCAGCTTGTGCTCCGGGCTGGCGCGCGCGAACACGTCGGTTTCCAATGCGGCCCGGGCCAGCGCGGTGTCGTCCATCTGTTCCAGCTCCTGGCCGGTGAGGACGCGGGCACCGTCGCCTATGCCCATCTGGGCGCCGACGGCGCGGGCCGTGATGGCATGGTCGCCGGTAATCATCTTGACGCGGATGCCGGCGGAGCGGCACAGGGTCACGGCGCGGATGGCCTCTTCCCGCGGCGGGTCGATGAGCCCCACCAGGCCGAGCAGGCTCATGCCGTCGGCGACGTCGTCGAAATGCAGTTCGCGGCGGCCGTCGTTGCCCACGGGTTTGGCGGCGATGGCGAGGATGCGCTGGCCGCGGTTGGCCAGTTCGTCCATGCGGCCCTGCCAGTAGGCAAGATCGATGGGATGATCCTCGCCGTTGACCCGCTGCGCGTGGCAGGCCGCCAGCACCCGTTCCGGCGCGCCCTTGATCAGGATGAAGCCGTTGCCGGCGTGATCATGGTGAAGCGTCGCCATGAAGCGGTGTTCCGACTCGAAGGGGATGGCGTCGGTGCGCGGGAACTCCTTCTGCACCGTGGCCGGATCCAGGCCCGCCTTGAGTCCTAGGGTGATCAACGCACCCTCGGTGGGATCCCCCTGCAGCAGGTAGCGGCCGCCCTGCTCGGTAACGGTGGAGTCGTTGCACAGCACGCCGGCGTGGCAGATATCGAACAGGGCGGGGCGCTGTTCCGCCGTCACCTCTTCGTTGCCGCGGGAAAAGCCGCCGTGGGGGTCATAGCCGACGCCGCTGACGTCGTAACAGCGGTGCTGGGTCACCACGGTCTGCACCGTCATTTCGTTGCGGGTGAGGGTGCCGGTCTTGTCGGTGCAGATGACGGTGACGGAACCCAGCGTCTCCACCGCCGGCAGGCGGCGGATGATGGCGTTGCGTGCCGCCATGCGCTGCACGCCCAGGGCCAGGGTGATGGTGATGATGGCCGGCAGGCCTTCGGGGATGGCGGCCACCGCCAGGCCGACGGCGGCGAGGAACATGTCCTCGTAGCTGTATTGATAAATCGTCACGCCCGCCGCGAAGGTAGCGATGGCGAGCAGGCCGATGGCCAGGCTCAGCCAGCGGCCGAAGCGATCGATCTGCCGCAGCAGCGGGGTGGTGAGGGTCTGCACCCCGGTGAGCATGGCGCTTATGCGGCCGATTTCCGTTTGGCAGCCGGTGGCGACCACCACCCCGGTGCCCTGGCCGTAGGTGACCAGGGTGCTGGAGTAGGCCATGCAGCTGCGGTCACCCAGCACGGCGTCCGGCGCCACCGGCTCGATATCCTTTTCCACCGGCACCGACTCGCCGGTCAGCGCCGCCTCCTCGATGCGCAGGCTGCGCACGTGCAGCAGGCGCAGATCCGCCGGCACCTTGTCGCCCGATTGCAGCGCCACCACGTCGCCCGGTACGAGCTCTTCCGCCGGAACCTCCACCCGCCGCCCGTCGCGCAGCACCATGGCCTTTTGCGACAGCATGGAGCGGATGGCGTCCAACGCCTTTTCCGCCTTGCCCTCCTGGATGAAGCCGATGAGCGCGTTGACCAGCACCACGCCGACGATGACCGCCGTATCGGCCATGTGGCCGAGCAGGGCGGTTACCGTTGCTGCCAGAAGCAGGACATAGATCAATACGTTGTGAAACTGCAGCAGCAGGCGCAGCAGGGGGCTGCGGCGGCGCGGCTGCGGCAGGTGGTTGGGGCCGTACTGCTCCAGCCGGCGGCCGGCCTCATTGCTGCCCAGGCCCTCGGCCCGGCTTTCCAGTCGGGTCAGCGTCTGTGCGGCCGGGAGGGCATGCCAGTGCGCGGGTTCGGCTTCGGGAGTGGCGGACATCGCGGCGGCTCTCTGGGCAAGGTTTGACCCGGTCATACAGCTACCCTCAAGGGGAACCTGTCCGTTCCGGGCCGAGCAGCGGATTCCTCGCGGGGTCGCCGCATAAGTCTGGCTCAACTCTATGATGCCCGCCTTGTGCGCGAGTTTCATCCCCCTGATTTTTGCGGTGTAACTCGCTACACTGTGTCCCCTTTTCTTGTAGGAGCCGAGTCCTCTCGGCGAACAGGTGCCGGGGCTTGGCGTTGACTCGCCCGCGGAGCGGGCTCCTACTGCGTGGTTCGTTAGTTTGCGGAGAATTTCGTGTCTCTTGTCACCCAGCGTTTGCGCGAGTACGTGCGCCTCACCCGCCTGGATCGTCCCATCGGCATCTATCTGGTGATGTGGCCGATGCTGTGGGCCTTGTGGGTGGCGGGCGAGGGGCGCCCGAACCTGCTGGTGTTCGTGGTGTTCATCCTGGGCACTGTGCTGATGCGTTCCGCCGGTTGCGCCATCAACGATTACGCCGATCGCCATATCGATCTGCACGTTGCCCGCACCCGACAGCGCCCCCTGGCCGCCGGCACCATCCGCCCGCGCGAGGCGGTGATGGTATTTGCCGTGCTGTCGCTGCTGGCCTTTGCCCTGGTGCTGCTGATGAATCCGCTCACCATCCAGCTGTCCATCATCGGCGTGCTGCTCGCCGCCACCTACCCCTTCACCAAGCGATACACCTATCTGCCGCAGGCCTATCTGGGCGTCGCCTTCGGCTGGGCGGTGCCCATGGCCTTTGCCGCGCAGCTGGGCGAGGTGCCGCCCGCCGCCTGGCTGTTTTTCATCGCCAACGTGTTCTGGTCGCTGATTTACGACACCATGTATGCTATGGCCGATCGCGAGGATGACCTGAAGATCGGCGTGAAGTCCTCCGCCATACTCTTCGGCCGCCACGACCGCCTCATCATCGGCCTGATGCAGGTGGTGATGTTCGCGCTGTTCGCGCTGGCCGGGCTGAGCTTTTCCCTCGGTGTGTGGTACTACCTGGGCCTGCTGGCGGCAGCGGGCTTTGCCGTGTACGAACAGTATCTGATCCGCGGCCGCGATGCGCAGCAGTGCTTCCGCGCCTTCCTCAACAACCACTATCTCGGCGCGTCGATCTTCGTCGGCATCGCGCTGCACTATCTCCTGACATGAGCAATAACGACTGGGCCAGGCGCGATCTGTCGGTGGTGTGGCATCCCTGCACCCAAATGAAGGATCACGAGCAGCTGCCGCTGATCCCCATCCGCCGCGGCGAGGGCGTGTGGCTGGAGGATTTCGAAGGCAACCGCTATCTCGATGCCATCAGTTCCTGGTGGGTGAACATGTTCGGCCACGCCAATCCGCGCATCAACAACGCGGTCAAGGCGCAGCTGGATCAGCTGGAGCACGTGATCCTCGCCGGCTTCACCCACGAGCCGGTGGTGCGCCTGTCCGAGCGCCTGATTGAACTGACGCCGCCGGGGCTCAATCACTGCTTCTACGCCGACAACGGTTCGGCCGCCATCGAAGTGGCGCTCAAGATGAGCTTCCATTACTGGCAGAACACGGGGCAGAAGAACAAGACCCGTTTCATCAATCTGGCCGGCAGCTATCACGGTGAAACCCTGGGCGCGCTGGCGGTGGGCGACGTGGCGCTGTTCAAGGAAACCTACCAGCCCCTGCTGCTGACGCCGATCACCGTGCCCTCGCCCGATTGCTACCAGCGCGAGGCAGGGGAGAGCTGCGCCGAATACTCCGCCCGCGCCTTCGCCCACATGGAGGAGACGCTGGCGCGCCATGCCCACGAGGTGTGCGCGGTGATCGTCGAGCCGCTGGTGCAGTGCGCCGGCGGCATGCGCATGTACGACCCGGTGTATCTCAAGCTGCTGCGCGAGGCCTGTGATCGCCACGGCGTGCATTTCATCGCCGACGAAATCGCCGTCGGCTTCGGCCGTACCGGCACGCTGTTCGCCTGCGAGCAGGCGGCCGTCACCCCCGACTTCATGTGCCTGTCCAAGGGACTGACCGGCGGCTACCTGCCGCTGTCGGTGGTGTTGACTCACGAGACGATCTACCAAGCGTTCTACAGCGAATACGAACGGCTTGCCGCCTTCCTACACTCCCATTCCTACACCGGCAATCCGCTGGCGTGCAGCGCGGCTCTCGCCACACTGGATATCTTCGCCGAGGACGACATCATCGAGCGCAACAAGGCGCTGGCGGCGGAGATGGCACGCGCGACGGAGCACCTGCGCGATCATCCTCACGTGGCGGAAGTGCGCCAGACCGGCATGATCGTCGCGGTGGAGATGGTGCAGGACAAGGCCAGCCGCACGCCCTATCCCTGGCAGGAACGGCGCGGCCTGCGCCTGTACCGGCATGCGTTGTCGCGCGGTGCGATGCTGCGTCCGCTGGGCAACGTCAGCTACATGATGCCGCCCTACGTGATCACGCCGGAGCAGATTCAGTTTCTGGCGCAGGTGATGAGCGAAGGCATCGACGTGGCGGTGCGGGATTAGAGGCAGGGTGCGCACTGCGCACCATAACTCCCCAACCGAAGCCGATGGTGCGCGGTGCGCACCCTGCATTGTGAGAGCGAAAATGAAAGGGGGAGCCGCCGGCTCCCCCTTGTTGATCCGGCAAGCCGGCCCGGTCAGGAGACCAGCGGGAACAGCACCGGTTCGAGTTGCCCCAGCAGCTCGCGTTCATTGACCTTGGTGTAATCCTTGTCGACCTGCTGGGCGATCAGCTTCTTGACCTGATCGTTCATGTGCTTGTTGAGCAGGCCGCGGAAGGCGGGCGGGGCGACGATGGTCAGTTTGCAGTAGCTGTTGGCGGTACGGCCGCTGTTGAGGGTGCCCGCCAGCTCATGGGCGAAGCGGTCGATTTCATACTCCTTGGGAGACATCGGTTCCTCATAGGCGCTGCCGGTGCTCATGCTGCTGCTGTCCTCCATGTAGGTGCCGGGCCGATCCGAGGCCAATTTTTCGCCTTTCATGCGACTGGCGGGATGGAGATGTTCGCTGACCAGCTTGAGGCCGTCGCTGCGTTTGGTCAGATTGAATACCCGCGCTTCGCTGCCGTTGGCGACCAAAACCCACATATTGTCCATACGACTCTCCTTTCACGTTGCGTTGTCGAGAAACAGCCGTACTCGAAGCTTGGCACAAAAGGGCGGCGTGATCATCTGGGGTACAATCGGCTTTTTCCGCCGCTGCCGCCATGACCGAACTCCCCATCCACCACATCTTGCCCGATATCAAAAACCGGCTCGGCGCGGGCCGCCGGCTGGTGTTGCAGGCGCCGCCCGGCGCGGGCAAGACCACGGCGGTGCCCCTGGCCCTGCTGGGCGAACCCTGGCTGGTGGGACGAAAGATACTCATGCTGGAACCGCGCCGGCTGGCGGCGCGGGCGGCGGCGGCGCGCATGGCCGCCCTGCTGGGCGAGGCGGTGGGGGAGACCGTGGGCTACCGGGTGCGCTTCGAGCACAAGGTCTCCGCCCGCACCCGCATCGAGGTGGTCACCGAGGGCATTCTCACCCGCCGCCTGCAATCGGACCCGGAGCTGGACGGCGTCGGCCTGGTGATCTTCGACGAATTCCACGAGCGCCACCTGCACAGCGACCTGGGGCTCGCCCTGTGCCTGGACGCCGGCGAGGCGCTGCGCGACGACCTGGCCCTGCTGGTCATGTCCGCCACCCTGGACGGCGCCGCCATCGCCCGCCTGCTTGACGCCCCCGTCCTCACCAGCGAGGGCCGCGCCTACCCGGTGGACGTCCGCTACCTGAGCACGGAACCGGAGGGCCGTCCGGCGGACATCGCCGCCGCAGCGGTGCGCCGCGCCCTGGGCGAGACCGAGGGCGACGTGCTGGTGTTCCTGCCCGGTTCCGGCGAGATCCGCCGCGTGGCCGAACTGCTGGCCGATGCCCCGGTGCAGCTGCATCCCCTCTATGGCGACCTGCCCCTGGAGGCGCAGCAGCGGGCCCTGGTACCGGACGCCCAGGGCCGGCGCAAGGTGGTGCTGGCCACCAACATCGCCGAGACCTCGCTCACCATCGAGGGCGTGCGCGTGGTGGTGGACAGCGGCTGGGCGCGGGTGCCGCGCTTCGACCCGCGCAGCGGCCTGACCCGGCTGGAGCTGGTGCGCGTCTCCCGCGCCAGCGCCGACCAGCGCGCCGGCCGCGCCGGCCGTCTCGGCCCCGGCGTGTGTTACCGGCTGTGGGGCGAGGGGACCCAGCGCGGCCTGATCCCCTTCGCCCTGCCGGAGATCGGCAGCGCCGACCTGGCGCCCCTGGCCCTGGACCTGGCGCAGTGGGGCGTGCGCGATGCCGCCGCCCTGCGCTGGCTGGACGCGCCGCCCGCCGGTGCGCTGGCGCAGGCCAAAGCCCTGCTCACCGAACTGGAGGCCCTGGACGGCGAGGGGCGCGTCACCGCCCTGGGCCGCGAGATGGCGGGTCTGCCGCTGCATCCGCGCCTGTCCCACATGCTGCTGCGCGCGAAACCCCTCGGCCTCGCCGGGTTGGGCTGCGACGTGGCGGCCCTGCTGTCCGAGCGCGACATCCTGCGCGGTCCCCCGCACGAGCGCAGCTGCGACTTTTCAGTCCGTCTCGAAGCTGTGCAGGCCCACCGCCGCGACGGCCGCGACGGCGCGCGCCGCTTCGACGCCGACCCCAACGCCTGCGCCGCGGTGGAGCGGGCGGCGCGTCAGTGGCGGCATATGGTGGATGCCACCGCGCCCGACGCTGGCCACATCCACGACAGCGGCATGCTGTTGTCCCTGGCCTATCCCGATCGCGTAGCGCGGCAGCGCGGCGAGGGCGGCCGTTACCTGCTCGCCAATGGCCGCGGCGGCAAGCTGGAAACCCACTGCCCGCTGGCGCGCCAGCCCTACATCGTCGCCGCCGAACTGGACGGCGCCGGCGACGACAGCCGCATCCGCAGCGCCGCGCCCATCACCCTGGCCGAGCTGGAACAGGTGCACGCCGCGCGCCTGCAATGGCGCGAAGAAGTGCGCTGGGATACGGCGACGGAAGCGGTGGTGGCGCGGCGCGTGCGCGGCCTCGGTGCGCTGGAACTGGAGAACGCGCCGCTGGACAAGGCCGCACCGGAACGCATGACTGCGGCGCTGCTCGACGGCATCCGCCAGATGGGATTGACGGTGCTGCCCTGGGATGACGAGACGCGCCAGCTCCAGGCACGGGTGGAATCCCTGCGCCAGTGGTGTCCGGAGGAGGGCTGGCCCGACCTGTCCGACGCCGCGCTGCTGGCTACGCTGGAACAGTGGCTCGCGCCCTACCTCAACGGCATGAGCCGCCGCAGCCACCTGTCGCGGCTGGAGCTGAAATCCATCCTGCGCGACAGCCTCGGCTGGGAACGCGCCCAGCGCCTCGATGCGGAAGCGCCGACCCATCTCACCGTCCCCAGCGGCTCGCACAAGCGCCTGCACTACGAACCGGGCCAGCCGCCGGTACTCGCCGTGAAACTGCAGGAACTGTTCGGCCTCGCCGACACCCCGCGCGTGGCGAACGGCAAGGTTGCCGTCATGCTGCACCTGCTCTCCCCGGCGCAACGCCCGATCCAGGTGACGCAGGACCTGAAGGGGTTCTGGGAACGCACCTACGCGGAAGTGAAAAAGGAATTGAAGGGCCGCTACCCGAAACACCCCTGGCCCGACGACCCGTGGACCGCCACGCCGACGGCGCGGGCGAAGCCGCGGAGCTGAGTTTGTCAGTTGGCTGGATTGCCGTATATTCGGCAGACAGAAGAATGTTGGGTTTTCTGCGTTAGCCCGACCTGCACGCTATCGTCAATCATGAAAATCGGTGTCAGCTGTGGATGAAGATCAGTTCTATCTCAAGACTGCCCACGCATTGTCAGCTTGCCAGTTGGTTGAGCTAGAGCTGAAGCTATATATTACCGCTGCGCTTGATCTCGTCCGGAAGTGTGTCGGGTCGAGAATGACATTTAGTATTCGTGGCGATGATTATGAGGACTCATCACTAGAACGACTGATAGAAACGTTCAAGAAGCTAAGCAGCAATGAAGAGCTGGTGCGCAACTTGAGGAAATTTAAGAACGAGCGAAACTTCCTCACTCACAAGGGTATAGCACATTGCTTGGACTATGAGGGGCAGCTCTTTTACTCCACTGCCGAGGAGTTTGAGAAACGGCTCGAGGCCATCGAAAACGAAGCCAAGAAGCTACGTCTTGCAATTCATGAGGAGGCGGGGCGTTTTCTAGGTCATTTATATTTTGAATAGTGTCCTGCTCGTAGCTCGTAGGTGAGCTGACGAAGGAAGCACAAGATTGGTCGTTCATTGAGGTCAACATCATGGCCAAGCGTTCCCTTCCACTCTCCAAGGTTTACACCCTCATCGAGCCCGGTCCGGTGGTGCTGCTGACCACGGCGCACAAAGGGCGTGCCAACGTCATGGCCATGTCATGGCACACCATGCTGGAGTTCGAGCCGCCGCTGGTGGGTTGCGTGGTGAGCAACCGCGATTTTTCCTTTGCCGCCCTGAAGGCGACGAAGGAGTGCGTCATCAACATCCCCACGGTGGAGCTGGCGGAGCAGGTGGTGGGCTGCGGCAATACTTCTGGCGCGGATGTCGACAAGTTCGAACGCTTTGGCCTGACGGCCAGACCGGCGCGCGAGGTCGGGGCGCCGCTCATCGCCGAGTGTTATGCCAATCTGGAATGCCGCGTGGTGGATACACGCATGGTCAATGCGTACTGCTTCTTCGTGCTGGAGGTGGTGCAGGCCTGGCGCGATCCGGCGGTGAAGAATCCGCGCACCATTCATCATGAAGGGCAGGGCAATTTCTTCGCGGCGGGTGAGAGGTTCAAGCTCAAGTCACGGATGAAGTAGGGCAGGCGTCCCAGGCGCGTGACGGCTTTAACGTAGGAGCGCAGCGAAACCCATCACGGGGCGGCACCAGCTTTGATGGGTTTCGCTTCGCTCTACCCATCCTACGGCGTGTGCTTGGGCTAGAACGTTTTGCGTGTCTGATGGGGCGATGCCGTTTTCTGATGGGTTTCGCTGCACTCTACCCTTCCTACATGGGGAGGCTTCTGCGGCTTTTCGGCGTGCGTATTCCGGGCGGGGTGATCATGGGCGCCGGGTTGGCTAAAATTTAGGCAGTCCCTTTACCGATCCCGTGGCCATGGATATTTCAGCCGTCAGCCGTTTTGCCGTTTACGCGCCCCCGGCGGGGGAGCGGCGCGGTGTGGCGGGCGCGTCCGATGCGGCACAAGAGGCCGGGACACCGGCAGCGGGCGCAGCCGCACCGGCGGCGGCCAGCGGGCAGCAGCAGGCACAGTCACCCGAGGAGCGCCAGGTGGTGCAGCAGTTGCAGGCGCGGGATCGCGAGGTGAGGGCCCATGAGCTGGCCCATGTGGCGGCGGGGGCCGGGCTGGTGCGCAGCGGGGCTTCGTTCAGTTACCAGCGTGGCCCCGACGGACGTTTCTATGCGGTGGGTGGCGAGGTGGGCATCGACACCTCGGCGGTGCCGGGGGATCCGGTGGCGACCCAGCGCAAGGCGGAGCAGATCCAGCGTGCCGCCCTGGCGCCGGCACAGCCTTCCGGACAGGACCGTGCCGTGGCGGCCCAGGCCGCGCGCATGGCCATGGAGGCCCGCCTGCAACAGGCGCTGGAGACCGCCGCGCCCGGGGAGCAGGGCGACAACGCCGCGACGCCGCAAATCGATATTTACGCCTGAGGTTGAACCCCGCGACGAAAACCCCGAAACTGCACTCCCATACCCACACCAATAACCAGGGAGCGCGGCATGAGCATCGGCGGTTTCATCACTTTGGGCATACTCGCAGTCGTCCTCATCTACGTCATCGCCATCTACAACAACCTGGTGACGCTCAAGCATGCCGTGGCCAAGGCCTGGTCCAACATCGACGTGCTGCTCAAGCAGCGCCACGACGAGCTGCCCAAGCTGGTCGAGGTGTGCAAGCAGTACATGAAGTTCGAGCAGGAGACCCTGGAAAAGGTCATGCAGGCGCGCTCCTCGGTGTCGGCGGCGCGCGAGCGCGGCGACGTCGGTGCGCTGGGCCAGGCGGAGACACAGCTGCGCCTCGGGCTGGGCAACCTGTTTGCCGTGGCCGAGGCCTATCCGGACCTCAAGGCCAACGAGAATTTCCAGCACCTGCAACACCGCATCTCCGGCCTGGAGAATGCCATCGCCGATCGGCGCGAGTTCTACAACGAAAGCGTCAACGTCAACAACGTGCGCATCGAGCAGTTCCCCGACGTCATCGTCGCGCGCATGTTCAACTTCGGCCCGAAGCAGTTGCTGGAGTTCAGCGAGGAAGAAAAGAAGGACGTGGACATCAAGGCGCTGTTTGGCTGATGTTCCGTAGGAGCCCACTCCGTGGGCGAAGCGGCGTCAAACCAGGGCGCCCATTCGCCGAGAGGACTCGGCTCCTACCGTTTTTCGATGAATCACTGAAAGCCTGACCCGTGTTCGAATCCCTCATTCCGCCCGACTGGGGGCTCCGCGTGCAGCAGCTCGCCCCGGCCGAGTTCTGGATCGGTGCGGCTGTGCTCGTCGCGCTGGCGCTCGGCGCTTTTTACGCCATCTTCCGCTTTGTGCATCGCTATCACATCATCGAAGGCACGCCGACCTCGAAGGTGCGTTCCGCCGCCCAGGGCTATGTGGAGCTGGACGGCATCGGCTACCTGATGACGGGTACGCCCATCATCGCGCCGCTGTCCGGCACCACCTGCACCTGGTTCAGCTACAAGGTGGAGGAGAAGGTGGAGTCCTACGACACGCGCGGCGGCCACCGCACCCGCTGGCAGACGCTGCGCGCCGGCACCAGCGACGATCTGTTCCTGCTCAAGGACGATACCGGCGAATGCGTCATCGATCCGGAGGGCGCCGAGGTGACGCCGGCCATCAGCGAGGTGTGGTACGGCGACACGCCGATGTGGGGCGGCGGCGTGCGGCGCGGGCGCATCGGGCGTTACCGCTATACCGAGAAGCGCATGCATCCGGGCGACGTGCTTTATGCCATCGGCCAGTTCCGCACCATCGGCGGTTCGCAGGAACTACCCAACACCCATGAAGAGGTGCGTGAGCTGCTGGCGGAGTGGAAGCGGGATCAGGTGGCGCTGCATGCGCGTTTCGACCGCAACAACGACGGCGTGCTCAGCGTCGACGAATGGGAAGAGGTGCGCAAGGCGGCATGGAAGGATGTGCTGGCTGCACAGGCACAGCGGGCGCGCGGTCCGGTGCACAATCTGCTGACGCGGCCCGACGACGGCCGTCGCCCCTATCTGCTGTCGGTGCTGCCGCAGGAACTGCTGGTGCGGCGCTACCGCTGGTATTCGATCCTGTCGCTGTTCGTCTTCCTGCTGGCGGGCAGCGCTGCGACGTGGATGGTGACGGCGCGGTTTGGCGGTTGAGCCGCGGCGTTTGTCGCGAATTCCGCACCCATTGTAGGAGCCCACTCCGTGGGCGAAAGCAACGCCAAACCTCGGCACCATTCGCCGAGAGGACTCGGCTCCTACAATGGTGCCTCTCATAACTGCGGTCCCAGTGCCAGCGTATAAATGAGTACCGCCGGCACCTGGAAAAACAGCAGCAGTCCTTCATACAGCAGATTCTCGAAACCTTCCCGGTTGTTGACGCGGTTGAGATGGCCGCCCAGCCAGTGGCTGGCGTGATGGGCCAATGACTGGGTGATCGGCGCCAGCGCCAGTATCGTCAGCACCGCCAGCCCGCCCGGCCAATAGCTCACCCCGGCCACGTTCAGTGCCAGCGCCAGCCAGTGAAACAGCAGGGTCGCCATGGCGATGGCCTGCACCGGCAGCACCAGTCCCTTGAGATTGCCCAGCAGCGGCGCCAGCGGCAGCAGCAGGCTGAGCACGAAGGCGGTGTTGATGAGCGTGCTGATCCGGCCGTCGCGCGTCCACAGCAGATCGGGTACGGGCGGCGCCGTATGCAGGCCGAACAGCACCGGATAGGCGAGCACCAGAAACAGCAGCAGCGCCAGCACCCGGCTCCAGGGAAGCAGCACGTGTTCCACCATCCAGGCGGTGAGGCCGACATCCTGCACCGCGTGGTGCAGGCGTGCGGTGAAGTACTCCAGGGCCATCACCAGCAGGCCGTAGAGCATCAGCGCGCCGAGCAGGCGCGGGCTGAACAATATGGCAAGGAGGTGATCGCTCATGCCGTTTTGCGTAGGGTGCGCACTGCGCACCGAGGGTTGCTTGCGAGTAGAGGTTGGTGCGCGGTGCGCACCCTACCAGGAAGGCAATTCGCGCTCATGGCCAAAGCCGCTTCCTGACCTGGGCCAGCATGGCCGTGTCGGCGTCGGCCTGTTCGGTGTCCACGGCGATGTGCGGTTCGTCATCGGCGAGGGCTTCCTGTGTCGCCAGTTGCCGCTCCAGAACCTCAAGGCCGGCCTCGGAGGCGTCGGTGCCACGGGCCTGGCGCTGCCGGACGCGGCGGCGCAGTTCATCGCCGGAGGCCTGAAAGCCGACGATGAGGAAGGGGATGTCGAGGTCCTGGGCCAGGCGGCGGAACCCGTCGCGCTGGGTGCGGTGCAGAAAGGTGGCGTCGATGAGTACCGGCAGGCCTGCGCGCAGAATGCCTTCCGCCGTATCCGCCAGGTGGCGGTAGGTCTGCGTGCCGGCGTCGGCGCTGTAGATGCCGCCGCCGATGGCGGAGCCGCTGGCCGCCGTTGGTGCGAGCCCGAACAGGCGTTTGCGCTCCACGTCGGAGCGCAGGCGGATCAGGCCCAGCTGTTCCAGCAGCACCTGGCTGTGGCGCGTCTTGCCCGAGCCGGACAGGCCGTGGGTGATGATCAGGGCGGGGCGGCGCGGTTCGGTGCAGGCGGCGGCAAGCTTGACATAGGCGGTGATTTCGTCCGTGCTGTGGCGGCGCAGCGCTGCATCGTCTCCCGCCTGGGCGGCGCGGATCGCAGCCACCTTGGCCCGCACCATGGCGCGGTAGCTCAGGTACCAGGGCAGCAGGGGCAGGGCGGCGTAATCGCCGCTGTGTTGCAGGTAGCCGTCGAGAAAGCGCCAGGCATAGTCGCTGCGGCCGCGCGCCAGCAGATCCATCATCAGGAAGGCGCTGTCGCTGATGACGTCGATCCAGCGCAGGTTGTCGTTGAACTCGATGCCGTCGAAGGGCAGCGGTTCGCCGTCGAGGAGGACGATGTTGCCCAGGTGCAGATCGCCGTGGCATTCGCGGATGCGGCCGTCGGCGCGGCGCCGGCGCAGCAACGGGGTGAGGCGTTCCTTGCTCTCCGCCGCCCAGGCGGCCAGCTGCCGCACCCGGTCCGTCACGGCCGTATCGTTCAGGCGCGGCAGGATCTGTTCGAAGTTCTCCCGCACCGGCAGGTAGACGGCGTCCGGCGTGCCCAGGTCGGAGTCCGCCGCGACCGGTGCCGCCGCGGCGTGAAACCCGGCCACGGTGCGGGCCAGGGTGTCGATGAGGGCCGGCGGCAGGCGGTCCTGGTGCAGCAGCTCGTCCAGCAGTTGTCCGGACGGAAAGCGCCGCATTTTCACCGCGTACTCAAGTAGCGGGCCTCCGGCGCCGAAATAGGGATTATCGACCGTGCCGCTGACCGGGATTGCCTCCAGGTAAAGCTGCGGCGCGGTGCGGCGGTTGAGGCGCACCTCTTCCTCGCAGAAGCGGCGGCGCCGCTCCAGGGTGGAGTAGTCGAGAAAGCCGAGGTCGAGGGGCTTTTTCAGTTTGTAGGCATGGTCGCCGGCCAGCAGGATCCAGGAGATGTGGGTCTCCAGCAGTTGCACGGCGGCGGCGCCCAGGCTTTCCTCCAGGCTGTGCTGGAGGTTGTGGACGAGCTGGCGCTGAGTGGAAAGATCACCGGGCATGGTGTGATGGTGCCTGTAGCGGAGTGCCGCCACAAGATGCATGGGCGGATACACAAGCACGTATTGCCGCCCCCGGGCTGGTAATATACTGCGTCGAACGGTGGCGGGAGCGGTCCGGAGTGGGACTTTATTCGGTAGACAAACTGATGGCGGAGACGCGGCGCCTGGCGGCGGAGTACCGCCGGACGACGGGGCAGCCCCTTGCCGTGAGCGGGGAGATCGCCAAGTACGACGCCGGCCGCCTGCTCGATCTGGAATCGTGCAAGGACCCGCAACTGGGCTACGACGCCGTCGGCCGCAGCGGCGAGCGCGCCGGTCGGCGGGTGCAGATCAAGGGCCGCGCCATCTTCGACGAAAGCAAGGGTGGGCAGCGCATCGGCCAGCTCAAGCTGGAACAGGAATGGGACAGCGTGGTGCTGGTGCTGATGGACGAGGAGTTCGAGCCCTCGGAAATCTGGGAAGCGGAACGCGACGCCCTGGTCGAAGCCGTGCGCGAATCCGAGAACAGCGCCCGCAGCAAGCGCGGCCCCATGTCCGTAGCCAAGTTCAAGGCCATCGGCCGGCTGGTGTGGGCGCGGGAGCAGGGACTGATTTCCGACGAAGTCTGGGAAAACCGCTGAGTGGATTCAAAATTCAAGATTCCAAATTCAAAATTTGGAAACGTTGAATCTTGAATTTTGAACCTTGAATTTCGAATTTTCATTCCATGCACGACATCCACACCATCCTTTCCGCGGATGGCCCCTTTGCCGAGTTGATCCCCGGTTACGCACCGCGCGTCCAGCAGCAGGAGCTGGCGGAGGCGGTGTCGTCCGCGCTGGAGAAGCAGGAGGTGTTCATCGCCGAGGCCGGCACCGGCACCGGCAAGACCTTCGCCTATCTGGTTCCGGCGCTGCTGTCGGGACAGAAGGTAATCATCTCCACCGGCACCAAGAATCTGCAGGACCAGCTGTTTCACAAGGATCTGCCACTGGTGCGCCAGGCACTGGCGGTGCCGGTGGACGTGGCCCTGCTCAAGGGGCGCGCCAATTACCTCTGCCTGCACCGCATGGAGCTGGCCCTGAGCGAGGGGCGCTTTCGCAGCCGCAGCGAGGTGTCCGATCTGCAACTGGTGCGCGAGTGGTCCGGACGTACCCGCAGCGGCGACATCGCCGAGCTGACCGAGCTGGCGGAGGACGCGCCGCTGTGGCCGCAGGTGACCTCCACCGGCGACAACTGCCTGGGCAGCGAATGTCCCCGTTACGACGACTGCCACCTGATGCATGCCCGGCGTAGGGCACAGGAGGCGGACGTGCTGGTGGTCAACCATCACCTGCTGTTCGCCGACATGGCCCTGAAGGGCGAGGGTTTCGGCGAGCTGCTGCCCGGCGCCAATGCCTTCATCCTCGACGAGGCGCACCAGCTGCCGGAGACCGCCTCCAATTTCTTCGGCACCACGATCAGCGGCAACCAGCTGCTGGAACTGGCCCACGACTGCATTGCCGAGGATCTGCGCGAGGCCGGTGAAAGCGGCCGCCTGCGCAGCGCCGCCGAGCATCTGGAAAAGACCGTGAAGGATCTGCGTCTTGCCTTCGGCATCGAGCAGCGGCGCGGCGCCTGGCGCGAGATCGCGCAGCGGCCGGGCTTTCGCGCGGCGCTGGACGATGTGGATACCGCACTGAAGGAGCTGCACGCCCAGCTCAAGCCCCTGGCCGCGCGCGGCAAGGGGCTGGAAAGCTGCCTGCGCCGCTGCGAGGAAACCCTGCTGCGTTATGCCCAGGTGAGCAGCGATGCCGCCGGCGATCAGATCCACTGGTACGAGACCCACACCCGGTCCTTTTCCCTCAACCTGACGCCCATGGACGTGGCCGCGCTGTTCCAGGCCCAGGTGAGCGCGCGGCCCTGCGCCTGGATATTCACCTCGGCCACCCTGGCGGTGGGCGACAGCTTTGAGCATTTCACCCATCGCCTCGGCCTGCAGGAGGCGAAGACCCATCGCTGGGACAGCCCGTTCGATTTTGCGCGCCAGGCCCTGCTCTATGTGCCGCCGGAGCTGCCCGATCCCAACAGCCCGGCCTATACCGCCGCCGTAGTGGAGCAGGCGCTGCCGGTGCTGGAGGCCAGCCGGGGCCGCGCCTTCCTGCTGTTCACCAGCCACCGTGCCTTGCAGGAGGCGGCGGCGCTGCTGGAAGGACGGTTGGAGTATCCCCTGCTGATTCAGGGCCAGATGCCGCGCTCGCGCCTGCTGGAGCAGTTCCGCGCCATGGGCAACGCCATCCTGCTCGGCACCGGCAGTTTCTGGGAGGGCGTGGACGTGCGCGGCGAGGCCTTGTCCTGCGTCATCATCGACAAGCTGCCTTTCGCATCGCCGGGCGATCCGGTGTTGCAGGCGCGTATCGAGGCCATGCGCGAGCAGGGCGGAAATCCGTTCATGGAATACCAGCTGCCGCAGGCGGTGATCACCCTCAAGCAGGGGGTGGGACGGCTGATACGCGACGTGAACGATCGCGGCGTGCTGATGCTGTGCGACCCGCGCCTGGGCAGCAAGTCCTACGGCCGCATATTCATCGACAGCCTGCCGCCCATGACCAAGACGCGCAAGCTGGACGTGGTGCAGCGCTTCTTCGCGCAGGAGTGATTGTGCGATTCGGCGGGCGTGGGTAGACTGCTTCAACCTAATTCATACGCCGGGGAGACGAGAACATGAAACGAGCGGTAATGGGTGGAATCATGGCGGCAGCCATGCTGGGCGCGGGCGCCGCGCAGGCCGAGTCTGTTTCGGGGCTGGGCCTCGGCGTCAAGGCCGGCACGCTGGGTCTCGGTGCGGACATCACCAAGTCGATTACCGATACGATCAATGCCCGTGTCGGCTTCAACAGCTACAAGTTCACCACTTCCGGCAAGGAAGGCGATGTGGACTACGACATCGACCTCAAGTGGCAGAGCACGGCGCTGCTGCTGGACTGGCATCCGGGCGGCGGCAGTTTCCACCTCACGGCCGGCTACATGCTGAACGGCAACAAGCTGGACCTGAGAGCCAAGCCCACCTCCACCTACACCATCGGCGACACCACCTATACCCAGGCGCAGGTCGGAACCCTGACCGGTACCGTGGACATGGATGACGGCCCGTACATCGGCCTGGGCTGGGGCAACGCGGCGCGCAAGGGTTTCGGCTTCTCGGTTGAACTGGGTGCGCTCTACCAGGGATCGCCCAGCGCGCAGCTGACCGCCACCGGTACCCTGGCCTCCGACCCCACCTTCCAGCAGGAACTGGCCAAGGAAGAGGCGAAGGCCAACGATACCCTGGACAGCTACAAGTGGTATCCGCAGATCGCCATCGGCGTATCCTACGGTTTCTGATGTCTGCCTGACGCAACGCCCGCGCCGCACTCCGGCGCGGGCGTTGTTTTGTCCAGGGATGGACTTATGCCGC
>NPIF01001563.1_pt1 | contig 42054 bp, 56 predicted proteins | sample 8637461 | NCBI WGS metagenome assembly NPIF01 (sample SAMN07420641, study PRJNA396082) | bioreactor metagenome | isolation source: sample BR12 brine-fed electro-methanogenic bioreactor BR | place: Japan: Kochi | collected 2016-12-09
CCCATCCAGGGCATGAGCACGTAGTTGTTCAGCAGCGACAACACTCCGATCCAGATAAGGCTCGGTATCCCGCCGGCTACGAACAAACTCTCATGCTGGAACATCGACTGCAGAACGCCCATCCTGGCCACGTTCTCGTCTGCCTGCAGTTTCGCAAGCTCGTATTTTAGCTGTTCTTTCTGTTTAGGATCCGGAACGACGCGGTCTATGATGCTCCCTATCGCCGGGATGTACTCCAGCAGCGATGCCATCCTATCCACCTCCCCTTCGCATTAAAGCTCCGATAATACCGCCCAGAAACCCCGACGCGGCACTTATGATCGCCAGCCAGGTCTTCCAGCTGCCTTTCAGGGAAGACAAGGCGTCCCTGGCATCTTGGACGTCGTCGGCGAGATCATCGACCCGCTTCGGAAGGCTTTCGATTCGAGCCCTGTCTTGTTCGAGCCCGCTGAGACGTTTGTCGTGCTGGACCAGCTGCTTTTCGTGCAGTCGGCAAAGCTCCTGACGTTCGGTGGCCTGAGTTTCAAGCACATACAGACGCCCGTTCATACCCTGGAGTTCTTTCAAAATCTCCTGGAGGATATCTTCCGTCGTGTGCGCCGGGGTCATGACTCGAGCCCCGCCTTTTCAGCCAGCCTGACGACCCGTTGGTGGATCCAACCGCGCAGGAATTTCCACTGTGACTCGTTGCGCTCCGCAAGCCAGCTGAAGAACTCGGTCCTGTTCATGAGCACGTCGACGCAGAGATACCGGAGCAGGAAATGCGGCTCGACGTTCGGGTTTTCGTCTGTAAGGCGTTTGTCGATCTCGAGGAGCTCCACTAGGGCGGCAAATGTTTTTGGGCCCAATGCACCATCGACTACAAGCGGAGTCCCGATGAGTATCGAATTCAGCGCTTCCTGGAGGAGCTTCGTAGCGCCTCCGGGCCCGTGGTTGATCGCCGCATCGAAGAGAATCAGATCAAGCGGTTCCGGAAGGAGGTCTCCGCGGATCGGGTCCCAGTAGCCCTTTTTATAGATGGTCCTGGCATGCTCCAAAGTCAGAGTCTTCATCGTAACGTGCCTCGGTACCCATCCTTTGGCCTGGGCTGATCGAAGGGTCCCCTCCGTCACGCCCAGATTCGTTTCGCCTCCCCTGTCATTCGGGTCGTTGCTGTAGCCACCTTCAAAGCCCAGAACGACCCTGAAGACTTCCTCAAACCGCATCGTGATCACCGTCCTTTCTCACTCGCCCCCGGGTCATGTCCGCCGTGGCCAGGATCTACAAAGATCGCCTCAGCACGCTCACCCCCATGTAAAAAGGCCCCTCATTTCCGAAGGGCCTTCAGAAAAAACTGTTATATCCAGCGACAATAAGGCCGCCTGTTTCAGGTTATGTTGCAGCAAACGGGCGTTTTCGCGAATAAGGGTAGCGGTTTACGTTCCCGGCACGTAGTGCAGATTATGGATAACGAATGGAGTAATGCTCACCTGCTCCCGGTCGTTGATGACATTTTTATTCGCATCGACGAGGCTCCATGTCAACCTTGCCGGGACGACGCGGGCCCCGGACTCGTTAAAAAAATCGACGGTAAAAACGGCCGTCGACCTCTCGTTTACCTGTTGTGTGATCTCCGTAGGCATGGGGTTACGCCCCCTTTATCAGCTGCTGCTTGCGCTGAAGGTATACTGCACTTCGACCATATCGCCGCTATCGGCCACCTTGTCGCCGCCGGTGAACGCCGCAACTGACAGCATTGATAATTCATCTATTCTGCTTTTTATTACGTTATTTACGGCCCCATCATGTAATCCGAAAAACTCGTACCATTAAAAATGATTCCTTGCCCTGTTGGGACATTCTCTGTCTGATTCAACGTCCCTGTGGCTTTAGAAGCATTGATTATGCCGCCCGCAAAAACGGCGAAACCATATTCCTGTGCGCCTGAAGCATCCACGTTATTTGCATTGATGACTGCGCCGTTCTCAGCAATGCAGCCAAAGAGAGAGTTCGTGACATCAGAATAGAACAAATTGACAAAGGCTACGTTTGCCGCGTAAAAACCAGACAAAAAACAGTTTGATAAATTTGCATGGCGGACATCCGCTATGGATCCTCCGTCAGCATAAATTCCACAAAAACCTGCGCCGGACATGTCGGCAAACCGAGTAGAAGCAATTGAGCCATCTGCAAGCAACATCCCATACATTCCAGCATTCTTCACTCCAGCGGATGTTAATAAAACATGGCTACCATCAACAGCTATAATCCCATGCCTATCTTCAAAATCTCCTGAATCGTCCATAATAAATTTGCGGCGCAATTCAGGTAATATCCCTCGAACGACACCAAATGCCGGATATCCACCACCAAAACTTTCCGTCAAAGCGCTCCGAATTATCGGAATTTCCAAATCCTCTCCATAGATTCGCATCCATCCCATATCCAAATTTTCTATCAATACCTGTTCTGCCATCACAAAACCAGACAGCAATCGCACTTCCACGGTAAATCCGCTGGTAACGTAAATTGGATAGTATTTTTCATACAAATCAGCTAACGCATTATTTATTGTGCCGTAGTCGCCTCCTGTTCCTACGGTAACCGTAAGATCAGTTGACAAAGGCTGTCTTCCTTCGGGAATACTGTTGCTGGAGACTCTGCGAAACGGCATTTACGCCACCCCCTCCACAAGCAGCTGGACCGTTGCGCCGGCTTCTGATTCGAGCGTGAGCTTGTTCACCTTCACCCATCGATATCCGCCTTGTGGCGACACATAGCCGCCCGAGGAATCATCGATCGGAATGCCGATCGTTGAATCTCCAAGCTTCAACGTCGCGCTTTCGCCGGCTCGCGCGTAGGCGGAAATGGAGATCCTGTCCGAACCCCAGGGAATATCTATCGTCTGCGAAACCCCGGCTTCGATGGTCACCGACTGACACAGCAGCACCGGAGACGTCACAAGGGGCTCGTCGGAAACCTTCGTCAGGCCGAGCATGGCATAAGGCAAGAAAATGTTCACCGATCGCTCTTCCCCGGGTTGAAAGCCGATTCCTCCGAACCAAATCGGACCGTCCGTTTCGTTTTTGTACCTGGGCATCTTTCTCTTCCCCCTTCATTCCAAAAATAAAGGGCCTCCGAAGAGGCCCTTGTGGTTCTGGGTTTGTTATTCCCCGACAACTTTAAGATTTTTAACCGTTGCCTTCGCCCACCCTGTCAATGTATGTCCTTTCATAGGCAGCCACTCAATCTCACCGCCGGATTCAAAGTACGTACCCGCAGCACTCAATGTTAAAGATGCAGAATCTACAAGAGAAAACTCAGGAATAGAATACTCAGGGGTTAAATAGCCAGGCCTGGGATCTAGATCTTCATATTCATCAATCCCCAACCGACAAGTTTGTCGCAAATCCCCAAACTGATATATATACTTATTAGTTTCTAATAAGTCAGATTCTACTATGTACGTTTGCAGACTAGGTGAATACATTACCTTTGTCGTGCTGTCGAAGTAGCGCGTAATAGAATAATCATTCCCTTCATGAACAATTGACTCCTGAGCAATATACTCTTCATTTACCCCCTCAAAGTAATGAAACCAAGAAGATGTGCGCCACCCCAAACTTAAGGCTGGACCACTTGGGACAGACATCGTCAGAAGAATATCGCCTGATTGAGGGTATGTGTCAACAACAAAATCAGCAAATAAGACAAGTGAACCAAAACTAAAATTAACATCATATCTAGTGCGGAATGGAAGTTCTGAATATGACGGAATAATATAACCAAATACCATCTCACCTTTCACATTAACCTCAAACTCCACGTTACGGCCCTGAAATGTTTCAGGTAGTGGAATTTGCCGGAAAAATCCGGTACTACTTGGATTTTGTACACCAAACGACGCCTGGCGAATTTCAATCATAGAATGTTCAGGTTCTTCCCACGTCGTTGAACCAATATAAAACACATAATCTCGCACACCCTCGCTTTCGCTGGGTGGTGTAATATAATTCTGCTCCATTTCAGCTGGGATCGATATGTTATCTTCTTTCGACGGGCTCAAGAGTGTCCATGGCTGATTTTTTCCAGTGGGTCTCACTAGTAACGCGGTTGAACCAACAACAATTGGTTCATCATCTAGTGTTTTCGCCTCAACCGGATCGGCTTTTCCCTCTAGTTGAACGTTATATCTACGCTTCCCAACGCGCCCCAGAACTTTACCCCGTGACACGTTATCAAATTGGGTAACACGCCGGTTGATGGCATTACGCACATCCTCCGTCCACACCTTGGGATTTTTGGGCAGCGCGTCGGAAAGCCGGTTCAGGGTGCTTTGTGTGGCCAGCTCAATGTCGTCATTCACCCCGTCGAAATTGACGGTAATGCTATTAATCAGCCATTCACGTCCGCGCCACATCGTCTTATCCAGTGCGAGGGACATCCCCATTGCTGTGCTGACGTTCGCCTTGCGAATACGGCTTTTTTCATACAACACACCAAGTGCAAAATTCTGCATCCCTGTGTCTGTCGCCAGTGCCACAGCCTGACATTCATACTTATGTATCCCGAGAACATCAATGCTTCCCTGATCTTTCGCCCCGGCTATAATATGGATTTCATTTTCCTCTTCAGCCACACACATCTCGAGCGCCGGGGGAGAAATAGTCCGTGTCTCGGTTCCAGCATACACGTAGCCGACAGTTCCTGTCGGGATTCCACCACCAGCATCTTCAAACCCATTGTGTACGTAGTTGTACTTTTTGAAAACGCCTCGACCCTCCAACGGGCCTGCGACAGGACTTATGACGGCCCCACCACGATATTTATGGAGCCGTATCAACGAACCAAGCGCAGGATACAGATCAGTTGAAACATTTATATTTCCGGCAAATAGGGGTTCAGTCCCCCAGATCTCTTCTTCCATATACGCCATCCCGTTAAGGTTAACCCGCCATTCACGGGTGGTCTTCGAGGTTGGTACCCAAGAATTGTAAAAAGAACCTGCGACGTTATCGTATAGTTGACAATAGGTAAATTCCTCATGCAACTCGTCCACGTCATATCGGTTACCATCGTCAGATATATTTGACCAGGTGATTTCACTGGTTATCTTGACCGCCCCCAAGCCTGAACCTTCTTCGGAGTATTCTTTCCGCGTCATATATCCATTTTCATCATAGTTGTATGTGATTTCGAGGGATCCTCCCCCGATCGATACTGTCTCGGACTGTATTTGCTCTCCTAGTCTCGTAGCAGAGTAACCCTGACTCCCAACACTGTAAGATTCCGTTACTGGTGTAGTCGCTTCGGTCATCCACCGTTCATCAATAGTTGCCTGAACATAATTTGCATATTCTGATGTGCGTTCCTCAACCGTGGGATCATCATCAGCAATAATGTCAGTATCTGTGAGTTCGCGGGTGGTAGTTGAGGCCAGAAGTCGATACACGCCATCACGGCCATATTGGAGCACACCACCAACAGCGTAGGATACCGCCCGGAAAAACTGATACGCGTCCTGGGGATCGTCAGGATAAAATACCGTTTCGCTCGTGGTGATGGACGTTTCGAAGGTCCCGCCATGGTTTTCAATGGCTTCCCGAAGGGCATCAATCGCGTTGCCGCTCGTATATTTGACGGTTCCGCCTCCAGCCGTTACGGGATCGGCCAGTTCCAACAAAAAGGTGTTTTCTGCCAGATTTTCTCGGAAACTAGTTATAATTCCCGTCACACGCACTATGTCCTCGGTAGGTGCCTGTAAAATAATCTGTATCTTTTCACCTGGGGCAATATATTCACTGACAGATATAGTTCCGCGCATCCGCCCAAAATCAGAAAAGGTGCAAGAACCATCAATTATCTCTATAGATTCCGAACCGTGAAATACCTTGAATCCACCTTTTTCTGTTTGTGATTCAGGTATCAAAATTTCTAAAGTACCTTCATGCTGCACATAGTTGGGTTGCCCTGGATCCGGAGGCAGATGATAAGTCCAAATAACCGGTATCTCTTCAGGGTTATCCCCTGGATAACTGAAAAGGAACATTGTAAGGTCATGTTCTATGACGGGAGCCCACCCTCCGGTAGTCCACCCTTCTACAACATGATTTATATCCCCGCCTATATAATATCCATTTTGACCTTTTACTAGATATAAGGTGAGTCCTACGCGGGCTGTATACTCGGATGGCCATGGCGCTTCAAATTCCACAGAACCTGTAGATATATAAAAAGCCCCGCCATCAGGAAGGGAAGGAAGCATTCCCGGGGGTACCTCATCAAGATAAGAAAACTCAGACATAAAAGTTAATCCCCAGCTTGTCATTTCCGCGTAGATTTCCTCAACGCTTTTATTAAACAAATCTGTTGCTATCGCCCATTGACTGAATAGTAGTATGGTATGAGCAAGGACAAAAATAACAGAATAATCCACAAGGTCATTATCCAAAGGATCGCCTGGAATGTCCCATTTGCCCGGATTATATTCAAACGTCAGATTTCTAGACCAACGATTCTCATCATCAGTGATCATCTTTTTAATAAGCCAAGCTGGGGCAGTGTAGTCGATATCAGTTTCAGATATGACATCCCAAATATTTGGAGGGTATTGTATTGGTATGCTACTAGGTCCGGTGTCAGTCGAATAGTAACACCGTAAAAACTGCAGGCCTTTAAGTCGCATCCATCTAGCTTGTGTACGCTCAGCATCATCAGTGATCTTGAGCAGTTGTTCGATACGGCCGAACAGCCTCAAAAGCTCCGTTCGGGCTGCTTCAGTAGGAGTATATTCTTCCGGGCTCCATGGTGGTGGATCACTTGGCAAATACCCCTCAACCCCTTCTTCAATTGCGGGGTAGCCTCTAGATAACTGACCATAAGCGCCCATGTACGTTAAACTTCTAAGTAAATTAGTTGGATTCCAATCGTCAATGACGTCGTCTGAGACAAATCGGTGTCCAGTTGTACGCTGGATGTAGATGTAATTTCTCACAGGATCAGGCTCGGTAGTTGTGCCTATCGTTATCCCCGTTGTCAGAAGCATGGACGTTGCTTGGGAATTAAATGTTGTTTCCCACTCTTCTATCATCCACGGGTTGTGTATTGTAGTGGTGAAACGAATAGAATCAGAATAGGAAGTATCGATTGCGAAAGAGGGAATACCCCACTGTGTGGTTAGTACATCTGACAGATATGTACCAGGATTAAAGTACCCGTTCCATACTTTCCTAGCGATCCACGCCGCCATGATGGCAAAAAGATATGAAAACGCATACATAGATTCCTGTGAAGCCCCATACATATGGGAAGAATCACGACGCACAAAAAAAGCATCATACAAAAACGGTGCAGCTTTGTTCCTGTCAATCCGAGTTACCCACATCCATGCATCATGAGGGATGCGGAAATTTTCCCATCCCGAAACAGTCCGGATTTCATCAAATCCTGATTGAAGCCGTGAAACCGTAGTAGCATCTAACCCTGAGATTATTCCATAAGGTTCTAAGCTGCTCGGCATATCCTACACCTCCCGGAGGGTCAGCGTGAGAAGCCCGACATCGACAAGGGGATATTGTGAAATGGATGGCTCACCGGTCACTTTTACGGTGTACGAAGCACCATCATGATCGACAAAGGTCGTTTCCGTGCCGACGAGATTCATGAGGTCGGAATACTGCGACCCTGGATAAAACGTCAGCGTCCAAACCCGTTTTCGAATCACACCAAGCTCCAGCGGGGCCCCTGAAAGAGCTGTGGCTTCGCGACCTGAAACAATGGCGTTGACCATTCTGTAATTGTCGATCGTTGGAGGAAAATCAAGCGTGATTCCGCCTAGCACGAACGCCATCATAGCTCACCCCTCATAGCGTCAGTCACGGAGCCGCCGGCTGCTGCGGGAGAACTAGGAGCCTTAATGTTGGCCAGCGCCGCCTTGGCTTCCTTGACCGCCCGGTTCACGCCCTGCATGATGCCGTCGTAAAGGCCATTCCCTATTGCCTGGCCCGTCGCCTGTGCGGGCCCGGACAAGGCGTTCAACGCCGACGAAACATCAGCCGTTATTTTCGACGTGTCGATGTTCTCAGGAGAGAAAGCTTCGGAAATCTTTGCCTTCAAATTCCCAAGTGACCGAACCAGCTCATCAAATCCCATCTGGCTGGATTGCTCTTTCGCCTTCTGCAGCTCGACGCTCATGTACCGGATTCCGTCGGTGACCTGAACGATTCGGCGATTCTCGTCTTCAGAGATGACGGCGTTTTCCTTCCATTCCCCTCCGAGCTCGGTTTGCTTTTTGGAGAGCGCCTCCTGCAGCTGCTGGTCCAGGGATTTCACGGTCGTTTTCGTCAAACCCAGGGCGTCATCCAGGTATTTTCTGAGGTTCCGGTAAAACCCTCCACCTGCCTGCTCCGCCATCTGTACGAAGGTGTTCTTGAAGATGGTCCGAAGGGCAGGGTTGTCGAACTCGGTCACCAGCTTGTCGGATATTTCCCGCAGCTTTGCGGTCAGGCTCTCTTCGAGCGCTGTTCCGGCTTCCTCGCCGGAAAGGCCGAACCTGTTTTTGAGATCCTTAGTCTTGTTGACAAGATCCGCAGCATAAACGGTAAATTCCGTTACCGCCTGCTTCATCGCCTCGGCGACGTTTCCCGTGTAGGTCATTTCCACTGGAACCGGTTTCGCTGTATCCGCCATGGCTTTCTGCACCTTACCGACGACGTCTTCCATGACGGACCAAACCTCCGCCGGAAGTTCCGAAAAGGCCGCTTTCAGTTGCTTCACTCCATCGGCTCCCGCTTCCGTCAGATATCGTTTGATGTCCTCGCCATATTGACGCATGATCCTGGCTGCCGCCTGCCCCTGATCCTCATAGACTTCGACGATTGCAGAAACCATCCCGGTCATCTCCTGCGGTAATGCCATGAGTAGCCCTTTGTCGGAAGACAAACCTTCCAGAATTCTTGTCATGATGTCGTCCAACAGGTATTGGACTTCCGGTCCGAGATCCGCGAAAGACTCCTTGAGGGCCGTTACCCCGTCTTTTCCGGCCAGAACGAGGTACTCCTTTATATCTTCCCCGAACTTCCGCATCACCACCGTCGCCGCCGCGCTCTGGTCGTAGAGGACATTGAAATCCCTGACGAGATATGTCTTCAGTTCCTTTGAAAACTCCTCCAGCTTCTTGGTAGCTTTTTCCGTGGTTTCGATTTGTTCGAGCATAGCGTCAAGATCGTAGGTTTTTTTCATCCAGTCCTGGACATCTTCCGGAAGAGACTTAAAGGCCTCGATGTTGCCTTCAAGGGCTGCTCGCATCGTGTCCAGGCTTTCTGTCGAATCGTCGAGCTTGTCCGGGAAAGCCGCCAGAATGGCAAGAGCTCCTGCTCCGGCGACAGCGAGACTCGTCAAGGCCGATGTGGTCCCTATAGTCGCGAGCAGCCCACCGCCCTTGGCGGCAGCTTCAGCGACCGCAACGGCTTTGACGCCGTCAGCCAGGACTTTGAATGACTTGCCGAGAACCAATATCCCGCCAGCGATTGCGGAGATCTTTCCGACAGCCCAGCCCGTGACGATGATTCCCGTGATCGTATCGAGGTTCTCCGCCAAGGCCTTCCAGGGGATCATGCTCGCGATGTTCTTGAGGCTTTCGTAAAGTGCTTTTACGCCTTCGCCCAGTTTTCGGAACCGGCTTTCGATCACTTCGATGTCGATCGAATCGAGGGCGGCGCTGAAATCCTCGACAGTTGCCATTTGGAGACCAAGCCCCGCGAAAAAGGCCTGAACGGCCCTGCCGACAGCCTCAGTCTCCTTGCTCCATTCCCCGAAGGCGCGGGTCAGGTCTTTGAAATGCCCTACCGCTTCTTTTGCCTTGTCCTTTATTCCGTCAAAAACGATCAGGAAGTTCTCCTGAATCGCACTTTTCCATTCCTTGACCATGTTCCTGAAACCGGACATCTGTTCCTCGAGGAGCTTCTGTGTCGTGCCCACTTTTCGAAGTTCCTGCTCGAAACCTGCGAGGTCATCGGCTGCAGACACCAAAATCGCGCCCGCGGCGCTCAGTTCACGCCCGAAAATCATGACCAGCTCTTCCGCTCCGGCACCGGCGTCCTTGAGATCTCGCAGGACGTCCGCGAAGTTGCGCACCTTGCCCTCGGCATCCCGAACGGCGACACCCAGGGATTTATAAACCTGCTGAGCCTTGGGAGCCGGGTCAACGATGGCCGTCATGATCCCGCGCAGGTACGTACCTATCTGTTCGCCCTTGAGCCCAGCTTCAGACAGCGCCTGCATGGCCGCTACGGTTTCCTCAAGTGAGATACCCAGCGTATTCGCCACCGGTGCGGCATACCGCATGGCATAGGACAGCTTTTCCATGTTCAGCTGACTGTTGCTGATGGCGTTGGAGAACACGTCGGCAATCCTGCCCGTTTCGGAAGCTTCGAGGTTGAAGGAACTCAACGTGGCCATAACCACGTCCGCCGTGGACGCAAGGTCATACCCCTGGGAAACGCTCAGGGCCACGATGCCGTTCACGCCGTCCAGGATCTCGCCGACACTCATGCCGGCGGAAGCCATGTTGTACATCGCATCCGCCGCCTGCTGGGCCGAAACGGGGAGCTCCGCCCCTATCTCGCGGGCCTTCGCGGAAAGGGCTTCGAATTCCTCCTGTGTCGCTCCCGCCACGCCCTTGACCTTGAGCATCGAGTCCTCGAAGGACCCGCCGATCGACAGTGAAGCCCCGGCGACGGCCGCTGAGGCGGCTGTCAGCCCCGCGGCTATCCCCGTCACGGCCTTCATCAACGGATTGAAGACGGTCCCCAGATTCTGGCCCAGCCTCTGGGCGTTGGTCCCGAACTGGACCAGTTTCTTCCCTGTGGCGTTCAGGGTATTGACGACTTCCTGGGCCTCGGCGGAAATCTTGATCTGGACTTTTTTCTGTCCTGCCATGAGGCACCCCCTATAGTCGATAAAGCCGAAGGGGCGGAGATCACAGGTCTTCGCCCCTTCCGAACAGTCCCATTTCCACCATCTCGTCAACGGTGCGTTTTTTGCCCTTCGGTTTCGTCCCTTCTTCAGGGAATACCTGGGAAAGGACGCTCCCGGCCTTGTATTGTGCCAGCCGGGCCATGGCCGGAAAAACGGCCCGGAGATACCCGCCGCTCTGCCAGTAGGTCATGCGGCAAAACAGTTCCTCGTCCGTGATTCCGAACGTTCTCAAAGCGAGGAGAAGGACCGGCCACTCTAACCCTTCGATTTCAGGGTAGACATCTTTTTTGCGGACCTGGCCACCTTCTCCATCAGCGCGAAAAAATCCTCGACGATTCCCGCCAGGTCGTTTTCGTCCCAGACCAGATCCAGCAATTGGAGCTCGTACTTCATGGGAAGCTCCTTCCATTCCTGGAATGTCGGGAAGCTTGTCTTGAGCAGCAAGTCGAGAGCGGGACCCCCGCCCCTCAAGGCACCCTTCACGGCCTCGGGGACGGGAAGCCCTTCGCCCACCATCTTTTCGATGACTGCCTGCAGCTGCTCCGCAACGGTTTCCGTCAGATCCCAGACGTCCTGGCGGGTCAACCGGTGCAACTCGTGTTCGTCGCCGAAGATTTTCACTTTCACAGGCTTCGGCCTTGGAAAGTCACGCACCAGCTATCACCACCCGCCGAAGGGCGGTGTCTCCGTCTCGTAGACCAGACCGAACTGCTGTCCCGCGGTCTTCGTCGAATCTGCAATTGCAGAAATCTCAAGCTCTATGGGGCTCACGTCGGCGTCATTGAAACCGAGAACGAAATCGCCGCCCACTTTCGCCTTCCAGATCTTGACGACCCGGTAGGTTCCGTCCCGTTTTTTGTGAACGAAAACGAGCTGATGTTCAGTAGATTCCGAACCGGCACCTCCGAAACCGAAGCCCGATTCATCGTAGGTCACGTAGTCGTAACTGACGAGGACCGTGTCGCCGTCGGCGATATTCTCTGAACCCGGAACGCGGCAAATCTGGCCGTCAAGACGGTCAAGGTAATAATCGGTTCCCTCCACGAGAGCGCCTGCTTCGGCATCCGTGACGGTGATCGTCCCGGTCAAAAACTCGTGGGCCAACTTGGTGTTCTTGTTTGCGGTCACCGTCACCGCCTCATCCTCGACGCTGGCACTTCCTGCTGTCGCCGTATACTCAGCGTACTCGTCCATGAGTGACCTGAGCCTGCTCAGGTTCGCCTCGAGGAGGGAGACATTCGCCACACAGGTCTCTTCCTGGATGATTTTCAGAATCGTCGTGGCTGGAAATCCCGCCTGTTTCTCGTAATAGCTCTTGCCGTGGGTGAACTGGACCTCACCCTCGAGCTGCCCAACATCGACACCGTCGATGTACAGTTTCCCGGTCCCAATAATGATGTCATTGGGATTCAGTACATTCGCCACATTCATTCACCCCTTTCAGGTGGTCCATTTACCTCAATTGCAGGGAAACGGTCATGACACCCGGGAAGCGAGGTGCCCATTCGCCCGTCGTGGCCGGCGCCATTTCCACTGACGTCACGGAATATTCCCGCTCCACCACGTGAATCGCCGCAGCGATCAGCTCTCCAAGATCGTCGGATTCCTTCGTCCCTCCGACTTCACGGATGCCCTCTTCTTCGGAGCTTCCATGGGTCTTGACCTCCCACCCAAGCGTCAACGTCGCCGATTCCGGCTTTCCGCCGGCGCCGTAGATGATGTTTCCCTCCGTGATGATCGCCAGGGGAAGGTCCGTCTCCTTCGGGTTCGTGTCCGGGGTACCCCCGATGCCGAGGAAAAGGGAGATGTCCTTTCTGTAATGCGCCTGACACCAGGCCTGAACGGCCGAATCGTCCCGGATATGCCCGAGCACGCTTCGGGCCAGCTCTCGCAAAGTCACGGGCACCCCTCCCTAAAACCATCTTTTGATGACCCGGTATTTCCGGGCCGACGTCCTTTTGCTCCTGGATTTGCTCCCAGTAAGGTAGCTCCAGATCTTCTCCTCGACATGAGGTGTGATCTTCGACTCGTAGGCCTCGTAGATGGGCCCGATGGTCGGCCTCGCCGGCAAGTCGATGGTTCGTTTGCTCGGGCTGATCCCCACGCCGGCGGCAAAGTACGCCCGGCGGACCTTTCGCGTCGCCGGACTTCTGGAACCACTCTCGTGCTTTTCGAACAGCTTGACGGCACTCGGGCTCAATGGTCCTACCAGAACCGAATTGTCACCTTTTTGGTACTGATACCCCACCGCCTTGGGCAGCTGACCCAGCCACGGGTACATCCGTTTCGACTGCCCGCCGAACTTCGCTTCCAGCGGCCGCCGCCTTTTGGCTTCCATTCGTTTCGGGTATCGCTTCCCTCCCGGGGCTCCGGACCGGATGCCTTTTTTGATCTCCTGCGAGAGCCACCAGCCGGTGCTTTTCAGGGCCGACCTGGTGAAATTCGGAAAGGCTTCCGCAGCCCATTCGAGCCACGGGCTCGCCTCGTCGATCACTTCAACGGTGGTCTTCACTACATCACCCCCAGGGGTTTTCCTCGGAGACGCAGACGAGACTATAAGCCCCGGGCAAAGGCTGCACCTGGACGACCTTCCAGATCACGCCTTCGGAATCCTTGACGACGTCCCCGCGTTGAGGCTTGTCGAGGCCTTCAGCCGACAAAAAAACCGTCGCCCGGGCAGCGCTCCCCTCGGAAGCCATCTCGTTTCCAGACTCCGGCGCCGCGTCCCTGGCCACAACAGCGGACACCATCGTGCCGTTTATCTCCACGTCTTCGGCGAACTCCCCACCCAGGAGGGTCTCCAAGTCCGCCCGGACCTGGTCTTTGAAGTTCATTCGGCACCCTTCTTCCCGGACCCCCGTTCCCTCGGCTTTTTCGTCTTGGGCTTGCCGGACGGTTTCTTTTCAGTCTCTTCAGCCTCCGTCACATGTTTCTCAGGTGCAGGCTCGACAGGTTCCGCCTCGACTTCCGCCTTTTCCGCCGCAGGTTCCGGATCTTTTGCGACAGTTTTTTTCGGTTCATCTCTGGCTTCAGGAACTCGTTCGGCATACCCTTTTTCGATCAGCCGTTTCTCCTCTTCGGGAGAAAGCCCGGGGACGAGATCCCCGGGCAGGTAGAGGGCCCTGAGCGACCTGAGGTGTTTCAGGGCCCGTATCATCAGATCACCTCCACCACGTAGAAGGCGTCGACCTGGGTCGGCACCGGCAAGGGCCGGCTCTGAAGCTGTACCCACCTCACGACGGGATCGTCATCGACCCAGCTGCGGGGTACCCGGTTCGCCATGTAGGTCACCATCTGGCCGGACTCGTCCTTCGTGATAACTGCCCCGTAGTTCATGACCGTCTGGGCCCTGGTAGACCCGAGAAGGACCTTCTTCTCCGGAACCATGGGCTGCTGGGTCCCGGTGTCGTCCACGTACCATTCGAGGTATGAGTAGACGTCGAGGCCGTGCTCGTTGATGTGCCCCAGGTAGGTCGCCCCGTTGGGGAGCTGTTTCGGATCGATCTGTCCCGTGTTGATGAGGCGCTTGTCGAGCAGGTTCTGCACCTTGGCGTGATTCAGAAAATACGGCACGACATCGGGCGCCAGGATGCAGACGTCGGGGTTCACGCCCGACCCTTTCACGACCTCACCAAAGAACAGGCGGAGCGTATCCAGCGGGTTCGACGCTTCGGCGCTCCAGAGCGCATCCCCGATCAAAGAATCAGAGGGTACTGAGAAATCGATCTCGTAGCTGATGCCCTCGCCCTCAACGGCGATCTTCCCCGCGAAAAGCGCCTGCGCGCACATCCACTCTTCCCGTCGAATGATGGCGTCGTCGAGCTCGGCGAGATCCTTCCCGAGCTTCACCGCGGCCCGCTCGTCGGGGGACATGCCCGAATAAAGGGCCTCCCCGGGCAGGCGGTTAAGGATGTCCTCCGCGGTGGTCTGTTTTTTGGGCTTCAAAAGCGGCGCCTCGAAGGTGTGAGTCGTGAAGCCCTGGTTCGCCAGGACCTTACCGGCCAGAACGGGCGAGACGAAGGGCGCCATTTTCCGCGTACCCTTCTGAATATCAACATCCACCTTCGACGTGTCCGAATATTCCACGTCCCTGAAGAACATGTCCCGGATGAAGGTCTTCGGCGCCGGTCTCTGTTCCAGGGCTTTGAGCATGGTGCGCGTTTCAAAAATGCTGATGGGCATTCATGCCACCCCCTTATCCAATCGTCTTGAGGAAGATCCCGAGAGCCCGAAGGGCGTCACGATGCGTATCCGCACCGTCGCTGCCTCCGAAGGTCAGGGCATCTTCGTTGAATTCGCCCGTCAGGTAGACCGGAGCGGGTTTGTCCTCTTCCGTGGCATCCACGTCATCGGCGAGGATCGCCACGGGATCCGCGCTGCCGTCCACGCTCGCGCTGTCGACGAGCTTTGCGTATCCGGACCCGGCCGCCACCGGAATGGAAAAGCTGTCTCCCCCCGCAAAATCGGAAGCGGTCGCGTCCCCGATGGTGAATTCCAGGTGCCCGTTCGCGTAGGCCACCCCCTGCACCGCATCTTCAAGGCGCGATCCGTCGGGTGCGTAGACGGCGAAGACCGCATCGTTCGCGCTGGCTCCAGACGGTGCCGCGGTACAAACCAGCGCATAGCTTCCGATCTTCGCCTCAGCACCGAGGGCGACCCCGGTAACCTCGCCGTCACCACTGTTGTTTGTTCCGGTGACGACCGAGCCTATGGCCTTCGTCACCTTGCCCAGCACGGACCCCAGGGAAAGATTCTGGCCAGACGCCAGGGTCATCTTTCCGGACACGATGGGCATGGAACTTCCGGCAAACAGATTCGCCGGCGTGTAAGTTTCACTCATTTCACGTTCACCCCTTTTCTGTCATCTCGCGGCCTACCGCCGCTTGAACGCCAAGGCGATCTTCGATGCCTGGGCCGTAACTTCGTCCTCTTCGCCCTTTCCGGCGTCTAGTTCCGTCGCCCCGGGAGCCACGCCCTCGAGGGCCTTCGCGTCCTGGCGCAGGCTTTCGAGCACCTTTTCGCCCCGTTCCTTCTGGGCCTTGATGATCGCAACGGCCACGTCCTCAGGCTGGACGGGCTCCTCAAACTTCGCCTTAGTCACGATCTCATCGAAGCCCTTCACCGCCAGATCCTCGATGGCTCTGATCCGCTCCCGCTCCTGCTTTGCCCCTTCCGTTCTGGCCTGGTTTCGTATTTCTTCCAGGAGCTCGGGATACTGTTCCGCCAGCTCTTCAAGGTTCATTTCCTTTCCTCCTTCCGGTTCAATCGTTTCGCCGCTTTCAGGCCTTTCGGCTTGAGCGGCCGGCAAGGCCGCCACTTTCTTCTTCATCTCCTCCGTCTGCCTGAGCGATTCCAGGGAAAGCCTAGCCTCGCCGGTTTCGGACTTGACCACCAGCTCCCGGCCGCGAAGGGATGCCGCGATCTGCCCTTCCCCTTCGATCTCGTCGATGAACCCCCAATCCAGTGCATCCCGGGCCGTCATCCAGGTCTCGGCTTCCATGAGCTCGATGATGTCGTTTCTCTCAAGCCCTGTCTTGTCCTGGTAGGCGGAAATGATCGTCTCCGTGATGGTGTCGAGGACCTCCGCTTCCTTGCGCAAATCCTCGGCGTCGCCGATTGCGAGACCCCAGGGGTTATGGACCATCATGAGCGCGTTTTTCGGCATGATGACCCTGTCTCCAGCCATGGCGATGACGCTCGCGATGGATGCAGCGAGACCGTCCACGTACACCGTCACCGTCGCCGGATGTCGCTTGAGCGTCGAATAAATGGCCTGACCGGCGAAAACGTATCCGCCCGGCGAGTTGATCCGAACCCGGATCTCCTGTATGGCCCCGAGCTTTTTCAGTTCTTCTGCAAACTCCTTTGCCCCGACGCCACCCCATGATTCGTCCTCGTCGATCACCCCGTAAAGCAGCAGTTCCGCCACCCCGTTTTCCTGCGCCCTGAAACTCCAGAAACGTTTCGACATTTCCTCCCTCCCTCCTGCTGTATATGTTCGATCGGGGCCCTCTTTGCCCCTTTCCTTACGTTGTCGTGGTGTCGCCTTCGGTGGCATCGTCATCCCTCTCTTCCTGCATCGGCTCGGACGGTCCGAATCCCGCCTCACGGCGCATCCGTTCCTCCTTGACGCGCTGCGCATGGAAGGCCTCCCAGTCGCCGCCGGTCATCTCGGCAGTCTCGCGGGTTCGTGTGCTGAAGCCTTCATCGACGCGAATCTTCGCGGCCTTGGCCTCCTTCAGTGGATCCAGCTGCCCCTGGGTCGGCCCGTTCCAGTCGGCCCTCGTGTAGGCCCACCGGACCAGCGGGTCATCAAAAAAGCCCGGGGCTTCGAGATACCCCCGGGCTACCGCTTCGGTGACGAACTCTTCGTAGATCGGCTGGCACTTCATGGCTGCCAGCCATGCCCTCCGGACCTTGAAAAACTTCCAGGCCTCCAGAAGCGCTCCCCTCGAGGCCGAATAGCTGGACGAAAAATGCTTGATCAGGACCTCATAGGGCAGATCCAGGGCGGCTCCTACCTGCCGGCAGATCGAGGCCACGAAGCTCTCGAAATTAGAATTCGGCCGGCTCGGGCTCGCCGTGGTGACGTCCTCTCCCGGAGCAAGCCCCACGACTGACCCGTTGCCGAGTTCTATCGTGGTCGCATCGTCGGCATCCACCTGGTCTTCCAGTGGGATCGCCTCGCCGAGAGATTCCACGCCCGGTGCAGGCGTCTTGACGAAAACCGTAAAGTACCCGCTTACTACAGCCGCGACGAGTTCCGCTTCCTTGTATCTGCTGAGCTGCTTCAGGTCCCCGATCACCGGAGCCAGGACGGGAACCCCGCGGCGCTGCTCGATGCGTTCCGGATCTATGAGATGCAGGATATTCCGTCTGCCCGAATCCTTACCGAAGGCCTCCAGGCGTTCGTATTTGATCTGTCCCGTCCCGCTTCCCGCGGGATGCCGGTTCGCGATCCAGTAGGCTTGAGGGCATCCGTTTTCGTCGACCTCGACTCCCCCGAGCACGTCCGCATCCTTCGGTTTCGGCGATGGGTCGCCGACCCGGTCCGATTCGAGCAGGCGGACCCGAAGGTCAAAAAGGCTCCCGTCCCTGGGAACCATGGGAAGCAAGACGAAGGCGTCACCGTTCATGAGGACAGAGAGCATGGCAAGGCCCTGGAGCATCCCGAAGGTGTGCATCCGCCGGATGTCGCATTCTGCTGACCCGGCCCAGTAGGTCCAGAGTTCCTCCACGCGACGCTCCCATTCGCTCTTTTTGTCCTCCGTCAGACCGAGGATGTCGTTTCGAATCATGGCGTTCGGAACCAGCCCCGGTCCGACGACATTCGTTCGGATCGTCTTAAGGGCCCCCGTCGCAAGGGACTCCCCCATCCAGAGGTCCCGCGAACGTTCCCGGAGCTTGGCCAGATTCTTGACAATGTCGTCATCTGGGTCCCCGGCCTGTGTCCGCCACCCACGAAGGATCTTTTTGGCCACGCTCGCTCCGTGCTGGTCGTAGCCCTTGTTCATGAACCGCCGTATTGTGCTCACACGGACCCTGGCGGCAAGGCGCTTTTCCTCACGCTCCGGGGAGACGATCCCCACAAGCCTGTCGACGATGCTCATCACAGATCCCTCGGAACGACGCGGAAGATTTTCGGGCCGCTCTTTCGGCCGGTCGTAAGCCGCGCCACCTCGGCACGCCAGAAATTGATCCGGTCCCGTACGGTCTGAAGGTCCGCCCGCGTCAGCGAATAGCCGTTCATGTTGTAGGACTGGCCCGTCGCAAGAGCCCGCTCGGCCGCCAGCCAATCGTCCAGGTGCTGCTGTGCTTCAGTCAGTGTCCATTCGGCCATGTTTTCACCCCTAACCGATACCCTTGCTGATGACCCGTCTCCGTTTTCCGACGCCCATCCTCTGGGCCGTCATCGGAGATTTCTGGGCATAGAGCTGTGCCTTCGAGCCGCTTTTCGCCAGTTTCTCAAGATCGGGATTGAAGATCTCCAGGGCCCCCGTCGCATAGATCCGGCAGTCAAGAGGCTCGTTTCGGGTCCCGGAGCCCCTTTTCACCCATTCGATATAGGGTCGCCCCTTCCTGTAGCGGAGCATCTTCTTTTCCGACGTGATCCCCATGTAATAGGCCCTGTCATGGCCCTTTTCCGGTCCCTTCGGGAAATGGCAATACCCAGGCCCCGGGTCCTCCACCTTGAGACGCGAGAAAAAGAGCTCCTTGATGGTGTCCACCCCAAGCGTGAAAAGAGCCGTCCGGTGGCGATTGTTTCTGGTGGGTTTTCCGACGATGACGGGATTGCCGGGACCGCCCTTCCCCTTGATCGCAAAGATCCTCCTGTGCTCCCGCGCCTTGCAGAACCGGTAGACCTGGTCGGTAAAGTGGCCACCCGAGTCGATGCATGTGCATGAGATCCCGAGCAACTGCCCCGACGGAAAGCTCCAGAAACGTCCCAGGAATTCGTCCAGCTGTTCCCAGACCGCATTCTGCCCGGGGTCTCCGTAGATGGTCCTGTATTCGATCGACCAGGATTCCTTGCCGAGCCCCCAGCCGACCACCTCGACTTCCAGCCGATCGTCCTGCGTGTCGACGCCAGCCGTAAGTACGAGGACCCCATCAGGGACCTCCGCACCATAATGGTCCTGCCGCGCCCGCAGAACATCTTCCTCGACCACGTCTCCCTCTTCTTCCCATGTCTCGCCGAGGACGGTATTCACCCACGTCTTGAGCCCTTCGGGGCCGATCCGTTTCGCCTCTTTGAACTCCGCGACGATCTCACTCCAGGTCTTCCAGGGAGACGCCAAGGCGTTCAGGTGAAATCCCCGAACGGAGTGTTCCTTTCTCGCGACCCACTGTCCTTCCTGACGCTTCCACTCGATTTCCCCGTGTCGTGCTCCACAATGGACGCACTCGAGCGTCAGGTCCTCGAAATGCAGTTGCGCCCACGTCAGAGGCTGCGGTTTCCCGCAGGACGGACACGGCAGGCACCACTGCTCCTGCGTCGAATTCTCGTACGCCGCCTCGATCCTGGACATGCCCCTTACGCCTGGTGTGCTGACGTAGACCTTCTTGCGGTTCCAGAAGTTGGACGTCCGCCGCTCGGCGAGGCTCAAGGGGTCGCCTTCGGATCCCGCCGAAACGGGGTATCTGTCGACCTCGTCGGCCAAGAGGATCCTTATCGGCCTGGAGGCCAATGAAGCCGGAGAGTTTCCGCCGGCCATGGTTATATGCCCGCCGGGAAACTGCTTGTGCAAGAGGGTGTTCCCTGAATCCCTGCTCCGCGGGTCCTTGACCTTGCCCTTAAGCGCCGGCGTATCCCGGAGCATGGGAGCCAGGCGGTCCTTCGAAAAGGCCTCGGCCATTTCGAGCGTCGGCTGCAGAAGCAGAATCGGTGCCGGGTCCTGGTCGATGTAATAGCCGATGATGTTGAGGAGGATTTCCGTCTTTCCCACCTGGGCGGAACTCATGACGACGATCGTCTCGGTGGCCGGATCGTTCAGGGCGTCCATGATCTCCCGCTGGTACGGCGCCCTGCTTGTTTTCCAGCGCCCGGGTTCAGCGCTGGATTCACTGGAAAGGCGCCGCTCCCGGTCGGCCCACTGGGATACCGTCAGGTCCGGCGGGGGAGCTACGACCTTAACGGCGCTTCTTACGAGCTCGCTCAGTGATCCGGTCCGGGTCATACTCGCTCAACTCCTGTAGCGCTTCGTAAACGGCATCCTTCAAAGCCTTCTGCATTTCTTTCAGGTCCTCGATGCCGAGGATCTGGGGAGCAAGCTTCGTAGGCACTGCAAGGGCCCTTGCACGGAAATTCGAAAGCATCTCCGTCCATACATCTTCCACGTCTTCCGCCCGATGGAGTTCTCCACGATATTCTTTGACTTCAAGCTCCGTCTTGTCGGCCTGGGCCCTTCGTAACCTGGTGAGTTCCTTCTTGAGATCCTTGGGATCCACCACAGCCTCTTTAGCTTTCGTTTGAAGATGTGAAATGTAAGCCCGCATGGCTTCGCCCAGGACGTATTTCCCCCTGGCAACCCGAGGAAAAACCCCTTCCTGGGTCAATTGCCGAATTCGCCTTGTAGTGACTCCCAGGATCGAGGCGAGGTCTTTACTAGTTATCGTCCGCGTTTCGAGACTGTCCATCTCACCACCTCAAAAAGTGCCAAAAATCGGAACCGGAAACCCTTTTTCAGCCCCCCTGTGGCTAGAGGACCACCGCGGCTTTCGCCGACCCCTGGGCCGCAAAGCCTTAGAAGGACCCGCTTTTCGCGCTTTTATATACGCCCCGCGCTCCCACCCCTCGCATGTTGGGGCGTTCTCCCCAAGGGGGCGTTATACCCCGATACCATTGAATCATTCTCGGGCACAAGAAAACGGACAGAAATCGGACATCTTTTGTACACAACCGTTCAAAACCATCTCGCCTTTAGTATTCTCGAACCAGGCGCCCTCTGAATGTCTTTCAATGACGTTCTAGGACATTCGCGCAGGGCACACGAAAAGCCAGACGGCAACAGTCATTTCGGCATATCTGAAGGATAAAATACCTGTACAAAATCCTAGGTTATGAAATATTTTTCAAATCCGGCCATTTCGATTAAAAAGGAGAACTGAAACACCATGGAAATCGTCGAGCCGATCCGCAAGAAAACTGACCTCGAGGACATCAAGAGAATATTAAAAAGGCGCAGTCTCAGGGACTACGCCATGTTCGTCCTGGGAATCAATTCGGGCTTGAGGATCTCGGATCTTTTGAGCCTTAAGGTTGAGGACGTCCTCGATCCCGGAAGCAGGAGACTGAAGATCGCCGACAGGATACGGATGCGGGAAAAGAAGACGGGAAAGGTAAAAGACTTCCCACTGAACACCCCGGCCAGAAGCGCCCTGTCGGAATACCTGAACACGCGTCGGCCTGAAAAGGGAGATCCGTTGTTTCCTTCCAGGAAAGGAACGGGCCCGCTTACGACCAGGCAGGCGCACCGGATAATCTCCGATGCAGCGAAAGAGGTGGGGTTACAGGAGAGGATAGGAACACACACGATGCGGAAGACTTTCTGTTACCACGCCTACAAAAAAGGCGTGGATATCAGCAGACTGCAAAAGCTGTTGAACCACTCGTCGCAGACTGAGACGCTTCGGTATATGGGGATTCTGAGAGATGATCTGGATCAAATCTATGTAACGCTGGAGCTTTGATCGCAAAGGCTCTTAAGCCATTCATCCATATTTTGATTTTTATTCCAAAATCCTTTTGCCCATATTTCCAGACAAACACGTTCGAAAAATTTCAGGCTCTGTATTTTACCTAGCAGTTTTTCACTATCTACCTCCCATTTTTCATCAAGTCCCTCGAGTTTGATTCCATCTTCTACCTGTATTTCCAGATGTTGACCAGCCAAATTAGGAGTGAGAAATGTTCCGTTAAAAATGTCGATTAAAAGACATAATTCCGCTCGACTGAATATGTTTTTTAAAGAAAGCAATGTGCGCTTATATAGTAATGGGAACGCATCGCCTACATATTCCATGCCAGCATTTAAACTAGGGAAAACCTCGGAATAAAATTTCGCTGATTGTTCGGCTATTCTGGGAGCAGTTGCTTTTTTTGACATTTATTACACCTCCAATGCTAGACACTATTTTGGAATTACTTTTAAACATTGTCAAGCATTTATAGAGCAAATATTATTCCCTTTCGCCTTCTACATATTCCTTGATCTTTTGTATAAGTATATCTGTCATGTTGGTTTTATCTCTGGCTACTTTTTCTTTAAACTTCCAAGCTAGACTTTCCGGACAGTTGATTATAATTTTTCTTGTTTTCCCTTTTTCTGTCATTTTCATCACTCCCATGCCCGCGAAAATTGATGGTCCTTAAAAAGCTCCGGCAATCCTGCATGTTGCTTAAAACGAAGCACCTCGTCGGCATCCATGCCGAGCTCTTTGGCAACCTCATGATCACTCCACCCATCCCGTATAAGTGACGCCACTAGGTCAATCATAGGCGTTACCTCATGGACCCCACGGGCGCGATTGTGCCTGATCGTTGCGGCCATCCGGTTTTTGCGGTCAGCCTGAGACCCCCTGACTATTGCCACGGGGACATAGCCTTTCAGATGCTTTTTGATCACGCTGGACTCCTTCGCTACCCTGGTGCGGTGGAACCCGTCAACAACGGTATAGTGTTCATTCTCCAGGTACGCCACAATGGGTTGGGTAAACCCATCCATTTTGATACTGTGTTCCAAAAGCCTCATTTCCGGGGGCGCCACAGCATTCGGGTTATAGTCATTGCCATGTACCTTATCGGCAGGCACCCACATGACACAATCAACCGGATCATCACGGAACGAACTGTGTTTATGGAGCACTTGCCTTATCCTATTGACAGCCTCGATCCTGATCTCTTGATCAAGATCGTCAAGTTGTTTAAAAACCTCCTCAGCTTCCGAAACAATCTGGTCTACCACTGCCGAGAATAACGATTCGGTCATTTCAACACCTTCTCCATTACATGGAATTTTCCACGCATCTTAACGGTACGGAAGCCTTTCTTCTCCAGGATCGGGGCAGAGATTGGGTTTCCAATTGCCTTAATTTTTACTACTTCAAAGGATCTTCTTAGCTCACTCTCGGCGAGATCTAGCATAAACCGGTAAAGCCCGTTTTTCCGACAATCTTCCCGAACCCAAGCGTCATAATAGATACCTTCACCCTTTTCGTTCACATCATAACTTCGGAAGCCTACCACTTCATCCCCCCAGTAGGCTACGATCCATTTCCTACCAGGTTCGTTTTCCACCGGATATCCATCAAGTTCCATACGGATATCCCTGCTTGCAAAGATAGAGCCCATCTCTGCATAGAATGCCTTTGGGTCATCTTCTGCCTTCATGTGATATATTCTGTAACCCTTGTACTCTGCTATCATTTTCATTGCTCCCGCCCCCTTATATATCCCTGTACTTTTCCTTCAACGCCTCGAATTTTTCCTTCTCGCGCTTGTTCACCCCGAAACACAATTTTGTGCAGAAGAAATCATTTTCAAGAAGGACTCTGCATACCGTACGCCAGGATTCTTTTTTGGGGTTATCGTGATCGTCATAAATATCACCTTCAGGAACGCCAGCGGCATCCAGTTCCTGCCGCCTGTTATCCTGCCACCATTTTATGAGCACGTTTATCCGGCGAAGATAGTGCGCCCGTGCTTCCGGCGGGTATGTATCCAGTAGGAACATGGCGTAGTCTTTCCATGTTTTGAATGTCTTGGGTCTGACGATTTTGTTGCCGCGGGCAAAAAGCCTTGTGAGCCCCGAAAGCTTACCGAAATTCACCCCGCCGACACGCTCAACCATTTTGCTCCACGTCTCAGGCTCGAGTGGGTGGTATTTATCAAGCCCACGACGGGCTTCCGGTCCATAAGGCTCGTTTATCCTCATCTCATGCAGGGAGATTCCGAGCCAATACATCCGGTCATAAATCCTGTTATACGGGAGATTGTTTTTCCCGATATACGCCCAAATGTCTTGGACACGCCAGTCATAGATCGGGTATACGGCAACCGAGTTGCCTTCTTTCCCCATAATTCGAGTCCAACTCCAACCGTTATATCGGGTGGGGCGCTTTTTTTTGATCGCACGGAATCTATTCAGGCTTTCGTCCGCACGAAGACCAACAAAACATGCCAGTTTATCCTCGCCGGCGAACCAATTCTGAAACTCCGGCACAAACTCCTCGAAGAACATGCCGAAGCGATAGAACGGAAGCGCATCATAATCGTTGATTACGTCCGATCTTTCCGGCATCTCCCGTACCCACAGATCTTTTTTTTCAGGGTCCCACGACGTCCAAAGGGGTTCATGCATCGAGCTTCCGTTATCTGTCGTAAGTGGCAGGCATATCCACCAGGCCCGAGTTTTTGCAGGATCGGACAGCATTTCCTTGACATGTTCGATCGTTACCTGGTACTGTGCTTCCCAATCGATAAACAGCACATCGACGGGCAAACGCCCTCGCCTTTGTGCCTCTCGAATCACCAAGTCAAGCATTACCGTGGAATCTTTGCCGCCGGAAAACGACACTAAAATCCGATCAAACTCGTCGAAAATCTGTGATATGCGGCGCCTTGCGGCGGTCAGAACATTCTCAGTAAGATAAGTTTTACTCACAGTGATTTCACCAACTCCCGAAGCTTGTCTTTATTGGTCTTCTTCACCTTGTCGACCTCCTTGCGGAACATCGACAGTGTATCCCTTTTTTTCATCAAAGCAGTTTCTATACGCTCATCGATGCTATCCAAGCACCGAATTGAGATATACGTGACCGGGTCCTTCTGTCCTATCCGGTGACATCTATCCTCTGCCTGTAGGCGTTCGGAATACTTAAATCCATCGGCGTAAAATATCGCATATCTTGCCTCCGTGATGGTCAATCCATGTCCACCACAACTTTGATTTGCCACCAGGAAACGAGTTCGCTTATCGTTCCGGAATCGGTCAAGTTCTTTATTTCGAACCTTGAGGTTACCACCGTGGAACTCGGCGACGGAACACTTCCCGTAAAGCTCTTGTATTGCCTCCTGGATTTCTCGCACAGAGAATTTATATTTCGTCCAGATTACAACCTTTTCGCCGGCTGGGATCGCCTGCAGTGCGTCCATGCATGTTTCAACGCGTCTATGTTGGAAGGTTAACAGCTCCCCATTTCTGTTCCAGAAGCCGCAAATGATTGATTGAAGCGTGGAAAATAGCCTGAATATCACGATGGAACTCCAGTCGTCAGGGTCGTATTCAAGAAGGATCTCGTTCTTAGCCCGTTCATATGCTCTTCGTTGTTCCGGAGTCATGAAAAAATACCGAGAATCAAAGAGTTTAGGAGGCAGGTCCAGGCACTCATCCTTTGTTACCTGGTATGTATATGGCTTAATCTTGGCTGCTAGATACGCTGTGTTATGTGCCCGGACTATCATGCCATGGAATTTTGGGTGATACTCAAGGTGATTTGTTGCAAAAGAATAAAAGCTGTTGTAGCCGAGGATTTTCGGGCTCAAAAATCTCATTTGTGCGAAAAGGTCTTGATATCCTTGCGATATAGGCGTGCCTGTCAGGATAAGCCTATACCGGCATTTTCGGGCATAGAAGGTTATTCTCTCGGTACGTTTTGCCTTGTGCCCTTTGATATAGCTCGACTCATCAACAATTACAAATGAATTTTCATCTATCAGATTATATGCGGCACATGCTTCTCGGTTGCTCGCGCTGATTGATTCGATTCCAATCACATACCACCGCACGTCAGGGATTATGTTACTCTTAGTCTTCCCGTTAAAGACATAAATATCTTCCTTGGTGCAGGTAGTGTGCTTCAGAATTTCATACCTGATTGTTTCTTTGAGCGAGACAGGACAGAACCAGATGACTTTGCTGATCTTTTTACTGCGGATCCTGACTAGCTCAATCGCAGTTCTCGTTTTCCCGGTCCCCATATCCATAAACAAAGCACCAACGCGAGACGGAAGGATCTTTGCAACCGCCTCGCGCTGGTGGCTCATGAGTTCAGTCGTCGTCTCGAAGCTCTTCATCTATGGTTTCCTCTTTAGGAACCTCAAGAGGTTCAGGCTTCGATTTAGGTTTGGCTTTTTTGATAGTTTTCGTTTCTGCGGGATCCGCGACAAGGCTTTTTTCTTTCTCTTCTCTCGCCTTGTCTGCGACTGCCTGAGCTTTTTCACTCAAACAGAAACCATACATGTCAGCAAAATCCAGAACTTCCTGAAAACTCTCAGGCGGGACAAGAACGCTTCTGGTATCCCTGTCATACCTGGACCCCGTAAGTTTCCGTGCCTGAGAATAAAAATCTTCATTTTTATGGTTCCAGCTTATGCTGAACCATCCAGTATTTGTATTCTTGGCAACCCATCTTGTTTGTTCTGGCTGGAAATCTGCATTGATGGCGGCTTTGCGGATGTCTTCATCAAAAATTCGGATAGGGATACCAATTGAAAGGATTTTATTGCCCGCTTCAGCCATGCGGTCTTTGGTGGGACCATTGAATTTATTGATGCGGCGTGTCCACGTGCGCTTATCACTATCCCATGTGAATCGCAAACCCTTGACTACTTCCCTGAAGTCCTCTCGTTTTTCAGGGAAAGAAATTTCTATTTTGTCATTCTTGTAAGCTATTTCGGCAACGTTTTCTGTAACTGTTTCCGTTGGCCTGACCGTTGCTTCTGCCTTCGCTTCTTTTGCCGCCTCGGCCTCGAGATAATTTCCCGTAACTTCAGGGGAGTTTTTGAACTTCTTTCCCCTTTCTCTTGCAATAATTCCCCAATCCACATTTCTATTGTCTATCCACCAGGAGGCTTTCGTTTCCTTAAGGATTTCTTGCTTACCAAGATGCATAAGCATCTTTTCTATTTTTTCAGGATCATTTTCTATTTCCTTTTCTTTATGATTATCTGTTTTTAATTGGGATTCTCCATGGTACAGACTGAATCGACGCTTTTGTTCGATTTGAAACCAGTTCCGCCCCTGCTCAATTGTTTCATCGATTTGTTTTATTGCTTGCAACCGGATTTTCAATGCCCATTGGATCTGTTTCTCACTTCCGACCAACTCAGGCAATTCCATTTCTTGGCTTTCTTGTGCAGCTTTTTTTGCTTCTTCTTCTCTCTTCTTGGTCTTGCATTCATCGCAAAGCCAGAAAAGATGCTCAACTCTCCACTCTCTGTCTTTATGGGGCCCGTACATTTGGACATCAAATTTGCTTCCGCATTCCCTGCATTCAACTTCCGTCCATGCCATCCTGTCCACCTCCCTTGCATATAAGTATATAGAAATATAAATATATGTCAAGGGGGGCGAATATCTACAACCCGAAAACTCCCAACAACAACGGCGCAATCCGCTCCACTGCGTCGATCTGCCACCTGTAAACGGTCTTTTCGCACACGGAGAATCGCTGCGCAAACGTCTCTGCCGTAGGGCGTTCTGATTCTCGCTGGGATGCCCAAAGCAGGACATGGCGTCGTTCAGGGTCCAGGATATCCAGCGCCTCGTTCAGGATCTTTACCTTTCTGGCCAGAATCCGATATCGTTCCTGATGATGTTCGAGTTCCTCCTGGAGATACAGGGCTCGCAGCTGGGCAGGGTCCGCCGGCTTGCCGCCTTTTACATGCTCCCTGTCGAAGGAACGATCCGGCAAAATAACGGTGTCTTTCTCCTGCTCGAGCTCGTCGATACGACGCTTCCGGAACTCTATTTCCCGCTGATAGTATTCCAATGACCGGACCTCAGACAGAACGAAACGTTTCACGTGGGCAGGCAAGCCCATACCGATTCCCCCTCTCACAGATCCCTGCCCATATCCTGGGCATACCTCAGGGCCAATTCCCTGAGGCACATCGCCGTGATCCTGGACAGGGCCGTTTTTATGGTCTCGTTGTGCGAAAGCCGCTTCAGCCTCCGGGCCTCCTGGGTCAGCTGAACCAAAAAGGATACATACCCGAATTCAGATCGCAAAAAGGCGTGATCCTGTTCCTCGTCTTCTTCCTGCAAGATCTCCATGACATCCTCGAGGACCTCCTCGTAGGCACCCAGCGGATCTTTCGGTCGCTGCTTAGGCTTTAGATCCGTGCTCGTCTGCTGGGTGTACCATCGGAGAAGGTTCGCACTTGACCATGGTTTACCCGTCACCGTCGTGATCCCCATGTCATTGATATGCCTTGCGATCTCCTTCCACGTCGCCCCCTCAGTTTTCAGGTTCTCGATCCGGGCAATGACCCATGATTCATCTACTTCCGATATGTCATGTTTGGCTTTGCCTTCACCTATATCCAACTTCAGTTCATCAGGTTCCGGTTTCGCATCTTCTTCCTTCGTAGCGATGGCCAACACTTCCATGATCTGCTCCTTGGGCTTTCGGATGGCCTTAGAGATCTCCCTGACACTCTGACCGCGGCCTTGCATCATCACAGCAAGCTGAAGATCTGCGTTCGACCAGCCGGCTTTTTCGGCTCGCGCAGCTATCCCGCATGCTTCCTTGAACGCAGTAGACATTCAGGATCACCCTTTCCGTTCCGGTTAAGGCGGATCAGCTGATATCGGTCCTTCAATTGTCTCGCCCTTGACTTGCGGCCTCGGCGGCTCCGGAATTGGTATTTCGAGCTTTTCAGCGAGCTCAATGTGGCCTCTCGAGTTGGGCGTAGGAATGTTTGAGGTATCCATTGCGGCGATATTCCCCACAAGGAACCCGACGACGAAGATCATGAAGCCCAACGCGACCAGGAAAAACACGAAAACCGTTTCGCTCATGACAACCATCGCCCCCTTCAATGCCTGGGCTGATCCCGAAAAGCTATGTTGCCTATCGCCCGCAACTCCTGATTGGAAACGAAATGTTCTTTTTCGAGCCGGTCTTCGATTTCGTCTATTTTCTTTTTCGCATCTTCCAGGGTCTTGACCTGTAGTTGATCGAAATAAAGCACGACAGTGTCGCCGGCAAGCTCCGCAAACCACCTAGTGCTGTTCGTGGCGAAAACCAGATTCCATCCTCTGTATTCGTGTTTCTCACAAGTCATTGTTTTGCATCTCCTCGAAAAGCAGCTCCTGTACCTGCAGCCCCCACCTCCTGGCTCGGGCTCTATACTCCGAATCGTTCATCCGATCGAACATGAAACACATCTCACAACTCCGCATGTGCAGGCGGCATCTTTCCTCCTCCATGCTCCAATGCCGGCACCTGAACCGGCGTCTTTGGGGATCGGGATGCTCATTCATCTTTTCCTCATTCACCAGGTCCAGCCCCTTTCGGTCTGTCGTCGGTCCCTATTCCCCGCAGCGAGTAGGCAAGCAGTTGGAACACCCTGAAGGCCCCGTGAGCAAGAGGATGTAACCCGTCTTCATCGTCGGCTTCAACTCCCCAAAACCAATCCCACAAATGACGCATGAGGCTTCCGAAAGCTCTTCCCCAGCTCATGCCTTTTTCCCAGTTCCTATCCCCGTATTTCTGAGCGCCGACGGTATAGACTCTTGCGAGTTCGCGTAAAGCATCGGGCGGGATCAGGTCGTATCTGAGTTTTCCGGCGTCAAAATTCCTCGCCGGCTCTTCCTTTTGCTGACTCGGGTATACGGAATCAAGGGGAGTATTGGATTTATTGCCTCCATATTCGGATATCGCCTTGAGCTTCTCCTGTATTTCGTCGACGATCGATGCAAACTGAACCGACCCGACCGGGTCGCCGAGCTTCCGCGCCTCTTCCAACAGGTCTGCGGCTTCTGCGAGATGAGCTTCTAGGAAATTCATTTCTGTCTTATGTACTGGGTTCACTTCTGCACCTCCATGGCTATTGGTCTTTCGAATCACTGGCAACGCACTTAGGATGATGTCCCTGGCGGTTTCGGCTGGTGTCTTCATCACGCCAGCTCCCTTTCGAACATGCTTAATTGCTCTGGATGATCATACATTTGATTTTCAAGCCAGGTTGTCATCTCGCGCATAACTTGTTGTTTTTTGGTCGTCTCACGAAACCCTTTCCGGAAATGCTCGAGTACTTCGGCTATAGCAGCATTCACTGCCGTTTCCCGGCTTTCTGAGGGAGGTCTGTTGAAAATGCTAGGATGGTAAATGATCTGAACCGGATCCCCTGCCCATCTCAAGCAGCTGTAACCGTAATACCAATATCCATTTGGCGTTTGATACAGGTAAATAAAGATTTCCCAATCCTTTTCTTTTCGGAATATTGATCTTTTCCATCTGAAGATGTTCCCTTCGCTACTTTCACCGCCGGGTCCGACTATTCCGAGAATCACTCGACGCATCCGTCTATAACTTGAAGATGTAATGTATTGCGGTCTGCGTTGCATGAGCAAACGAATACGCCTGACCTTCGTCTCCTTGTTGGTCATATTGGGACCTCCGTTCCGAATAACGACCTCTGAAATGCTCTCGTTCGCTTTTCGAGCACGAAAATCTCCGAATCATTGTTCTTGAAGAGATGCAAGATCCTTTTCCCAACTGCAACCAATTCGTTGAACCATAATTCACTCCAGGTATAAGATCCATCAGTCGATCTACAGATTGCGCTGTAATTGGGATATTTCGTACCCGGCTGTTCCAAGGGACTAAAGTAAAATGGGCCACGAGTTTCCAGGACCTCGAAAATCAGCCCGAACCGATGCTCCAGAGCCTGACCGTAGTTCGTGGATATGATGTCTCCTGGGTTCAAAAGGTCTGCAACGTTCGGCTCGCCTTCTGGAGTTTTCCGATATTCCAGCCCCCAGCTCTTTATGAGATCGAGATCCCTCTGTCCACCTTCCCCGGGTTTCTGAGAAAAAAGGTCATATTGAAACCCTGAATAAGGGATCCAGAGCCGATCACACATAGCTAATTCCCCTCCACCTCGTCGCGAATCCTTTTGAGGTCGGACAGTGCTTCCCCAACTGCGAAAGGAAGTTCCGTATCCGGTTTGACGACCTCAAGAAGATATCTGACGGCCTGGTGGTACCTGTGAAACCATTCGATCTTCGGATCCGCCTGGCGCTGCGTTTGAGATACATTTATGCTTTCACTTCTTCTGCTCATTTCCCCGCCTCCCTGATCTCATAGTCATACATCTGCCTGTCGGAAATGGCGATCAGATACCCTCCAGAAACGCTCCGGAAAAGATGGTGTTTCACTCGATAGCCAGGGCATGAACCTTCATACCGACATCGCATTTCGTCTTCCACTCCCAGCTTCCTCAGCTGCCTTTGCAGAAGCATGTATTTCTTTCCGATCTCGAAATCCGTAACGCCTTCCCTGCGCTTTCGAGTCTCAAGCATCTTTCGTCGTATCGTTGCCACCGGGCGGTCCATCGCAAAGGCAATATCCTCCGATGTCATACCGCGGGACATCATCTCCTCGAGGCGCTGCTGGTCGCTCCCCATCCATTGTCTGGCACGCGACTGTCCGGTTCTGTGCCGTCGTGCGAACCCGCGTTCATGCAAAAACTTGGAAATAGTAGATTCCGAAACATTAAAACTTGCCGCTATTTCGCGAATCGTCTCCCCGGATCGGGCCCGGCGGCATATTTCCTCTTTTTCGCGCGGGAGCAAGACGGCGACCCTACCCATTGCCGCCTCCGAAGGGGAAATCCGGATCATCGCCCTGGTCATGCATGTCTGTTTCCTCGTAATTCCATGGATCTTCCGGATCCGGTAGATTCGCCGACCCGGCTTTGCGAACGTAAATCGGCCGATAAACCTCGAAGGCCGTCAGTTCCGTCAGCCAGGCCGTCTGTCCGTTTTTCGTGAAGCTCCTCGTATGGCTTTTGCCCCTCACCATGACCGCATCGCCTTTTTTGAACTCTGCGGCGACCAGATCTGCGAGATCTCCCCAGATCACGACCTGGTGCCAGCTCGGAGGAACCTCGACCCACTTGCCGTTTTTCGAGTAGTTGTTATTCGTAGCCACGGAAAACCGGCAATAGGTCCTGCCCGTTCTCGTAGCGCGAACTTCCGGAGGCCTTCCGATGTGTCCGCAAACTTCATGCAGGTTCTTGTTCGGCATTCAACTCACCCCACTTCCGCCCGGAGCCCCGGCCCATCACAATCGACGATGGTTCCAGCGCAAAACAGCCTGTCCATAAGGCGACCGCCGTAACGATCCTCCATCTCCCGCCGCGTCAGGTTCGCCGTGATCACCGTCGGGAGCCGGTCGTCGTACCTCGTCGAAATCGCGTAATTGATGACCGATTTCGTTCTCGGCGTCGCGTCCTCGCTCGCAAGGTCATCGATCACCAAAAACCGGGCCTTGAGGATCCGGTCCCTGTTGTCTCTTGCCTCGAGGAGCTCCTGGATGTGCACCCACCGGATCGATCGCTGGATCCTCGCCACGCTCTCGTGCCATTTGTCCGGCCGGCGCCATGCCTGGCGGTCCACGCACCGCTCGGCGAAACGCTTCACCGCCCAGGCAGCCGCGTAAGACTTTCCCGTATCCGTCGGCCCGATCAGGACCAAAAACCCGGCGCCGCTCCACTCCCGCGCCGCCTTCAGGGCCGTCGTCGGCCTCGGGTCGGCAAAATTCCCGACATGCACCCTCGGGATGTCCAGCCCCACGATCGCCAGCCGGATCTGCTCCACGAACTGCCGGTACAGCTTCGCTCCGTACTCGCAGTCTTTGGTCATCAACGGGCACGGCCACCAGAAGGGCTTTCCCTCACACGAGAGCTCCAGCTTCCCGTTCCGGCACGTACCCGGACAGTCAGCCAGGCTTTTCGCGGTCTCCTGCACCGTTTCCAGCCGACCCATTACCTCTGCCACGATGCCATTCGCCGATTTCAGGCCTTCCCGCCTTTCGCCATTGCCACCAGGCACGCTGATCACCCCCGAAAAGTTCGTCGATCTCCCTGCGTTCGTCCGCAAAATCCGAAGCCGACGCCGGTTCCGCCGACCGTCCCGTCACCGGGGGCCCCTTAAGCCAGTCCCGCCATCGCTCGTTCGGACCGAGAAAGGTCTTTGCCAGCAGCATGAACTGCTTCTCCGTCGCCTGGGACCTGACGTACCTGGCATAGACGTCACGGGCACGAAAGAGGTCCTCACGGTCCACGCCCTTGCGACGGGTGGCCTTGTACTTGGCCAGCGCCTCTTTTTTCGCGTCCTTCCTGGGGTACCCTTCCCACCACTCGTCAAACTCGGCGGAAAGTCCGGCGGCACTTTCGCCGGACATGTCTTTTTTGTTTTTGGTTTTTGTAGGTGAAGGTGAAGGGGAAGGTGAAGGGGAAAGGGAAGGTACTGACATTCCCGACTGTCGGCTGACGTCAGCCGTTGTCAGCTGACATTCGGAATTGGCAGCTGACGTTTCCGTCAATTGCCTTTCGACCTTGGACCGGTCCGACGTTCTTGTCATGGTGATGCGAAGTTCGATTTCTTCTTCTTTTGACCATGGGGGGTTCTCCGGAGCCGGAAATTTCGAATCGGCACCGGGCCGTTTCGTCCCGACCAGGTATGTCTGGTGTTTGATCCAAGAGCGCGGGCGCACGGCAAGATATGACTTGTCGTCTTCTTCATATTTGTGCATTAGCCCATGTTTGATGAAAAGATTGATGGCGCGCTCGATATCCTCCGGGGATAAAGCGGCAAACGCCGGGAATCTGGAAAGCTTCGTTCGCACCGGTGAAAATTCCGCTCGGCCCCAGTCATCAAACTCGAGTAGAAGCCATGGCCACATCAAGGCGCATTGAACGTCCTCGGCCGCCACAGGGGCAAGTCTTTCGTCTGTTGAAATTCCACTTGTGATAAACCGCTTGTGAGCCATGATCCGCCTCCTCAAACAATCAACGTCTGAATCGAGCTGTAGTTAATTATTTGTTTCGTAATTGGCGTTACCATCAAGATGCCGCTGCGGAGAAAAAAGGAGGTTAGAATGTCCAGAGTCGAAAATATTACTTTCGAAATCGAATGCGACTGCGGCAAAAAGGCTACCGTCACATTGGATGATGTCCGAAAACGCAAAACGATCACCTACAAAAGATGCGGCACGAAAATGGAACTTTCTCCCGACCCCAAAACCAAAAGAGACATCAACCGACTAAACAAAAAAATGAAGGACCTTAAAAAGTATCTCGGAGATTTCGACATAGAAATCTAGTTTCACTCGGATTCCTCCGCAGCGGTTGATGAAATCTTCAGTTTAGGCCTCTCAGCTAAGAGAGCCTTTATCTCTCGTGTAGCGCCATTGAGTTTTTCAACCGCTTCAGAAAAGGCTTCCACCCATTGAGTAAACGCCTCAGTCGACTGGACCTGTACTTCAACTTTCTTCTGTTTCATGACAACTCCCTCCCCTCAGAACACCACCGGCACCCTGACCCGCTGACCGACCTGCAGCATCGGCCCTCGCGGACCCTCGAGGTCGTTGATCTTCCGGACGTAAAAAATCACTTCCCTGGGATCTCTTTCGGGATGGTAATTCTTGGCAATATCCCAGAGCGTTTCCCTGGGCATCACGACATGCTCGACGGAAACCTCCCGCAAAAACTCCAGGTACTCGTCGCCGCTTTTTTCCCGTACTGTGTGCGCCATGGCGACGCCGGCCAACACCGCGACTGCAATGATCATCACCAGGATGCGATTCATGGCCGTACTCCGGTGGTACAATCGACACGGGAGTTGCAGCTCCCTGAAAAGATCCCCTTCTTGGCGGCGCCCCGGCTCTTGTCGGGGCGTTCGTCGTACGCACCCGGCATGACGGTGTCAATGAACTCCTTCAGTTCCGGATCAAACATCGCGAACACCCTCCAGACCTTCGGCTGCGACCTTTTCGGCAAACGCCCGCACATCCTCCACCCGCCATACCGTGATAGACTTGCTCAGCTTCACGCCCTTCGGCGCGATGCCCTCCGAGACCCATCGCCACCAGGTGGGCTTGCTGACCGGGATGATCTCGAGGATCTGCGGAAGGCGCATGAACCCGTATTCGTAGGCCGCGCCCTTGCTCGTTTCCCTTCTGTGCTTCTCGAGCTCTCTCGACAGCTGTTCGATCTTTGCGCCCAGCTGCCGTATTTGCTCGGGCATCGATTCGTCGACTACAAAAACCGTTTGACCTGCCATCTCGTCACGCCTCCCATACCCTCAGGCCAGCACCGGTTCCCGGTCTTCCGCGGGGAAAAGATGGCACGCGAGCACATACACCTCGTCGATGAAGCCGTCTCGCTCGGCGTACTTCAGTACCGAATCCATCTTTCTGTTCTTTGCCCTGGTCTTGAGGTCCACGTGGTACCTGGCCGCAAACTCGCGGTACAGGTAATTGAATGCTTCCTGCGGGGAAAGGCCGTTCCGCCTCGCCCAGGAGAGGGTCCTCTGGTAGGTCAGGATCCTCGGAGATTTCGCCGGCGGGACGGCTGTCGGTTCCGGAAGCCTCCGGAGATATTCCACGGCCTCGTCACGAACCCGGCTTTGTGCCGTCACCCGCTCCTCGAGGGCCACCAGGCGAGCCGAATGGATCCCGTTGATGGCCCGCTGCTTCTTCTGGAACTCGGCCATGTTCGCCGCCAGTCTGGCCAGAAGCTCCGCCTCGTCCATGACCTGTTCTTTCAGGGCCCGTTCCATCCGGTTGAACTCGAAAATGTAGGCCTCCTTGAACTTCATGGCCTTCGGGCCCGTGTACCCCATCGCCAGGAGCGTGAAACCGTCACGGGTCATGAGGTATTCCGGCATTTCCCGGCCCTGTTCGTTGATGTAGGAGGACTGTCCAAAATTGGATAGTCGGAATTCGCGGCTGCAGCCGAGCTCCCGGATGTCCCGGAGGACCTTGTGATGATCCTTTTCGAACACCCTGGCGACGTCCCGGCTCGATACGACCACGCGTTGGTCGCGGATCACGACGCCGAGATCTTCGGTTGAGGTTTCACCTGCGAAATTGACGATTTTCGACATACCGGACACCTCCGGAACTACTTAATCTTTTTGCCTGGTGTTACCTTCAAAATGCCGCCGCACCCCATCATCTCAGACACCATATTCCAGCATCTGCAACAGATCTTTTTTGAGCCGCTCCATGGTGTCTGAAGGGTCGTTTTCTTCGAGATCAAGATGCACGTTCAAACCCCAGGCCACTTTCCCGTCATTTTTTTGAACGTAAATCCGCTCCATGGCTTTTTCCTCCTTTCCTCAAATAGCCTCTTTCTCGTTCTCTTCCGCCAGCGCCTCCAGTTCAGCGACGATCCGGTTTGTGATGGCGATTCGCTCCTGGTAAGCCTTGCGGCACCGGAGGTATCGCTCCGTCTGCGGAAGATCCGCCCGGCCGTTTCTGTTGAGATCGCAGCCGATCACGAAGCTTTCGTCCGGTTCGTCGAAGGTCTCCAGGTACTCCCGTCTCGCCCGCTCCTCCTCCGCCAGTGCCGTCGCCAGATCACAGGAAAGCCCGTACGAAACACCTAATGTGATGTGTCCCGTACGGGCTTCGAAGGGTTTGAGTAGATTAATGAGAAAAGTTCGCCGCTTTTTAGGCCAAGAGCTGATTCAAGCGAAGCAATTTTTTTAGCATCGGTGGGAGGATATTTTTCTCGTTCCCATGCATAAATTGCTGACCGTGATACACATATCTTTTCTGCAAGCTGTTCTTGGGTAAGTCGCGCTTTTTTTCTTGTTGATCGAATGATCTCACCGTATCCCATTGCAGTCGCCTCCTAACAGATTGCTTACTACACTACGAAATATATGCTTCCCTGAGCTATATGTCAAGTACTATAAGCACGTTTTGTTTATATAACTAATATTGACTTATGGTGCTTATGATGTAGTTTTGACTCAGCATTATGAATGGAGGAAGGTGAATGCTGACTGGCAAGGAGATCCGCAAGGCAAGGAAGGCCAAAAAACTTACACAAGAAGAGCTTGCCGACCTCGTGGGAGTATCGCGGTCAGCAGTTTACGATTGGGAAAGAGGGAAATATTCACCTACAGGAGAAAGAGCTGTTCGTTTAGCAAAAACTCTTGGATTATCTCCGACGGCTTTTTTCCCCGCATCCCTGTTGAATTCAAATAACCAACATGAACCGCCCGAAATGGGAGCCACACGCATATCACTCCCGGAAGGCGCAAAACTCTTTTCTCCTGACGAATGGTATCCCGTTCCGCTTCTCGATCCGACAGCAATCGTGTGCGCCGGAGAAGGGAACGGAGGGATGCATGGAGTCATGCTGGAAGCGGGAAAGAACCTGGTATTGCCGCGGGAATGGATAGGCGTCATTTCCGTGGATGCGGACAAAAAACCTTTTGCCATTCGCGTGGAAGGAGAGTCGATGACCGAGGCCGGCATACCGGACGGTTCAGAGATCGTCGTGAACCCTGCCGAAGAGATTCGCGACGGCGACGTCTGCCTGACGTGTTATGGGGTACGTGGCGACTGGGCGGTGAAATGGGTGCACTTCCATCCCGACGGCAGCATCGAGCTGCGCGCCTCGTCGCCCAAATACCCGCCGAAAAGGTTCTCCAGGGAAGACGTAGAAAACGGACTTCTCAAGGTCATCGGCAAGGTTACCTTCGTGAAGGTGGTTCCGAAACGGAACGAGTGAGAGGATTTGTCGAGTAAAAACAGTGCCTTTGGAGGTGAAGGCATGGTGGCGGATTTTGTTGCGATCGATTTTGAAACGGCAAATGCAAAACGGTGTAGTCCATGTGCCCTAGGGATCGCCGTAGTTGAAAACGGCAAAGTGACTACAAAGCGGAACTGGATCATCAAGCCACATAAGGAATATCTCTGGTTCGACGCAATCAACTCTATGATCCACGGCATGATAGAGTTTGACATCGAAAAGGCTCCGGAATTCCCCGATATCTGGCCAGAAATTTTTCCCTACCTCAATAAGCAAACGATCATCGCTCATAATGCTTCGTTTGACCTCAGCGTTCTCAGGCGAACTATTGAGCTTTATCAAATCGAATATCCAGATCTCGACTTTTATTGCACCCAGCTCGTCTCAAAGGCCCTTTGGCCAAATCTGAGTTCTTACAGGCTGGATTTACTTGCTTCTTTCCTTGAGATACCACTACAACACCATAATCCTCTTGATGATGCGAATTGCGCTGCGGAAATCGTAATAAGAGCCTGTCAATCAAGAAAAGCCCATTCCCTTGATCGCCTTGCCTCAGACCTTGGAATAACAAATGGGAAGCTCTGCCCTTCAGGATATACACCATGCTTTGCGCCAGGTATCAATTCGCAAAGAAGTTGCGGGTGCAGAAATGACAGACTCCGAAAGCTTGCGAATGATACTGCGATCAATCCGGCTGCCAGACCTAATCACCCTTTGTATGCCAAGAAGGTTGTTTTCACGGGAACACTTATGTCAATGACCAGAGAAAAAGCTATGCAAGCCGTTCTCGATGTCGGGGGGGACCCAGACATGCGGATTACTCGAGGAACAAATTATTTGGTGGTAGGGATACAGGACCTGCAGCGGTTGAAGGATGGCAAGAAGAGCTCAAAAATGAAGCAAGCTGAGAGATTGGTCGCCGAAGGATATCCGATAGAGATAATCGATGAATCCGATTTTCTGACGATGCTCAATGGGGAGGATGATTATGAACAAGAAGGCTTTGGATCTCCTGCATAAATTGACGAAACCTGAAGGGAAACGGAAGATCCGGTCCCTGGAGCTGCTTAAGTCTCCAGATTCGAATGACCCCAACTGGTTTTTCGAGCTCCCTCCAGGATTCAACAGTGCTTTGGATATTACCCAAACGGAGCGGAAAATCGACGGAAAGATTCAACTGGTTTGGACACAAGGATCGGCTTTTTCTTTCCAGGCTGGAGATACCCTTTATTCTCATTGCAACGTTTATGGATGTTGTTGGGGAATGGCTCTTAAGAAAATGTCATATTGTCTGCAAATACTGGAAGCTGAAGAAGCTGTGCCAGAGAAAAGAGGGGTCCCAAGAGATCCCGGCAAAGTCGCTTTCAGGCAATACTTCATAGACAAGGATTCGCTCACTCTTCAGGTGAGATGTTCGCGTGTCGAGGTAACTCAAGATTGTTTCATCGAATATCTAATAACAGGGATATTCCCGCGCATGGCTCGCACTGGTAATTCTGAGACCGGTCCCCGAATGGGTACAAGTAACAGGCAGCTCAGCTCGGGGTTCTTGAAAGTTTAAGACAGTGAAAAGAGATCCAGACCACCTCGAAGAAATCAGGAAAAAGGAGATACAAGAGCTTCGGGCTTTGGTGAAGATGGGGAAATCGATTCATGACCACCCCGCCCAGTTAAAACGCCAGGCAAGGGCTCTCTCGAATCAATACGTACCTATTAACCTCGATAGAGAAAAAAGGACAGCATTCTTCCAGGGATCTGAGGAAACAGTATATTTCACGTCACCTTCCGGGTGTACGTGTATGGATTTCGCGAATCGCCGATTTCCCTGCAAGCATATGTACCGCCTGATGGTTGAGTTGGGAGAGTTTCAAATAGATTACGAGAAGCTAGACTCGGCGAATATTTGCGATCGAGAGAGCACTGAAAACTCTAATGCAAACAAGTAAGGACCGGGACACCGATATATTGTTGCTTAATTCCGTCTCGTTTCATCCAACCAATCCGCCCACCACTGCATCATCTCTGTTCGCTCATCAAGGTATTCGGCGTGATTATAGGCCGCGCTGACGGTGTTTCTTTCGGCATGAGCAAGCTGCCGTTCGATGACTGCCGGCTGCCATTTGTGTTCATGCAGTATCGTCGAGGCCATGCTCCGGAAACTGTGGCCGGTAAACTCCTGCTGGGAGTACCCCATCCGCCGGATCGCCGCATTGACCGTGGCGTCGGACATGGGGCGCTTCAGATCCCTGGGAGACGGGAAAAGGTAACGTGACTGCCCCGTAAGGTGACGGAGCTCCTCGAGGACCTCGAGGGCCTGCCGGGAAAGGGGCACCAGGTGCGGCCGGCGCATCTTCATCTTCTCCGCCGGGATCTTCCAGAGGGCTTCCTTCGTGTCTATTTCCGACCACTCCGCCCTCCTCAGCTCTCCAGGACGAACGAAGGTATACGCCTGGAACTTGAGGGCGGCCCTGATCATGGGGGACCCGCTGATGGCGTCTATGGCCCTCATAAGGGCTCCGATCTTTTTGGGGTCAGTAATTGTGGGATAGTGGACTTTCCTTTTCGGCATGACGGCGCCGCGAAGGTCACCGGAGGGGTCCCGGTCTGCCCTGCCCGTAGCAATCGCGTATCTCATGACCTGGCCGCAGATCTGTAGGGCCCTGTGGGCCGTTTCTATCTGTCCCCTGTTTTCGATCCTGCGAACGATGGAAAGAAGATCCGGAGCGGAGACCTCGTTGACGGGCTTGTCTCCGATATATGGGAGGATGAGCCTTTGCAGGCGGGAGGTGATGGTCCTGATGTGCCCGTATGTTCTTACGGGTTCAACTCGCTTTTCGAGCCATTCATCGGCGACCTCGCGGAAAGTTGCTCGTTTGGGCTGCCCCTCCTCTTCTGCCTCGAGCTCGTCGATCATCCGGTCGCGCAATCGTCGCGCCTCTTTGAGGGAAACATCCGGGTATTGGCCTAACGAACGCTTCATTTCCTTTTTCCCGAACGCTTTACGCAGCCGCCAAAACTTCTTGCCGGTCGGCATCACTTCAATGTACAGTCCCCGGCCATCGAGAACCGAATACCGCTTCTTTTTGGGCGCCAATTTCCGAACCTGGACATCGGTCAACACAGGGGTTCGCCTCCCGTGACGGACACAGCCTTTTCGATTTTCTTGTTGTGTCCGATTCTGTGTCCGTCGACTACCTGATATTGACCGTATTTTAGTGAGACTTTCTGAAACCGTCAATCTCATAAAAACAGCCGCGGACCGGCTTTTTGATGTTTGCCGGATCCGCGGCTGATGTCAACTGGTGGAGCGTGGGGTAATCGATGTCCTTTTCTATTCAATGCTTTTCGCTTCCTGTGCCCGTCTTTGTGCCCGCCTTAAATTACTGCTGGTAATCGGAATTCGAACCCATAGGTTCAAATTATTGTGAGTAAATTCTACACTCTTTCACAGAAAAAGAGAAAGCCCCGGCACTGGTTCACCGGGGCATACGTTCCAATCACAATTAAGGGGTTTTCTGTTCGGACCCTTTGACACCCTCTTCAGGAGGCGATCGCTGATCCTCCTTCTTCCACCACCATCGTTTCTTGATCATCCGGAAGAGAAACGTTCCGATCAAAAGGATCGCCGCAGCCGCGCCGATGACGTTCCAGGGGAACGGCAGGTCAAGAATACCGGTAGGTTCCTCCCCCTGCCCCGCCCACGCCATTGAACTGCCGATGAAGACGACGGCAACGATAACCGCAAGAAATTTTCTCATTTTAATCCCCCCCTTCCTTGCATCTCTGCCTTCAATTCCGCCAGCCGGCGTTCCACGTAATCCTCGGCATTTTCCTGCTCGAGGATCTTCTCCACCGGTGCGGTATTGGTGTATATGGAAGCCTCGAGAGACTTTTTAGACGGTGAAACCAGCTTTCCCTTCCAGAACCAGGCGTTGTCATCGACGATCTTTTTCCCGAACAGGCCCGTGACGATCCATCCCAGCAACGTCCAATATTGTTCCGGCAACTCCACCGCCGGAGCGGAAAGCCCGATGACA
>NPIF01000117.1_pt1 | contig 41998 bp, 28 predicted proteins | sample 8637461 | NCBI WGS metagenome assembly NPIF01 (sample SAMN07420641, study PRJNA396082) | bioreactor metagenome | isolation source: sample BR12 brine-fed electro-methanogenic bioreactor BR | place: Japan: Kochi | collected 2016-12-09
GGTTCGGATGTCGGCATGCGGAGGACGTAGGGCTCCGCATCCAGCATATATAACGCGCGGGGTGATCTATCCAGGGCGTCTGGCGGGGTCGAAAACGCGGAAAAATCTAGGGGTGGGGGATTTGGGAAGGGGCGGTGAATGCTGAATGCTGAATGCTGGATGCTGAATGAAGGCTGGGGGCTGGAGGAGGGATGGTGGCGATAGGTGACCTTGGGGCGTTCAGATGTTTGCTGTTAGCTGTTAGCTGTCAGCTATCAGCTATGCCCTGTCAGCTTTGGGGGCTTCGGCTTTCGGTTTTTCGGTGCGGGGGGCATGCTGGGCGGGGCGGCTGGCGCGCATCGTGCGCCTGGCCGGGCGGGGGAGGGTGATGAGGCGCCCGTCCCAGGGAATGAATTCCCTGGCTACCCTGGTGCGCCCAGCCGGGCGAGCTGCGCGCGGGATCGTTGCGGCCGATGCGGTTCGGATCATTCGTTGCATGGTTTGCATTCCTCAGTTTGCTTGAAGCGACCATCCTCTTGCGGCGGGCGGCGGATCAGTTCCTGCCCGCGTCGGGTATTTCGTCATGGCCTGGCGTCTTTGCGGCCGTCACGTTTCAATCGGTTCTGGTTCCGGGGTCCGGTGTTCCGTTATTTGCGTGGGCCTTTTCAACCGGTCCGGTTCCCGGGGTACTTGTTCCATTGCCTGCGTGGGCGAAGGCCTTCGTGGTTCGCCGGGCGATGCCCGCGGCCGTCATGGTGTGATGGGCCATGGCCTCGTTGAACATGGCGCCCGCCGACTGGGGATCGACCACCATGAGGGGGACGAGGAAGGTCGCCACGCAGGCGGTGAAGCGGCGGCCCGGTCCTTTCTCGTCGCGGCGATTGCTATACATTGCAGCCACCGGCCGATGTTGGGGTGCCACTATGGGGCAAGAAAGAGTATGTCCCCGATTTGGTTCTGGAGTTGGACAATCGGTCTCGAAACCAATTCGCCGCTATCGTTCGGCATCAGGTCGGTTCCGATCTTCGCGAGGGTTTTCTTCTTCTCGTTGATTGACAAGCCGGTCCAGGTAAGAGTGGCAACATTGTCGCCAACCACTTGATTCACCTTGTCGTAGTCAGGGGAATTGGCCACGATGAGACATCCTCCAGGTCCCAATTGTCGGAGCGTAGCGACTTCGGTACGTCCTGAGGACGAGTAAACGGAGACTCGCGGGAAGTCGTATCCCACGTCTGGCTTATTGGGAAAAGGTTCTGCGCCAGCCATCACCCGTAGCGTGCCGGTCCGATCGTGGAACCGAATCGCTGCGCCAGATTGGGCGCCAGTTGCGATCTTGATACGCGACTGGCCTTTTTCATCCTTGAATTCAAGAGTAGCGGAATCGGAATCTGCTGCTGCCACGATTGCAACGCTGCCGTCCGGGCGGCAGATTTCGATTCGTCGTGCCCTCACAACGTCATTCGATTTCGCGTTTGCTTGGTTGGCCATTGCGCGGGCGGTGACGATGAGACTAGTGGCGAGAGCCATACACACAACAGCGGCACCTGCTATCAATGTCACTGTCCTAGCTTGCAACATAATACACCTCCTTTTGTCAACCATGATGACTATTCGTGCTGTATGGCCGCCCAAGCGTTGAGCTGGGCCAATCCACGTTACAAACGACTCGATGTTTGTGCCGGGGTGATACCTGCATCTCCCGTAGGCGTCGTACGTGTACGTGTCGGTGACGGCCGTGGCGGCGCCCGGGGCCACGTCGGTGAGCTGCCGCGTGGACATCTGCCCGTCGTAGTGGTAGTAGCGGGTGACCGGGGGGTTGGCGTGCGGGTCGGCCGGGTCCGGGCGGGTCTGGCTGATGAGGTCGTCGCCGTAGGTGTAGCGGACCCGGAGGGCGCCGGTGGCGGCGTCGGTCTCGGTGAGGACCTGGGCGTAGGGGCAGTTCTTGTCGGTCAGGTGCCAGGTCGTGGCGCCGGCGACGGTACGGCTGTTGCGGATGCCGTCGGCGTCGTACGTGTAGGCGGCCGTATCGCCGCTGGTGGGCTCGTAGGCGACGAGGCGGTTTTCGGCGTCGAAGCTGTAGGTGGCGGCGAGTTCGCCCTGCTCGAAGCGCTGGTGCAGGTTGCCGTTGTCGTCGTAGACGTAGGCGATGGTGGCGTTGCCGGTGGGGCCGGNNGGGCGATGCCCGCGGCCGTCATGGCCTGGTAGGCCATGGCCTCGTTGAACATGGCGTCGACCGACTGGGGATCGACCACCATGAGGGGGATGAGGAAGGCGGCCACGCAGGCGGTGAAGCGGCGCTTTCGATGGGCGCGTTTGCCGAGCGGAGCGTGGTCGTATTGCACGAGACCACGAGCATACCGCCCACTTCGTTTTCCGCATGGCGGCGCTGCGCTTGGCCATGGCACCCATCGAGGTGGCCGTGGCCCCCAGTGACGCCGTTGTGGCCGCCATTGGAGCAGGAGCGGGGCCCACATCTCCGTGAGGGTGAGCGCGCTGAAGGCCGCAAGCACCACGCCCGGCCAACGTGACGGAGAAGGCGGCATGGCCGCATCGTACTCCTCGAGGGCGTCGGGGGCAAAGGACGGGCGGTCGTCGGCCCTCCGGGCCGTTGGGGATTCGGGGGCGGTTTTTCCAGGTGTTGAAACACCTGGCCAGGGGGGGGGCTTGCCTGCCTGGCTTCTTTTCGTGCGTGCCGTGCGGGCGTGGGCCGCGGCGCGATCTTCATTCGAGAAGGTCTTCATCCGGCAAGGCCTGTCCGAGGAATCTCCTTTTGCCTGAAGAGGGGAAGCTGATGGGGCACTCGCTGCACGTTCTCTCGACGGCCTGCGGCGCGTTTACCCGGCGAGCAGCGTGCGCAGGTGCGGGCTGCATGCGATCGGTTACGGCTGCTCCGCACAAGCCGGGTTGGGATCGGTCGCGTGCAGCGTGCCGGATCCGGTCACGCAGTTGACGAATTCCACCAAGTCGGCCTCGTTGATTTCACTGTCGTGGTCCCGGTCGAAGCAGCGGCAGGTTTCCGCGAGGAAAGTCTCCGCGCCGTCCGTCAGGCATAACTGGAAATTCCAGAAATCGCGCAGGTCCACGTCGCCGTCGCCGTCCGCGTCGGCGAAGGGATGGTTGCAGTCGGGCATCGGCATAGGCCGAAAGGCGGCGACGTACAACTCGTATTCGCCGAAGTCCTCGCCGGGATGACCGATAAATTGTGGGAAAACCTGGATGATGTAGTCCTTGGTCTCCGGGAGAATCAAATCAAGCATGAGCGCGTCCTGCGTTTCGCGTTCGTCGCCGTTGCCGTCGGTCAGGTAGTACACGCCTGGGAAGTCGGGATCGTCGAGCGTATCGGGATCGTAAACGGCGACCGCCACGTTGAACTCGTCGAGCCGCGCCGCGATTGCGTTTGAAAGCACCTCGATCTGGATAAAGTCACCGGCATTCGCGAAGAAGCGGTAGTAGTCGCTGTCGAACGGGTCGAATGTCTCGGCCTTGACGGCGATCACATCGGCGAGCAACGGCAGCCCGTGAATCGGGTCGCCGGGCATGGTGACGTTGGGGATGGCGATGGTCTTGAGCGGCAGCGGCGTGGCCGAGGCGAGGTCATCGCCGGCCGGTCCGCCCGGCAGCGATGATTCGAGGAAGAAGGCCCCGTCGCGGTTGAAGGCGAGCTTGATGGCGTCTCGTTGGCCGAGAACGAGGTCGGCCGTCAACTGGCTCGCGGAGAACCCGTCCGGCAGAGCGGTGGTCAGCGACATGATGTCGGTGTAGGTGAGGGGAGCAAGGGTAGGCCCGGGGTAGGGCGGCGTGAAGGCGGCGGCCACCGCGGCGCCAGGCACGCCGGTGCCCATGGGGGTGAAGGCGTCGTGATGGCGCAACCCTTCGAGGTGGCCGATTTCGTGGCCGGCGAGGTTGATGCTGGCCTTGACCAGATCCGCGGGTGACGGGGCAGTTTCCCCGACAAAATCGAAAGCCAGGATCGCATTGACCGCGGCGGAGTCGATGTCGGCCACGTTACGAAAATCGATACCGGTGGAGGTTCCAATCGCGGTCGAGTTGAAGCTGACGCGACTGAACGGTTCGGTTGGTTCGACGAGGGTGAAGGTGATGTGGGGAAAGGCGACGTAGATCGCGCGTAAACCGTCCAAGATGACGTCTTTTTCCGCCGGCGAGTATGCATAAGCCGGGCCAGGCGTCGGCGGATCGAAGTCGAGGTAGTAGATGCTCTCGGCGGGAGCGGTCCTGCCTGCCAGCATAAGCAGTCCGATGCCCAGGCACGTTTTGCCAAACGGTGGGTGCATGATTGCGATCCTATGGTGAACAGATGAAACGACCCCAGACGCGACGGTGCCCCTTCGGGGAATTGGCCGCGGTCTTTTCACCTGTCTGTAGAGGGGGGTGTGGGGATTTCTGACGCGCGTTCGTGAGGACGGGCGGTTTTGCCGGCGAAATGGCGGGCGGTCCATCGAGCTTTCCCCCAGGGCTGGCGCCTGGCTGGCGCCCTGGGCTGTGACAGGGCGCCACTGGGTGGCTGGTGCGGGTGCCCTTGGTAGGGGTAGGCGGCACTGCCGGTTGATGGGGGCATGGCGGCGCAGCCCGCCTTAGGCGGTCTGCTTGGCCATGGCGCCCAAGTCGAGGTTGGCCATGGCACCTGGCGCCCTGGGCTGTGATAGGGCGCCACTTCGTGGCGCTCCTGCAATCTCGGCGGCGGGGGCCACGGTATTGGCGGGTGCATCGGGCCATCTGCTTACGAGGCCGATGCCGGAGAGCGGGGGGACCTGTGCAACCTGGTTGTTATCCCAAGGCGGGCAATGCGACGGGGCGGCGAGCGCCTTGTTTCTGGCGCGCGCCGCCCCTGATTTACTCCGTCTGCTGGGCGTCGACCCGGCCGACTTACGGGCCGGTGAACTGAAGCTCGAAGATCTCCAGGTCCATCAGGTCGATGTTACCGTTGAGGTCCAGGTCGGCACAGACGCACGCGCCGGCGGCGGGCTGGCCGAAGCACGCCTGGAAGTTGGCGAAATCCATGAGGTCGACGTCGGTGTCCAGATCGCAATCGGCGTGGCCGACCTCGGTCATCAGCAGGTTGTCGACGGTGAGCACGCCGCCCGTCGGCCCCCAGGTGGCGACTTCATGCTCGAAGGTGGTGACCACGGTGAAGTGGTCGGCGTCGGCCAGGGTGATGCCGTCGAGCTGGAGATTGTCGACGATGAGTGTGGCGCCGGCGCCCCAGTTGCTGCCGTTGCCGTCGAGCACCACGGCCACATGGTACCACTCGGCCTCTTTGTTGATGACACCGTCGCCGCCGCCGGCCGCTCCGGGCGTCGCGGTCGAGAGCAGCCCGCCCACGGGCTGGAAAGTCCCATTGGCCGTCACGGTGAACTCGAGGAAATCCAGCTCCGGATCCTCGATCCGCAGGGTGATCGTGCCGAGGGTTTCGCCGGGATCGTCCGCGATGCCCTTGATGTCGGCGGTCAGGGTGACCTGGGCCGGATCGAACATGACCGGATGCAGGTCGACGAAGCTCATGCCCGCCCACCAGCCGTTGCTGGAGGCGGCCACCGTGATGTCGTCGACGTCGATGCGGGCGGCCGGTGTTCCGCCGACGCCGCAATCGAGGCAGGCCTCGGCCGACACGCCGCCGTTGACCACCGCGCCGCCCCACACGCCGGCGAAGGCCTCGGCGTGTTCGATGCCGTCGTCGAAGGAGGGGGTGTAGTCGCCGCCGGACGGCGTGACGAAGACGCCGCCGCCGGTCCCGGTGGCGGTGGAGAAGTCCTCGGCGAATTCCATCCGTTCGGGCTGGAGGACGCCGTCGCTGAGCAGGCCGCCAACGCGCTGGAAGCTGCCGTCGGCGGACTGGGAGAAGCTCACCCGGCCGATCTCGCGTTTGCGCGTGCCGGAGGTGAGGAAGAGGTTGTCCACGGTGAGGGTGCCGCCCCACCACCAGGTGGCGGTTTCGTCGACGAAGGAGACGGTGACCTTGTAGTCGGAGGCGTTGAGGTCGAAGACGCCGTCGCCGTTGCCGTCGAGGGCGGGTCCGTTGCTGGCCATGTCGAGCGTGCCGCCGACGGACTGCCAGTTGCCGGTGGCGGTCATGCGGAAGTAGAGCCGATCGTTCTGGGGATCCTCGAGGCGCAGTTCGTATTCGCCGAGGGGCCCGCCGAAGGGATGGGCCTCGCCCTTGATGTCGGCGGTCAGGGCGATCTGGCTGAGGTCGGGATTGGCGGGCAGGACCTGGTTGGGCCAGTTCAGCCCGGCGTACCAGCCGCCGGTGTCGTAAATGACGTTGTCGACCCGCAGTTGGGCGGCCGGTCCGCCGGCCACGCCGCCGTCGGGCGTGGTCTGGACCCAGAAGCCGGCTTCGGGGCAGAATGCGGGCTCGCAAAGCTCGGCGTCGCCGAATATGCCGCCGTAGGCGGCTTCGCCAGTGATGCCGTCGTCCCAGTTGGTGACGTAGAAGGTGGCCTCGGTGCTGTCGAAGGCAAGCAGTTGCCCGCCGCCGGTCCCGGTGGCTGCGGAGAAATCATCATCCACGTTTTCCACGACCTGGTCGATGAAGGCCTCGAGCCGCAACTGGTAGTCGCCGCCGATGACGTCGCCCTGCACGTCCGCGCGGAGCAGCGTCTGCGACAGGTCCAGCGCCGCCGGCGCCGTTAGATTTTCCCAATAGAGCCCGGCGTACCAAGCGCTGCCGGGCGGCGGATCGGAGGCCACCACCAGGTTGTCGACGATGAGGTTGCCGCCCGTGCCCCAGGTGAGGGCGGGGTCGGCGAAGGCCAGCGTGACGGTATAGGCGGACGAGTCCGGATCGAAGACGCCATCGGCGTCGGGGCCGGCGCCGGCCGCCTGGGCAGCCGTATAGAGCAGGCCGCCCAGCGCCTGGAAGCTGCCGTTGGCCGTGCCGTAGAAGGCCAGCGCGTCGCTGTCGGCGTCTTCGAGCCGCAGGACGTAGTCGCCCAGCGACTGCCCGGCGGCGGCCGCCCCCTGCACATCCGCATACAGGGCGAACGCACTGGTATCGAGCGCCGGCGGACCGCTCACCCGGTGAAACGACAGGTCGTCGGCCTGGGCGGCGCCACCCTCGAAGTTCGGCTGGAGGAACATGATCACGCACTGGGCGTTCACCGTGCCGGCCGGGGCCGTGGCCTGGAAGGCGGGCACGTCAATCCAGGTGTCCAGCGGCGAAGTGCCGTTGAGCACGGTGTGCTCCTCGACGGTGATGCGGTCGCCGTTGGCGTTGAGAAACTCGATCTGCAACAGCACGTAGTTCTGCGTGCCGACCAGGTTGTCGCCGGTGATGTGCTTGGTCCAGCAGTCCGCCTCCCAGACGTCGCCCTCCTGCGAGGGGAACATCTGCCCGACCGCGGAGGTGTTCCAAGCGCCGCTCCAGTTGCCCCAGAATTTCATCATGCGGTCGCCGGTGCGGGGCACGAGGCCCGTGCCCGGATCGGCCGCGACCGCCCAGGCGTTGCCCCAGGCGAAATAGCCGTCGGGCCGGTCGCCTCCGGCGTTGGGATCAAGGTCTTCAAAGCTGGTGTTCACCGGCTTTCCGGTGGGCAGGGGCGCCGCGAAGGAGAGTCCCGCGGACCAGTCACCGGCGTTGAGCGTCACGTTGCTGACACTGAGCCGGCCGGCGGCGCTGCCGTCGACGCCCAGGCCCGCGACGCCTTCGGCGACGGCGGAACCGAAGGACGCGCCGGCGAGCGCGTAGGCGAAGGCGCTTTCACCGGCGATGCCGTCGTCCCAGTTGGCGACCGTATTGGCCCCGAAGGGGTCGGTAATGAAGTCGCTGCTGCCGGTGGTGGTGATGTTCTCGAAGTTCTCGCCGATGTAGTGGTAGCGCACGCCGTCGACGGTGATGACGCCGGCGCCGCTGCCGTCCACGCCGCCGGTGGGGTCGCCGTCGGCGGACGCCGTGCCGATGACCGCGGTCCCGGTGGCCCCGGCGAAGGCGCCTTCGCCGGCGATGCCGTCATCCCACTGCGGGGTGGTGTAGAATCCGTCGGCGTCGGTCATGAACGCGCCGCCGCCGGTTCCCGTGACGGCGTCGAAATCCTCACTGATCACCTGGGCCGAGGCGCCGGCGACCGCGGCCACGGCGAATACGAGACCTGCCGCCGCCGTCGCACGGCCCCAACATCCTGTTCTGCTCCACATGCCGTTTCTCCTTACCGGGATCCGCCGCCGGTCGCGAAATATAGAGATTCCCTGTCTTCCGCGACCCGGTTCTTGGGCCGGATCGCGGAAGTTCATCCTGCGTGCATTCCGTTGCTGCTGAGTGATGTGCGATCAGGCGCGCCGCCGACGCAGCAACGCCAGCCCGCCGCCCGCGAGCAACAGCAGGCTCGCCGGTTCGGGCGTCACCACGGCGTTATCGAAGTTGAGGGCTCCGCTCACGCCGGTTTCCTGCCAGTCTACGATGAGCAAAACGATGCGTCCGACGTCGGCGTTCGCCGGCGCGGTGACCGTGCCGCCGATCTCGACCCACGCGTCCATCGGGTCGGTGGCCGAGTAATATTTCTCGAGTTCGACATCAACAAGTGCCGTCCCGGTCCCGCTGCTGCTGTCGTAGAATTCCGCCTTGATCAGGCCGTTCCAGCCGACCAGCGGCTCGAGCGAAGAGCTGAGCACCTGCACGCTGAAGTCGTATTCCTGCCCGCCGGTGACGGTGAAGTCCTGCCAGATGCCCGAGTCATCCCACCAGAACTTGATCGCCTTCTGGTCGATGGTGCGACCAGCATCGTCGTGGTGCCAACCAGCGCCGCCCCACACGTTCCACCCCGGGACACCGTCACCGATATTTCCGGTAGCACCGTCTTCGAAGCCGCCATTGATGAGCAGGTTCGCGGACGCGCCCTGGGCCGCGAGCCCCACTGTCAAACCCAAGACCAACAACCAGCGCTTCATATTCGTTCCTCCTCCAATGCGAGAGTGCCCATGCCGGAACCGGGAAAACATCATGCGGCGTTTGCCCGGCCCGTTGTCAAACCACGACCTTTTGCTACCGGCTCTTGCTCTCTCCCGCTGGCCGCTATCGGCCGAGAGTTATTCCGTGATGCCCCGCGGCTGAAAAGGCGAAATCCGCACGCGCGGGGCGTATTCGTTGGGAACCGTGTGCCCTTCTTTTTCCTCGAAGCCGATGGGCTTGGCGCTGCCGCCGTGCAGGTCGGCGTAGAGGATGTTGAGCGCGCCGTCGGGGTGGCGTTTCTGGGGGACGCGCTCGAATGCGCGCGTCTTGCTCACCAGGGCCTGGCCGAGGAAAGGACCTTCGGCGCCGGCGCTGGGCATGAGATTGGCGCCGGGGAGGACGCCCTGGCGCCCGCCGATCGAATCCGGCCCGGCGTCGAAAAGGAAGGCGACCGATGCGGGATCCCAGACGCGCTCGAGATTGCCGCGCAACCGCCAGCCGTCCGCGGAGCGCGCGCACGGATGCGCCCCCGAATAGTTTCTCTCTCCGGTGCACGGCGCCCACTGACCAGAGGGGGTGCGCGTAGCCCGCCAGCAACTCGGCACGCGAGCGCCGTTGGGGTATCCGCTATATGCGTTTTCCACGCCGCAGATGTCTTCGTTGATGCCGAAGCTGAGGAAGCCCCAGTAGGTCATGTCCGGGCTGCTGGCCGTCGGATTGCGCGGGTCGCCGGTGCCCTTGAGGCCGTTGTTGCCGCTGTCGTAGTAGCGCGGCCAGAACGGGTTGGCCACCTTGATGCGGTCGGCGGGGCAGGTGGTCAGTTCGAAGGGATCCCGTTTGTCTGCCAGCAGGCTCGTGGCGGTTTCGCGCTGGGCGGCCCGGACGCCCCAGTCCCAGTTGTTCTTGAAGTCCAGCCCGGCGCCCTGGCCTATGGCCACCGGCCAGGCCAGCAGTTCGTCGCCGTCGCCGTAGGCGTAGCGGTTGCGGTCGGGGTCGGCGTCGGCAATCCCCAACTCGTCGGTCGAGATCTGGAAGCGGTCATTATGCTGGCCGGCGAAGACGTTCGCCGCCTGCCCGGCGCCGCGCATGTGGGCCGAGCACTTGAGCATCTTGGCCTGGTCGCGGGCGCGGCGCAACGACGGCAGCAAAATCGCAATCAACAGCGCGATGATCGACACCACCACCAGCAGCTCGACCAGCGTGAACCCGCGCTGCCGCCCCTGGCAAGTCCTCTGGCCCCTCGGCTTGCTCGCTTGCATGGCTACTCCACACCTGGCTTGAACCGACTCGCCGCGGGAAACAACGCCGCGGCGCTCTCCTTGCTCATGCCGACCACGTCACCCGCCGGTCCGGCATACGAAACCATCCGCGTCGCTACCCGTCGCGGCGCACCGGTGGAATTGTGCACCTCGAAGAACGTCGGGATCGTTTTGCGGAGCATGGCGCCCGTCCGGCCGGTGATCACCCGGGTCAGGTGCAACGCCGCTTCCGATCCCAGTTTCGCGGCGTCCTGGCACACGGCCGTCAACGTCGGCGGCACGCTGTACCGGATCTGCGCGTCGTCGAAACCCACCACCGAAAGGTCGCGCGGAATATGAATCCCCAACTGGTACGCCTTGCTTACCATCCCCACCGCCAGCAGCGGGTCGGCCGCGTACACCGCCGTTGGCGGCTGCTCCATGCCGACCAGCATGTTGGTGACCGTCGCCCCGCCCGCGAGATCCGACCGAATGCGGAACACCAGGCGATCCTCGAAGGGGATGTCGTGCTCCGCCAGGGCCCGCCGGTACGCTTCGAAACGATCCATGTGGTCGCGGTCGGGCACGACGTGCATGGCGAAGGCGATGCGGCGATGCCCCAACTCGATGAGGTAGGTCACCGCGCGGGCGCTGTCGATGCTCGAGTCGCAATCGATGAAGTTGACGTTGGGGACGTCGAACCGTTCCCCGATCACCACCATGGGGAAGCCTTCGTCGGCGATCTCCTCACAAATGTGCCGCGTCTCCGCGGTCGTCCGCAGGACCACGCCGCTCACGCCCCGGCGGGCGAAGAACTGCGTGTAGGTCTCCTCCGTCATCTTATCACGCGTGAGGTTCAGAATGGAGACGTCAAAGCGCGACTCCTCGAGTCCGGCGACGATCCCCTCCATCAGCGCCGCGTCGTAAACCGACGACAAGGTGCGGTCGGCCGTGTGGGCGAAGCCGATGGAGGTCGCCACGCGGCGGTCGGTCGGCGCCCGGTAGCCGAGGCGTTTGGCCACTTGCAGGACCAGATCGCGGGTTTCCTGGCGGACGGCCGGGTGGTTGTTCAGCGCCCGCGACACCGTGCAGGTGGAGACACCGGCTTTGCGGGCGATTTCTCTGACCGAGGACATGTGGCCTTCTCTGCTGCTGACAGGTGTTTGCAAACGTTAGATTAACGTTATACGGCCAGGATAGCGACTTCGGCGGGCGTATGTCAAGGCTCAAACGCCCTGGCGGGACGAAGCACTGAAATACCTTAAATATCTTCAAATAATAACGTTACAGGTCGAGCGGAGAAGACGCAGCCGCCTTTTGACCTTCGTTGCACATGGCCGCGGACCTTGCTAACAGCGCTACATTCCTGGAGGGCATGTTGGATACGGCCGGTGACGCAAACTTCTGCGGAGCGGGCCGGGGCTTTGCGTTCGGGAGCCCATCGAATCACGGTAAAGATGAACTCCGCCTCAGAGCGTGCTACACTCCAACACGACGACAGGCATTCGGGCCCGGACGTCCATCAGGACCACAACAATGCAAACCAACTACGCAGATCTGTTGCTGCGCGCGACCTCCGGCGACATGGAGGCGCTTCGCGCTCTGCTCGAGCGTTTCGGTCCACAGGTGTGGAACGCGATCAACGCGGACATCGCGCCGCGTTGGCGCGGTCTGGTCGACGCCGACGACGTCATGCAGGTCACCTATCTCGAGGCTTTTCTCCACATGGATCGCCTGGCCGCACGCGACGGCGCGGCGTTCGTCGGGTGGCTGCGACGTATGGCGCAAAACAACCTGCGGGACGCGGTAAAAGAGCTGGAGCGTAAGAAAAGGCCCAACCCCGCCCGGCGCGTGCACGCGCCTGTCGGGGGCGACTCTTACGTCACGCTGGTCGAGATGCTGGGGACGCAATCGGCCACTCCCAGCCGGCACGTGGCCGGGCAGGAAGCGGCGCGGATCATCGAAGACACCCTTCAGCGCTTGCCGCCGGACTATGCCCGGGTGGTGCGGGACTACGACCTGCGCGGTGTTCCCATCGGAGAGGTGGCCAAGACGATGGGCCGATCGCCGGGGGCCATCCACATGCTCCGCGCCCGGGCCCACGACCAACTCCGCACTTTGTTGGGCGCGGAGACCGATTTCTTCAGTCACCCCGCGTGAGTCGCGTGTGGGCGGTGTCGCCTGGACTACGGACCGGCTTGAACCCGACGCATCCGCGCGAGCGGACCGCGTTTTGACGATTGCGCCATGCGAAACAGATCACAACCGTCCAACCAGCAGCAACTGATCGACGCGGCCTGGGCCCAGGCTCAGCAGGCGCGGTCGACGCAGGGCGCCGGTTCCCGGTCGAAGGCGTCGGCGTCGCGGACCGCGCGGCCCAGTCTGCCGGAGCGGTTGCCGGGTTATCGGATTGTGGACGAGATTCATCGCGGCGGTCAGGGGGTGGTGTACCGCGGGGTGCAGCAGTCCACCGGCCGAACCGTCGCCATCAAGGTCATGCACGGCGGCCCGTTCGCCGGACCGCACGAGCGGGCGCGGTTCGAACGGGAGGTGCAGATTCTCGCCTACCTGCGGCATCCCAACATCGTGACGATTCACGACAGCGGCATGGTGGACAACGCCGCGTACTTCGTGATGGACTGCATCGAGGGATGGCAGCTTGATGAGTATGCCCGCCGGAAGGACCTGGCGTTGCGCGCTCGGTTGAGCCTGTTTGTGAAGATCTGCCGGGCGGTCCACGCCGCGCACGTGCGGGGCATCATCCACCGCGACCTCAAGCCTGGGAATATCCGCATCGACGAGCAGGGGGAGCCGCACGTGCTCGATTTCGGCCTGGCCAAGCACGCCGACGGGCACGCGGGCGACGGGCACTCGGGCGATGGACATGGAGCGGTCACCGTCACCGGCCAGTTCGTCGGTTCGCTTCCCTGGGCGAGCCCCGAGCAGGCACGGGGCATGCTGGCCGACGTCGATCTGCGCACCGACGTGTACGCCCTGGGCGTCATCCTCTATCAACTGCTCACGGGTGCTTTTCCCTATGACGTATCCGGCTCGCTGACCGACATCCTGAACAACATCGTCCAGACGGAACCCAAAAACCCGCGCAGCTACAATCCGCGGCTCGACGATGAAACCGCCACCATCACGCTGAAGGCCCTGCGCAAGGAGCGTGAGCTGCGCTACCAGACGGCCGGGGCCCTGGGGCGCGACATCGAGTGCTACCTCGCGGGCGACCCGATCGAGGCCAAGCGCGACTCGATGACGTACATCCTGCGCAAGCACCTGCTGCGCCACCGGGCGGCGGTGGGCATTGCGGCGGCGTTTGTCCTGCTGGTGAGCATCGGCTTCGTCGTCTCGCTGTCGTTCTGGCGCGACGCGGTGGTGGCTAGAAACGCGGAAACCGCCCAGCGGCACGCGGCCCAGGCCAGCGCCGCCCTGGCCGAGGAGCGGGCGGTGCGCGCCGCCGCCGAGGCCGCCAAGGCCGGCGCGGTCAACGACTTCGTCACCGAGATGCTCGCCTCGGCCAACCCGCTGGAAGGCGCGCGGTCCGATCTCACCGTGCGGGAAGCGATTGACGCGGCCGTCGAGCGGCTGGCCCAGGGCGATCTGGCGAATGAGCCCGAGGTCGAAGCGTCCGTGCGGCGGGTCATCGGGCAGGCGTACAACGCGCTGGGATTATACGGTGAGGCCGTTGTGCATCTGGATATCGCGTGCACCCTGCTCGAGGCGCAGGAAGAGGCGAACGACGATGACGCCGCCCGCGAACTGCTTCAATGCCGCAACCGCCTGGCCCAAAGCCATCTCAAACAGGGGGCCGTCGCGGAGGCGGAACGGCGCTTCACCGCCGCGCTCGCCGATGGGCGGTTGCGATTTCCCCACGGAGACGTCGTGGTGGCGGAGAGCCTGGTGGGATTGGCGGCCGTCCGCCGCGACCAGGAGCGGCTGCCCGAGGCGGAGCAACTGTGCCGCGCGGCGCTGGGCATTCTGAAAGCGACCAACCACACGGAGGCCCGGGGGGCGCCGGTCGCGGACATCCTCAACGATCTGGCCCTGGCCCTGGGCAGCCAGGGCAAGCTCGCGGAAGCGCTCAGCACGCAGGTCGAAGCGCTGACGCTGTTCACCCAGGTCTACGGGCGCGACCACCACGCCACGGCGGTGGCGATGAACAACCTCGCCGGGTTGTACATGGAACAAGCGGCGTTCTCGGACGCGGAGCCGCTGTACCGCGAGGCGCTGGCCGTGTTTCGCCGGCTGGGCGGTGACAAGCACCCCAGTGTGGCCAGTTGCCTCGACAGCCTGGGTAGGCTTTTCCTGCACACGCAGGACTTCGCCGCGGCCGAAGAGGTGCTGGAGGAAGCCCTGGCCATTCGGCGCGACCTCGTGGGCGCCGATCATCCTGACGTGGCCCAGGTGCTCAACAACCTGGCGATCGCGCGGTACCAACTGGGCCGACTTGAAGAGGCGGCGAACACCTACGACGACGTGCTGCGCATCTACCGCGGCGCGTACGGCGACGACCATCCCGCGCTGGCCACGATCATGAGCAACCTGGCGGCGATCCGGAACGCGCAGGGCCGCACGGAGGACCTCATCCCCATCCTGCGCGACGTGCTGCGCATTCGCCGAGCGCACTACGGTGCGGAGCATCCGTTGACGGCCGGGTCGATGCACAACCTCGCCAAGGTGCTCATGGACGCCGGCGAGCTCGACGAGGCCCAGAGCCAGCTTGAAGAGGCCCTGGCGATTCGCCAGGCCCACCACGCGGGCGACCATCCCGACGTGGCGGCGTCGCTGGACCTGTTGAGCGGGCTGCTGCGGGCGCGCGGCGACCTGACGGGCGCGGAACAGGCGGCGCGTGAGGAGTTGGCCATGGCCCGGCGGCTGTGGGGCGAAGGCCACGTCGGACTCACCGACGGTCTGAACAACCTGGCCGGCGCCCTGACCGACGCCAAGGACTACGCGCGTGCCGAGCCGATTCTGGCGGAGGCGGTCGCCATTGCGGAAGCCAACCTGCCGGCGGACCACTGGCGCACGGCCGCGATGCGCGGCAACTGGGGCGGCGTGCTGCTGAAGCTGGGGCGCTTTGACGCCGCCGAGCGGCAGTTGCGGGCCAGTCGGGACGTGCTCATGCAATCCCTGGGCGTCGAGCATGCACGGACTCGGCGCATCACCGCCCTGCTGGCGGAGTTATGCGACGCCACGGACCGCGCGGAAGAGGCGGCTTCGTGGCGGGCGGAACTGGCCTCGGCCAGCGACTGATCCCCAACCAGCCCCCTGACCCCCACCAATCCGGTGACCTACCCCTGCGGGCACGATCTTCCCCGTTTTTTTCAGGCGGCGCGTGAAGGCCGCGCGATCATCGTCGCCTTCCTGGTGGGCGGGACGCACGCCGGCATCGGGCCGGGGCGGCGACCGACCCGATAACCTACCGCACAAAGGAGCAGGGTATGTGCCTGATGGACAGTCTTCCCGTGGAAGCGACGACCGGGAATGGGTTTGCAGACCGCATGATGGATATTCTTAACCACGGCGCGCTGGCGTTGATGATCAGCGTGGGGCACCGCACCGGCCTGTTCGATACGCTGGGCGCCCTGCCGCCGGCGAGCAGCGCGGAGATCGCCGCGGCGTGCAAGCTCAACGAGCGATATGTGCGCGAGTGGCTGGGCGCGATGGTGACCGGCCGAATCGTCGAATATCAGCCGGTGGACGAAACCTATCACCTGCCGGGCGACCGAGCCGAACTGCTGACCCGGGCGGCGGCGCCCAACAACATGGCCAGCGTCGCGCAGTTTATCCCGCTGCTGGGCACGGTGGAGGACCGCATCGTGGAGTGCTTCAGCGCCGGCGGCGGGGTGCCCTACGCCGAGTTTCCGGGTTTTCACCGGGTGATGGCCGAAGAGAGCGACCAGTCGGTGTGCTCGGCGTTGCTCGACGCCATTTTGCCGCTGGCGCCGGGCGCTATCGCGGATCTGGAACGCGGCATTGACGTGCTGGACGTCGGTTGCGGCAGCGGCCGGGCGATGAACCTGCTGGCCCAACGTTTTCCCAACAGCCGTTTCGCCGGGTACGACATCTGTCCTGACGCGGTGGCCAACGCGCGAGCGGAGGCGGCGGAGCGCGGGGTGACCAACGCGCGTTTCGAGTTGCGCGACGCGGCGATGCTGGACGAGACCGAGCGGTACGATTTGATCACGGCGTTCGACGCGATTCACGACCAGGCCCGGCCGGCGGCGGTGCTCGCGGGGATTGCCCGGGCGCTGCGTCCGGAGGGGATCTTCCTCATGCAGGACATCCACGGATCGAGCCACGTGCACAAGAACCTGGACCACCCGCTTGCGCCGATGATGTACACGATATCGTGCATGCACTGCATGACGGTTTCGCTGGCGAGCGACGGCGACGGCCTGGGGGCCATGTGGGGCAAGGAGCTCGCACTGAAAATGCTGGCCGACGCCGGTTTCTGCACCATCACCGTGCAGCAACTGCCGCACGACATTCTGAACATCTACTACGTTGCCCGGCGCGCCGCCTGAATCTTGCGGACGCGCGCCGCACGGCCAATCGTAATCAATGGTCTACAAAATACGGAATCAAGACCGGTCCCCGTGACCGCGAAGCAAGGAGTACACCATCATGACCGAGACGCATGCTCATCCGCATACCGATATGCCGGCCCGGACGTCGCGGGCTTCGCGCCTGGCCGTCTTTGCGTACGGCGCCGGTGTATATGTGCTGTTTCTGGGCACGTTTTTGTACGCCATGGGTTTCGTCGCCGACGTGGGCGTGCCCAAGGGAATCAACGACGGGGTGCGCGCCCCGCTGGCGACGGCGCTGCTGATCAACGCGGCGCTGCTGAGCATGTTCGTGGTCCAGCATACGATCATGGCCCGGCCGGCGTTCAAACGCCGCTGGACGCGGATCATCCCTCCGGCGATGGAGCGGAGCACGTTCGTGCTGGCCACCTGCATCGTGCTGGGGCTGACGTTCTGGCAATGGCGTCCGCTGCCGGGCGTGGTCTGGGACGTGGGGCATCCGGCGGGGCGCGCCCTGTTGTGGAGTCTGTACGCGGGTGGGTGGATGATCGTGCTGTACGCGAGCTTCTGCATTGACCACTTCGATCTGTTCGGCCTGCGGCAGGTGGTGCTGCATCTGCGGGGCAAGGCGTACAGCCATCCGGGATTCGCCCAGCCGTGGATCTACAAGCTGGTGCGCAATCCGCTGATGCTGGGATTCATGATTGCGTTCTGGTCGGCGCCGACGATGACCACCGGCCGACTGCTGTTCGCCCTGCTGACGACGGGCTACATTTTCATGGGGATTGCGTTCGAGGAGCGCGACCTGGCCCGGAGCCTGGGCGAGGACTACCGGCGGTACCGCGCGACCACGCCCATGCTGCTGCCCTGGCCGCGGCGCCGGCGGGCGGACAATTCCGCCACCGGCGCGTGGATCGAGCCGCGCGTGGACGACGCCGCCAGAACCTCACAAGCGTGAGTGCGGCTCAGGCGTCGGCGCTGCGGCGCATCCAGGAATGCTGCCCCGGCAACGGCCAGGGCGAGGTGGGCGCGGTGTCCAGTTGATCGAGCGGGTCGATCTCGGACAGATGGCGTTCAAGCGGCGGCAGACCGGCCAGGGCACGCAGCAGGTCATGCTGCGACACCGTCCCGGCGAGCTTGCCATTCTGCAATACCGGCAGCGGATTCAGGCCCGGCGCGCGGCTCAAGAGGGCCCAGGCCTCCTCGGTTGTGGCGTCGACGGTGAGCGTGGGGGTGCCCAGCTTGGTGACGCTGAGCACGCCGCGGTCCTCCACGCCGTCGCTGCCGTCGGTCAGGGCCGTACGCACGTCGTGATAGCTGATGATGCCGATGAACGTTCCGTCAGGCTCGACCACGGCCACGTGGCGCAATCCGTGACGGGCCATCTTCTCGACCGCCTCCTTCAGCCGGGTGGTGGGCTCCACCTGCACCGGTCGGCGACACATGCATTCTGCGACACTCGACATCGTATCCCGCCTTTCTTGCGTTTGTCCGGTGTGGGGCGGCCAACGAACGATCGTCGGTCAACCCTCATCCCGGCACGGCCTGCGCCCCCCAAACCCAATCCGGGCATTGCGCCGGCAACGCGTGGCACCATCCCAGAAGGGCGTCCCGCTCGCAATCGGGGGAGCCCCGATTGTGGGCTGGTGTTGCCCGGATTGGGCGCTGAAGAACAACCCGGTGCGTTAAAGCGTTGATGGAGTTGATGACGGGCGCGTCACACGATGGCCGTGCAACGACGAACGGCGCCTGCATGGGAAAACCGGCGTACGGGCGCTACCAAGGCGGTTTGGCACGCCCCAGCGCGCGTGCAAGTATCTGCACGTGTGCGACGTAACGTTGCCGCAAGGCTTCAATCTCCATGTTTTGCGAGAGACCACATAGGGGTGTCCCCTAGGGCGCAGCCGTATGCCGGCGTGCTACGTGGCGTTTCGGATCGGCAGCCGGTACGATCCTGGCAGGGCGTCGCCACGCGAGCGGGCGCCCGGCGGTCCGCGGGGACCCGACCTGCGCAACAACGCGAAGCATTCCCGCGCCATCACCCAGAGGACAGTGACCATGTCGGACGGCAAGCGATCCGGGAAAAAGCATAAACGCCACGATGCAGGCGACGGGCAGGAACCCGCGGAAGGCGTGCAGACAAAGAGTACCGACGGCGCCGGCACCGGGGAATCCGCAGGCGCGGCAACAGCCTCGGCCGACGATAGGCAAAATGATCATTCCGGCGTCGCGCTGCCATCGGCGCCATCCGGCGGCGCAGCGCGTTCACCACAGGTGTCGGAGGCGGCGCCCGCGTCGGAGGAGGAAGCGCCCGGGTCCGAGCAGGCGGCGCCTCAGCCCGAAGAAGCGGCCCAGGCCCGCGGGAGCGGATTCCCGATCGCAGCGCTGGGCGCCTCGGCCGGCGGCCTGGAAGCGCTGCAAGCCTTCTTCGAGCACATGCCCGTCGACGCCGGCGTCGGCTTCGTGGTGGTCACCCACATGCACCCGGAGCACACCAGCATGATGCCCGAACTGCTGTCCCACTCCACCGCGATGCCGGTGGTGGAGGCCGGCGACGGGCAGCGGGTCGAGCCCAACCACGTGTACGTCGCCCCGCCGGGGGACAACCTCACCATCGCCAACGGGTTGCTCCGCCGGGCGGACGCCGGGGCCAGGGTGCACCTGCCCATCGACCATTTCCTCCGCGCGCTGGCCGAGGATCAGCAGGAATGGGCGGTTGCGATCATTCTCTCAGGCACGGGCACCGACGGCACGCTCGGGCTCCAGGCGGTCAAGGGCGCAGCCGGGATGGCCATGGTGCAGACGCCCGTGTCGGCGAAGTTTGCGGGTATGCCCACCAGCGCCGACGCCGCGGGGCTGGCCGATTTCAAGCTGCCGCCGGCCGAGCTGGCCGGGGAACTCGCCGCCTATGCCCGCGAGTTTCACACGCGCGTCCATGCCTCGCGGCGGGCCGACGACGCGTTTGCCCCCGAGGCCCTGCGGCAGATTCTCTCGGTCCTCCGGCAGCAGACGGGCAACGATTTTACCGCCTACAAGACGAGCACGATTCAGCGGCGGATTGAACGGCGGATGAACGTCCACCGCATCCAGGCGCCGAACGCGTATGCCCGCTACCTGAAGGAAAACCAACACGAGGCCAGCTTGCTTTTTCGTGAATTGCTCATCACGGTGACGCGGTTCTTTCGCGATGGCGGGGCATTCGAGGCGCTGGCCGAGCGTCTGACCGAGCTGCTTCATACCCGGGAAGAGGGGCATCCGGTCCGGGTCTGGGTTCCCGGTTGCGCCACCGGCGAGGAGGCGTATTCGGTGGCCATTACCCTGGACGAGTGCATGAACCGCCTCGAGCGGGCGGTCGAGGTCCAGATCTTCGCCACCGACCTCGATCCCCGGGCGATCGACACCGCCCGGGCGGGCGTGTATCCCAGCGGCATCGCGGCGGACGTGTCTGCCGAGAGACTCAAGCACTATTTCACCCACGATCACGACACCTACCGGGTGAACAAGAACATCCGGGAGATGTGCATTTTCGCGCCGCAGAACGTGCTCAGCGATCCCCCGTTCACCCGGCTCGACCTCATTGTCTGCCGCAATCTGCTGATCTACTTCGCGAGCGACCAGCAGAAGGAGCTGTTGCCGACGTTTTTCTACGCGCTGCGGCCCGGGGGCCTGCTTTTTCTGGGCACGTCCGAGACGGTCGGACTGCACGACGGGCTCTTCGAGCTGGTGGACCGCAAGTGGAAGATCTATCGCCGGCGCGAAGGGGAGGCCAACATCCGCGCCCGCCTGCCCCAGGCGCCGGTCCGGCGCCCGCCGGACGCGGAGACCGACCAGCCGTCCGGCAAGACCGCTGCCCGTCCGGCCATTGGCCGGCGCCTCGACGAACAGATCCAGCGCGTTCTGCTGGAGCGTTTCGCCCCCACGTCGATCGTGGTGCAGGACTCGGGAGACATTGTGCATATCCAGGGGCGCACGGGGAAGTACCTGGAACCGGCCGAGGGCAGCCCGTCGCACAACGTTTTCAAGATGGCGCGTCGCGGGCTTGCCGCTCCGCTGAGCACGATGTTGCGCCGCGCCGCCCGGGAGGGCCGTCCCGCGACGCGGGACCGGGTCAGCGTGCAGACCAACAGCGACTTTACCGAGGTGGATGTGCAGGTCGTTCCGCTGAACGAGCCCGAGGCGCTCCGCGGTCTGTACCTGGTGACCCTGGCGCCCAGCGCTGCGCCGCCAGACCCGGCGGCGCCGCCCTCCGGGGAGGCCGCGCCCGCCGGCGACGTGGCCCGGCTGGAAGAAGAACTGAATCACACCCGCGAATCGCTCCAGTCCACGGTCGAGGAGCTGGAATCCTCGAATGAGGAATTGCAGTCCATGAACGAGGAACTCCAAAGCTCGAACGAGGAGCTGGAGACCTCCAAGGAGGAAATGCAGTCGCTCAACGAGGAACTCAACACGGTCAATGCCGAACTGAACGGCAAGATTGCCGAGCTCTCCCACGCCAACGACGACATGCACAACCTGCTCAACGCCATTGACGTGGCGAGCATCTTCCTGGACACCCAGTTGCACATCGCCCGTTACACCGACCAGGCCCGCGACCTGATTCGGCTGGTGCCGGGCGACGTCGGCCGACCCCTCGACGACCTGGCCGTCCACGTCGAGTATCCCCGCCTGTTCGACGATTGCCGGCACGTGCTGCACACGCTCGAGCGGCGTGAAGCCGAGGTGCGCGCCGCGGACGGCCGGTGGTTCCTGCTGCGCGTTCTCCCCTACCGTACGTCACGCAACGTCATCGACGGGGTCGTCGTCACCTTCGTCTCGCTGGAGCGGATCAAGCGTGCCGAAAGCGGGATGCAGTACTTCCGGAGCATCGTCGAGACCGTGCGCGAGCCGCTGATCATCCTGGATGCGGACTTCATGGTGCGCTCCGCCAACGCCGCGTTCTACGCCGCCTTCGATGATGATCCCCAACGCGTCGAGGGGCGCCGGGTCTACGAGCTCGGCGACGGTCAATGGGATATTCCCGAGCTGCGCAGGCTGCTCGAGGAGGTCCTGCCCGACAACCACGTCTTCAACGACTTCCCGGTGGAGTATGACTTTCCCCGTGTCGGCCGGCGGCGGTTCATCCTGAATGCGCGGCGGATTCCCCGGGGGGATCATGGTGCGGACCTGATTCTGCTGGCCATGGAGGAAGTGGGGAAAGCCAGGGATTGAGGAATTGAGAGGGTGGGGGAGGGAGCGCGTCCTTGATGATGCTGAATGCTGGATTCTGAATGCTGAGTGCTGAATGCTGAATGCGGGGTGCTGGGGGCTGAATGATGGGGCGCAAGCAGGATCGAATGCAGAAGTCGGAACCGACGCTTCGCGAACAGGCGGAGGCCCGGGTTGCCGCCGCCCCGGACGGGCACGGGGAACTGCGGGTGGCGTTGAGCGACATCACCCGGCGCAAGCGGGCGGAGCAAGCGCGGGAGCAGGTGGTCGCCGAACTCCAGGCGGCCCTGGTGACGGTGAAGACCCTTCGCGGACTGATCCCCATCTGCGCCGGGTGCCGCAACGTGCGCAACGACGAGGGCTACTGGCAACGCCTGGACGCATACATCAGCGCCCACACGACCATGCAGTTCACCCATGGACTGTGTCCGAACTGTGTCCGCGAGTTGTATCCAGACATGGCGGATGATATCCTCGGTCCACAGTCATGATGGACCAACGCAAGCCAGATCCACCCATCGAATCCGCGGCCGAACTCCGCCGCCGCGCCGAGGCCCGCGTCGCTGCGGCCACGGGCGACTTGACCGATCTGTCGCCGAAGGAGATACGCGCGTTGGTACACGAACTGCGCGTCCACCAGGTCGAGCTGGAGATGCAGAATGAGGCTCTGCAAGCCGCCCAGTATGACCTTTCCGAGGCCCGCGATCGCTACTTCGATCTTTACGAATGTGCCCCGGTGGGGTACCTCGCGCTCGACGTCCACGGCGTAATCCGCAGCTCGAATCTGACCGCGGCCGAACTGCTGGGTATCGAGCGCAAGCAGCTCATTGGCACCCGCTTCGAGATGCTGCTCGCCGCGGAGCACCGCGACGCCTCGTACCTGCTCCTGCGGCGTTCCGCGACGGTGGACGAGCGTCAGACCACCGAACTTCGACTGGAGAACGGGGCGGGCATCACCCGCTGGGTGCGCGCGGAGGTGGGCTGGCACCAGGCCGACGACAACCGCGAAGGCGAATGGCGCGTCGCCCTGCACGAGATCACCCGCCAGAAGGCGGCCGAAGAGGCCCTGCGCAAGAGCGAGGCCCGGTTGCGCCTCGCGGCTCAGGCCGCGGCCATGGCCGCGTTCTCCCGTGACTATCAGACGGGCGAGGATTACTGGTCGCCCGAATTCCTCGTGCTGTTCGGGCGGACCCCGCACGAGACGTTGCCGCTGGAGGACGACATTCCCGCGGCCGTCCACCCCGACGATCGCCCCGGCGCGCTCGCGGCCGTCAGGAGTTGCCTGGACCGAACGGCGCCGCCGGAGTTGCACCTCGAGCACCGCATCGTGCATCCGGACGGGCAGGTTCGCTGGGTGCTGATGCGCGGGCGGGTGGAGTTCGACGCCAACGGCCGGCCCCGATCGAGCTACGGTTTCGCCTTTGACATCACCCGCCGCAAGGAAATGGAGACCCAGCTCCAGAGCGCCGAACAGGAGCAGCGGCGGCAGCGCGAGCTGCTCGAACGCATCATCGAGACCATTCCGGTCATGGTCGTGCTCTGGGATCCGAGATTCCAACGGTTCACGCTGAACCGCTGCGCCCGCGCGTTGCTGGGCTGGTCCAACGCCGACGCCAATGAAGGCGACTTCATGAGCAAGGTGTACCCCGACCCGGCCGATCGGGCTGAGGCCGGCGGCTTCATGCAATCGCTCGACTCCGGATGGCACGAGTTGCACCCCACCGCGAAATCGGGCGAACGGATCCCCAGCGACTGGGCCAATGTCCAACTCACCGACCACACCATGGTCGGCATCGGCGTCGACCTGCGGGAACGCCAGCGGGCCGAAGCCAAGCTGCGCGCGAGTGAAGACCGGTACCGTACGCTTTTCAACTCCATCGATGAAGGATTCTGCGTCGTCGAGATGCTCTACGACGCAGACGGGAGGCCGGTGGACTACCGCTTCTTGGAAGCTAATCCCGCCTTCGCCAAGCAAACCGGCTTGGGCGACGTGGTGGGCAGGACCATGCGCGAACTGGCGCCCGCGCACGAAGATGAGTGGTTCACAACCTACGACCGAATCGCACGCTCGCGGCAACCTGAGCGATTCGAAGGCGAGGCCGCCCAGCTCCAGCGCTGGTACGACGTGTACGCGTTTCCCATGGGAGCGCCGGCGGAGCGGAGAGTCGCGGTACTCTTCAACGACATCACCGCGCGGCGCGCGGTCGAACAGGAGCGCGAGCGGCTCAACGAGACCCTCGAGGACCAGGTCGCCGAGCGCACCAGTCTGCTCACGCTGCACAACGACGTCGCCTCGGCCGCCAACGCCGCCCAGAGCATCGACGACGCGCTTGCCAGCGTGCTTCGCCTGGTCAGCGAGCACAACGGCTGGTGCTTCGGCCACGCGTACCTGATCGAGGACGGTGACCGGGTGCTGCTGGTCCCCGTGCGGTCGTACTACGAATCCGCGCCGGGGCGCTTTCAGCGTTTCCGCGAGGTGACCCGCGGTCTACGCCTGCGCCCCGGTGAAGGGCTGCCAGGGCGGGCATTCGCCGCCCGCGCCGTCCAGTGGTCCGACGACGTGCGCGAGGAACTCGTCGCCCGACGGGCCGACGTCGGCTACGACCTTGGCGTGCGTTGCGGCGCGGCATTCCCCATCTTTTCCGGCGCCGAGGTCGTGGGGGTTCTCGAGTTCTTTTCCGATCACCAGATTGAGCCCACCGACCGGCTCATCCAGTCCATGGCGAGCATCGGCACGCAGGTGGGGCGCGTCGTCGAACGGCAACGCTTCGAACGGCAGGTTGCCCGGGCCCTGCTGGCCGAGCAGGAGCGCCTGGGCCGGGATCTCCACGACACCGTGGGGCAGGACATCGCCGGGCTCGCGTTGATCACCGAGCGGATCGCTCAGCAGGCGCATGCCGGGCAAATACCCCACCCGGCGGCACTCACGGAACTGGCGGAAATCCTGCGTGCCGCGCTTCAGAACACGCGGGCGGTGGTTCGGGGCATGCTGCCGTTCACGTTCGCCCATGGCGAAGCGTTTGACGCGGCCCTTGAGGAGCTGGCCGCGACCACGACCCAGCGGCACAACGTGGCCTGCACCGTCCATTGTCCCGGTCCGATCGGGATCGATGGGCCGGACGTGGCCGTTCATCTTCTCCGGATCGCGGCCGAGGCGGTGGCCAACGCCGTCAAGCACGCCCGTGCCGGCCGCATCGACTTGCATTTGATGTTTGAAGATGAGATGATGCGGATGGAAGTCCGTGACGACGGGGTCGGCATACCCGATGAAGTCGATCCCGGCGGCTCGGGCCTGTCGATCATGCAGCATCGCGCCAACGTGATCGGCGCAACTCTGAAGATCCGCCGCGCCCCTGGCGGCGGAACGATTGTCACTTGCGTTTTGCCCAAAGAACTACTGCGTTTGCGGCCTGCCGAGGAGGCGAAACCATGACCGCGATCCGGGTCCTGCTGGTGGACGATCATCCCATGATGCGCCGCGGTTTGCGCGAAACGCTCACCGCCGAGGGCGATCTGGAGATTTGCGCCGAAGCGGAGGACATCGGCGACGCCCTGGACCTGGCCCGCACGACCAGCCCGCAACTGGCCGTCGTGGATGTTTCCCTGCCCAGCGGCAGCGGGCTGGAACTGGCCAAGCAACTGCTGGCCATCGATCCCGAGCTGCGCATCCTGTTTATCTCCATGCACGACGACAGCGTGTTCGCCGAGCGGGCGCTGCGGGCGGGTGCGTTGGGATATATCAACAAGTCGCACTCGGCCGGCGAGCTGCTCGAGGCCGCCCGCAAAGTCGCCCGCGGCGAAATGGCCCTCAGTTCGGTCACCAGCGACCGGCTGATTCGTCGCGGCATCACCGGCGCCGCCAGCCCGGTCTCCGAAGTCGAAAGCCTGTCCGACCGCGAGCTGGAGGTGCTCGAGCTCATCGGCCGGGGCATGACCACGCGGGAAATCGCCGACCGCCTCTCCCTCAGCGTCAAGACCATCGAGGCCCACCGCGAGCATATCAAGCGCAAGCTCAATCTCGATAGCGGCCTGAAGCTCAACCGCTGGGCCACCTTGTGGAATGCCAATCAGCAGAAGGGTCGGGGGGTGCAGGAGCCGCAGGGGTAGGGATTGAGGGATAAAGGGATTAAGGGATTAGGGGTTTGAGGCGGGCGCACGCTGGTCGCGGCGGCGGGGTCGTCGCGGGCGGTTGCATAGCGGCGCTCGACTTCGTCGAGCTTGGCCATGGCACACTTGCGGGAGCCGAGGCGCTGATCGGCGCTTGGGCCGCGTGGTTTACGGCATGGCGGCGCACGGCGTTTAGCCGTCCTGGCCAATTCGGGCCGTCTCGCGCCGTGCTTGGCCATGGCACCCTCCGCGTCGGACTTGGCATTCGACTTCGCCGTGCTTGGCCATGGCACCCTGGGTTGAGTTTGGCTATAGCACCCTGGGTTGGGCCTGGTTGTGGCACTCCGGGCTGAGCTTGGCTTTGGGCTGCGGCGGGCTACAGGTCGCGGCGGACGAGGGCGGTGACGACGCCCTGGATGGAGAAATCCCGACCGGCGTCGATGATCATGGGGGTGATCGCCGGATTGTCGCCGCGGAGGACGACGACGCGCTCGCCGTCGCGGGTGTCCACGCTGACGCGTTTGAGGGTGGGTTCGCCGTCGACCAGGCAGGCACAGATGCGGCCCTGGACGAGGGCGGGATCGACGTCGGGGCGGTAGTGCACCAGCACCATGTCGCCCGGCTTGAGCGTGGGCTCCATGCTGTCGTAGGTCAGCCGCAGGCAGTAATGATCGGGCGTCCACAGGTGCCGCAGCACGGGGAAAAGCTGAAGCTGCTCCTGGGACTGCGCCGGCGGGCCGGCCGGGATGCTGCCGAACAACGGCAGGTGCTCGACCTCCAGCGGCTGGGGGTTGTCGTGTTCGCGTCCCTCACCAACGAGAACGGCTTCGGGCAGGTCGAGGGCGACCGCGAGCGCGTGAATGGTCTGGTTGGACGGTCGCCGCCGGCCCCGCTCGATCTCACTCAGGTAGCCTTGGTTGATGCCGGCCGATTGCGACAGCGCCACCTGCGACATCCCCAGTTGCTTGCGCCGGCGTTTGACGCGGGCCCCGAGCCCCTCGTGAGCCCGCTGATGGACGGCATGGTCGTATATGGCCATAATGCGCAATAATACATCGAGGTCGCGACCGATGGAAGCCTCTGCCTCCGGTGGACCATCCGACGATGCCCGGGCAGGCTGTTGCCGTAACATCCGGGCCTATTGCCCGTCTTTCCAGAGCCACTGCATGATCACCGAACCCGTGGGGAATGCAGTAGCCGTGGCCGCCGCGCCGCGATCGATAATGTCGGCCCGTGCGCCGCACCGGACGCCGCCGGCGGCCCCGGGTTGGTTGCGACCCCGGGCCGGTTGCGAAATCCAGTAGAACGCCGACGGAAGCCGCCGCAACGGCCCCGCCGCGGGCAGCCGCAACGGCCCCGCCGCGGGCAACAGAAGGAAGATCTCATGCTGCGAACCCGGCGCGACGACGACCTCTGGTTCATCACCCAGCCCGACCACGGGGCGCTGGCCGGTTACTTGGCCGCCCATTGGGGTAATGACGAATTAGCGCGCCCGGGCGACTATGCCCCAACCGCGGATCCCCGGCGCCTGCGGGCCGAAGCGATCCTCGCGATCGCGCAGCATGATAACGGCTGGTGGGAATGGGAGGCCGCGCCGAGCCATGCGGACGATGGCCTCCCCGCGGACCTGTCGGCCGTGCTGGCCGATCGGAACGAGGCCATGCAGCGCTGGCGGCTGGGAATTCCGCGGCTGGCCGACGCCCATCCTTACGCGGCCCTGCTTATCGCCTTCCACGCCCATTGGCTGTATGCGCCCCAGGCCCACGCGGACTGCGACCCGGCCTATCTGCACCCGTTGTTCGGACCACGCATGCCGCAACCGGCCAGCGGGGCGGATGCGCATGCCCTCGCCGGTTGCCTGGCGGAGATTGATGATTTTCGCCGGGAGCTCAGCGAGCGCGTGCGGCGCGATCCCGTCGCGGCCGATTGGCTGGACGCGGCGCACCAACTTCCGCATGGCCGGCTGTTGCAGGTGCTCGACGCCTTCTCGCTGTATCTGTGTGCGGCGATCGTGCCTACGCTTGCGGGCCCGGCGCGGGGCCAGGGGGCCGACGACGTGGACCTCCCCCACGTGCCGCGGCGCAGCGCCACCGATCGCGTCACGCTCGAACTGCGCTCCGCCGGCGACCGCCGCGTGCGCGTGTCGCCCTATCCCTTCGATGCCGCCCCCCTGCGGGCAACCGTGCCGGCGAAGCGACTGCCCGCGGCGTCCATGTCGGCCGTAGAAGCCGCCGAACGCTGGCAGCACGCGCCGACCGAACTGCTCGAGTTCACCCTGGTGGCGTGACGCTGACGACCGATGGCCGATAACTGACAGCTTGTACAGCTCCGCCGTTCGTTTTCCCGTGACAGCCGCCTTCCGCGCGGTACCATGCGCCGCGTGACCGAGCCTTCCGACCAACCCATGCCCGAGCCGCGCAAGCCGGCCGATCCCGCGCCGGGGACGCCGCCCGACTCGCCGCCGGACACGCCTGCGCCGGCGCAAAAAGAGGCTGCCCAGAAGTCCGCGCACTCCGAGCCGACGCAAAAGTCCGCGACTTCCGAACCGAGCCAATTGTCCCCGCTGCCCGGTTCGCCCCAATCGGGGCCGCCCGGTTCGCCGCCGGGCGAGACGCCGCAGCGGTCGTGGATTCTCCCGCCCGATGCGACGTTCAAACCGGCGCGTCCGGCCACCGGCGCACCGGCATCACCAGCACCGGAATCGCCAGCAGCGGGCACGAAACCCAGCATCGCCGACCCGGCCGCCCGCTCAGAAGCGCCGCCGCATGGCGATCGGTCAGGGCTCTCTCCGCCCGACGATCAATCGGAGACGGACGACCGCCCGTGGTTCCGCCGGGCATGGCCGTGGGTGGTGATCTTCCTCGCCGCCCTGGCGTTGCGCGGCGTTTACCTCGAACAGATCCGGGCGATCCCCTTCTTTGACTCGCTGGTCGGCGACGCCGCCAGCTACGACGCCTGGGCCCAGAACATCGCCGGCGGCGACTGGATCGGCGACGAGACCTACTACCAGGCCCCGGCCTATCCCTATTTCCTCGGCCTGATCTACACGCTGCTGGGCCGCGACCTGCTGCTGGCCCGCGTCGTGCAAGCCGTGCTCGGGGCGCTCTCCTGCCTGCTGCTGGGCTTCGCGGGCAAACGCTTCTTCGGACGGTCGGCCGGACTGGTGGCGGCCGGCATCCTGGCCATCTATCCCCCGGCCGTCTTCTTCGACGGACTGATCCAGAAGACCAGCCTCGCCCTCTTCTGGATGTGCCTGCTGCTCTGGCTCTTGGGCCTGCAATTGCACCGGCCGCGGGGCTGGCGCTGGCTGCTGGTGGGGATGGTGCTGGGCCTGTTCGCCCTCACCCGCGAGAACGCCCTGGTGCTTGCGCTCGTCGTCCTCGGCTGGGCGCTGCTGAACTTCCGCAACGCGCCCTGGCGGCAGAAGCGCAACTGGGCCGCGGCCGTCGTCGCCGGGCTGCTCATCGTGTTTTACCCAGTGGCCTTCCGCAACTACTGCGTGGGCGGCGTCTGGGCGACCACGACCGTGCAGGCCGGACCGAACTTCTACATCGGCAACCACCCCGGCGCGACCGGCCTCTACAAGCCCCTCGTTCGCGGGCACGAGTCGCCGCCGTTCGAGCGCGCCGACGCCAAGTTGCTCGCGGAGCAGGCGACCGGAGAAACCCTGTCCGACCTCGAGGTCTCCCGCTTCTGGCTGAACAAGGCCTGGGACTACATCCGCACGCAGCCGCATGACTGGCTCGAACTCATGGGCCGCAAGCTGCTACTCACGGTCAACCACTACGAGATCACCGACACCGAGGGCTTCAACGTCTACCGCGACTTCGCCTGGGCGCTCCAGTTGATCGCCCTGTTGATCGGCTTCGGGGTGATCGCGCCGCTGGCGGCGGCCGGGGCCGTGCTCACGCTGCATCGCTGGCGGCAGGTCGGCGTGCTGCACGTGATGACGGCCGCGATGATCCTGGCGATCGCGGCGTTCTACGTTTTCGCCCGCTACCGTTTTCCGCTGGTTCCGCTGTTCATTCTATTTGCCGCGGCCGGTGCGGCCGAGACGGTCCGCCGGGTCCAGGTTCGGCGCTACGGCGTACTGATCGTGGCGGGCCTGGTAGGCCTGGTGGCGGCCATCGCCTCCAACCGCCCCATGGTCGCGGAAGAGCGGCTGGACGCGATGGCCTACAGCAGCGTCGGCGTGGCCCTCGCCCAGCAGGGCAACATCGAGGCGTCCAAGCGGTTCTTCGCGATCGCCATTGAGGAAAGCCCACAGGCGCCGGAACCGTACTTCAACTTCGGCCGGGCCTGCCTGTTGCAGGGCGACTACGGCGCGGCGATCAGCTATTTGCGCAAGGCGCAGCAACTCGACCCCGGTCTTATCGAAGTGGATTACCAGTTGGCCCTGGCCCTGGAGGCCGACGGCAACCCGCCCGCCGCGCTGCGCCACTACCGCGCGGCGCTGGCGAGGAACCCCCTCGACCACCACGCGGCCGCGGCGATCGAGCGGCTGGCGCCCAAGGTGGAGCCACTCCCCGGCGAATGAAGGAAACCGGCCCTGACGGAGGTTGCTCGGCCCGCGCCGGCGCTTACACGGTGCGCAGGGGCGAGACGGCCTCGCGGGAGGAGACGCTGAAGGGAAAGGTCCGCCCCACCGCCGCCGCGTGGGTTTCCAGAGCCACGTCGGGATGGTTATTTTCCCCACTGAGGTGCGAAAGGGCGATCCAGCGGTGCCGGCGCTGCGCCGTCCGGCACACCAGCTTCGCCGCGTCGTCGTTGGACAGGTGCCCGTGGGCCCCGGTGATCCGGCGCTTGAGATAATACGGATAGGGCCCGTCCAGCAGCATGGCCACGTCGTAGTTGCTTTCCAGGTACGCCGCGTCCACCGACGCCAGCAGTTCCTCCAGCCCGCGGAAGACGTGCCCCAGGTCGGTGAAGATGCCCAGCCGCTTGCCGTCGTGCTCGACCACGAAGATGACCCCGTCGGCCGCGTCGTGCGGCGTGCGGATCGTATGAATCTGTACGTCGCCGATCATCAGCGTGTCGCCGGAGTGGAAGTAACGCACGTCGCCCAGCTTGCCGAGGTTGCTCCGCACCGCGCCCAGCGACTTGTAGGTGACGTACATGGGAATCTTGAACATGCGCTGGTAGACACCCGCGCAGCGCACGTGGTCGCTGTGGTCGTGCGAGATGATCAGGGCGTCGATTCCATCGGGCGAGCGTCCGTGCTCGGCCATGCGCTGCCGGACGGTGCGGCCCGCGACGCCGGCGTCGAACAGCAGCCGGGTGTCGCCCGCCTCGACGTAGATGCAGTTGCCGTTGGATCCCGATTGAATCGAAAAGGTGAAGATGTCCGCCACGCCTGCGTGCCTCCCTGCTTGAAACCGAGGCCGCATTGTACCACACCGCCCGCGGGCGGCCCATCCCGTTGAGACCTCGCCCCTGGAGCGATACGATTGCATCGCGGAGGCGCCCTGGGGGCAGCTTCCCGTCCTGGGGGACCGTCGGAGCCCGAGTTTCATGCATTCACGCCGCAGCATTCTTCTCACCTGCCTCGTCCTGGTGGGCATCGCCGGCTGCGAACGCGGTCCGCAAGACCAGGCCGGTCCAACGCCCGAAGCGACGCCGCCGGATAAGGCAACCCCAACCGGCGATCCGCCCGATCTGGGCAGCGTCGACGGCCCCACCCCCAACATCATCTTCATCATGATCGACACCCTGCGGGCCGATCGGCTCGGGACCTACGGCAACCCGGCCGGTCTCACGCCGGAGATCGACGCCATCGCCCGGGAAAGCGTGCTCTTCGAACGCTGCCGCGCGCCGGCGCCCTGGACGCAGCCTTCGATCGCCTCGCTCTTCTGCGGTCAATACCCCGGCGTGCATCGGGTCACCGACTTCGTGCAGGCCGTCCGGCAGACGGTGCTCGGCCAGCCCAAGGTCCCGGTCTTCGACGAGCGCTTCATCACCCTGGCGGAGTGGCTCCAGGCTCGGGGTTACGCGACCGCCGGCGTCGTCGCCAACCCCTTCATCCTCCGCGAATTCGGCTTTGCCCAGGGCTTCGACCACTTCGACGCGTCCCGCACGGGCAACGACGTCACCGGCGGTGAGGTCAACGACGCCGCCTGCGCCTGGCTCGCCGGCCGCAACGTCGACCGGCCTTTCTTCCTCTACCTGCACTACATGGACGTTCACGGCCCTTACCCGCTCACCGGCGCCTACCTCGAGCAGCGCCTGCGGGACCTGGCGGCGCAGCCCGACAAGCAGGAACTCACCCGGGAGGAATTCGAGAATCTCGGCTACCTGGCCGAGGTGAACGACCCGCCGCCGAACTTCGAGCTGCATCGCGAACTGGGGCGCTATCGTGGCTACTGGGTCGCGCGCTACGACGCCGGCGTGGTCAATGCTGATCGCTACGTCGGCGATCTGCGAAAGCGCCTCGCGGAAATGGGTCTCTGGGACGACGCCCTGGTCATCATCACCTCCGACCATGGCGAGGAGCTTTGCGAACGCGGCCAGTGGGATCACGGCGTCAGCGTCTACGCGACGGAGTTGCGCGTGCCGCTGCTCGTCCGCTGGGCGCAGCGCCTGCCCGCCGGCCTGCGGGTCGAGCGCGATGTCCGCCTGATCGATCTGCCGCCCACGCTGCACGACCTGCTGGGCCTGCCGGGCGACCCGGCCGCCCAGGGGGCATCACTCCAGCCGCTGTGGACCGCCACCGGCGCCATCGAGCCCCGCGTGGCCTTCGCGGAAGCAACCCGCCATCCGCCGGAGCAAAAGGCCGTGTGCCTGTGGCCCTGGAAGCTCATTCGGTATTACGATGATGGGCACTGCGAGCTTTACAACCTCGCCACCGATCCCCACGAACGCAACAACCTCGCCGCGAGCGAGCCGGAAACGCTGGTCGAATTGCAGAATCTGCTCGACGAGCAGTTGGCTGAGAACCTCGAGCGGGCCGAGGGCGTCTCGCCTGAGCGCACCACCATCACGCCGGAACAGCTCGAACGTCTTCGCGGCCTGGGCTACGTCGACGATTGAGATTCACGGGGCGCCGCCATCCGGGGGAAGCAGCGCCGCGGGCGGGCGCCAGCGCCAGTCCGTTGGGGCGATGGGCCGATCGGGCAAACACAGCACCGTCAGTCGCCCGGGATCCTCGCCCGCCATCACGTAGCCTTGCGCGCGGATGAACGTGTCCAGCTCGGGGATGAACGGCAATCCAGGTGTCAGCAGAATCAGCCGCGGCGGGTGTTCCTGCAACTCCGCCAGGAAGATGCTGCGGCGCTTGGCGGCTGTCGGCGTTTCCCCGATCAGGTGCGTGGCCAGGGTGTACCGGGTGGGGCAGCGCCGTCCGCCGTAGTAGTACACGCCGACGTCGATGTGATTGATGTAGACGTAATCCCCGAGCGCGGTCGCTTCGCCCACACGGCGACCGATGTCGCGGGCCCAGACCATGCGCGGTCCGTAGCGCGGCGCCGCCAGCGCTTCCGGCTCCTGGGCAAGGTAGAAGACGAATTGACCGGCCAGCACCATCACGAACATGCCGCCGGCGTACACCTTGCGCGGAGCGGTTGGCAACCAGGAATACAACGCGGCCGACCCGATCACCAACGACGGAAACAGCAGCAGGTAATAGTGCGGCCAGAACTTGCCCGGCAGGCTCGCGGCCAGGTAATTGCCCAGCAGAAACGCGGTGAGAATGGCGGCAATCCGCGGTTCGTTCCGCCATGGCAGCGCGAAGTAGCCGACCACGCCGATGCACCAGAGCGGCAGCAACGAGCGGAACACCAGCCACGCGTCAAAGAAACCGATGAGCTTGCGCCCCAGCGGCGCGGCCACCTCCCCATAGTCCAGATTGTAAATGAACGCCGCATCGACGAAGGCCGTCAGCCGCCCCGTCGCCGCGAAGTACCCGAACGTCGCCCCCCAGATCACCAGCGGACCGATGGCCAACGCCAACGCCCGCCGGCCGATCCCCGCGGCCGAGCGCGGCTGAGAAGTCAGCACCACCGCGACCAGCACGAACAGCCACGGCGCCGCCGTCACCGTCTTGAGCAGCGACGATAACCCCAGGCACACCCCCGCCCCGACCAGCGCCCACCCGCGGTCGCGCAACACCATCGCCAGGGCCCAGACGCCCAGGGCGTTCATGTACACTTCGCGGTTGCAACCTTCCCCGGCCATCCCGGGGTCGCTCGCCGCAATCGCAAACAGCGCCGCTGCGAACCAGGCGCTGCGCTGCCCGAAGATCATCCGGCAAACCACGTACACGCCCACCAGTGTGATGGCCGCCGCCACCGTCGCCAGGACTTTGAACGCCAGCGGCCCGAACCCGAACACGCCCCCGACCACCGCGGTCAGTGCGAACACGCCCGGCGGCTGGTGATCCCAGACGTCCTCGTACAGCCGGCCGCCCTCGGCCAGCCGCTCGCCGATGTACGCGTAGTTGCACTCGTCCGTCTCCAGCGGCGCGGGGAAGGCATGCAGGCGGATGAGCACGAGCAGCAGCACGCACGCCGTAACCACGCCGACGTCGACGGCCGACCATATCGGGCGCGGCGCTGCGGCCTCCGTTGTTGGCTGGTGATCTTCCGCATTCATGGGCTTCATGGGCGGCGCATGGTAGGTCGCCCCCGCGCGGGCCGCAACGACGCGCCCCGCGCCGGCCTGGTTGCCCTCCCCAACCCCCGCGTCTACCCTGCCGCCCATGAGCGTGGATGAACCGCATATCGCCGCGATGGCCGCCGCCCTGCGCGCCGCCTGTCCCGGACGCACCATCGAAGTCTTCGCCGAACTCGACAGCACCAACGCCTACCTGCTCAACCTGCCCGTCGAACGCGATGTCACGCGGCACGTGGTGCTGGCCGAACACCAGTCGGCCGGTCGCGGTCGAATGGGTCGGTCCTGGTCGTGCCCCCGCGGCGGCGGCATCCTCTGCACCGTCGGTCTCCATGATCCCGACCGCCGGATCGACGCCCCCCTGCTCGCCCTGCTCGTGCCGGTCGCTCTTTGCGACGGCATCCGCGACGCGGCCGGCGTGACCTGCGAGATCAAGTGGCCCAACGACCTCATGGTGGACGCGCGCAAGCTTGGCGGGGTGCTGATCGAGGCCCGCACCCTGGGGACCGGCATCCGCTACGCCATCGGGTTCGGGATCAACTGCCTCCAGCACGCCGCACACTTCCCCCCCGAGCTCCGTGGCCGCGTCACCTCGCTGGATCTGACCAGCGACCAGCCGGTCGATCGTGTGGCGGTAGCGGCGGCCGTCCTGAACGCGCTGGATCGCCGCCTTGCAGGCCTGGCCACGACGAGCCCCGATGCGATCTGCCGAGCCTGGAAAGCGCGGGCGATCGGTCTGGGTGGGCGCGTCGAAGTGGTCAGCGAGGGGCGGACCTTTACCGGCAACCTGCTCGATGTCGACCCCACCGCGGCGATTCTCGTGCAACTCGACGAGGGTGGTCGTCGGCAATTCCACGCGGCCGGCGCGTCCCTTCAGATCCTCTGACCCGGGCATCTCATTTGATCCCGGGCATCTCATTTGCCCTCGGAGCGGTCGATCGGCAGTTTTTGCCGATCCAGGCCGCAAACCGGCAGGGCAAGAACGCGAGCCGGCAGGGGCAATGTCTGTAAGGTCCCGCGTGTTGGATCCCTGCAACACGTGCTGAAACAGTTATCCCGATGCCGTAATGGGCAATCTGCCTACCAACGGGCGTCTGCACCCACGCGTATGATTGGCGGGCAGTGCACCAAAAGCGCCGGCGGCGCGCGGGGCACACGGGACTTAATCGTCGTTTACGCGCGAACATGCGGCCAGTTGCAGAGTGCGGTCGTGACCACCGAAATCGAACGCAAGGTGCATAATCGACCCGAATTCCACCCGCAAGGAATGCCGATACAACTTGCGACAGCGACAGGCGCGGTGGACGCGTGTGCTCGGCTAGACGTTCGATCAGGCCACTGCTAGAATCGTCAGGCAGGCGGCAGGCTGGCGATCGGCTGCCGGCTTTCGCCAAGCACGGGCGTAACCACCAATCTTGTCTGAGGTTATGCTGGAGCCGGCTGCGAGCCAGGACGGAACTGTCCAACGGAGCAGACGTCGCTTGGCAGCGCGCGGTACTCGGCTGACTCCGGGGGGTTAAAGGTCAGCGCGGTCCACCCACGAGGAGATAGAGAAAACATGTTTGAACGCTTCACGGACAGGGCACGCAAAGTAATGGCGCTGGCGAATCAGGAAGCCCAGCGATTCAACCACGAATACATTGGCACTGAACACGTCCTCTTGGGCCTGGTCAAGGAAGGATCGGGCGTGGGCGCCAACGTGCTCAAGAATCTCGACGTGGACCTGCGCAAGGTTCGACTCGAAGTCGAGAAGCTGGTCAAGAGCGGTCCGGACATGGTCACCATGGGCCGACTCCCGCAAACCCCGCGGGCCAAGAAGGTCATCGAGTACGCCATCGAAGAAGCCCGCAACCTCAACCACAACTACGTGGGCACCGAGCACCTGCTGCTCGGCTTGCTCCGTGAGCAGGACGGCGTCGCCGCCCAGGTGCTCATGAACCTCGGCCTCAAGCTCGACGAGGTCCGCGAAGAAGTCCTCAACCTGCTCGGCGCGGGTACCGAGGCTGAAGAAGCCACCTCCGCCGGCATGATGACCGGCGAGCCCCAACAGGGCAAAAAGGGCAAAACCCCGGCGCTGGACTCCTTCGGCCGTGACCTCACCGAACTCGCCCGCCAGGGCAAGCTCGACCCGGTCATCGGGCGGGCGCGCGAAATCGAACGCGTCGTCCAGATCCTCTGCCGCCGGCAGAAGAACAACCCGGTGCTGTTGGGCGAGGCCGGCGTGGGCAAAACCGCGATTGTCGAAGGACTCGCCACCCGCATCGTCGAAGGCGACATCCCCGAGTTGCTCGCCGACCGCCGCATCGTGGTGCTCGACCTGGCCATGATGGTCGCCGGCACCAAGTACCGCGGCCAGTTCGAAGAACGCATCAAGAGCGTGATGAACGAGGTCCGCCGGGCGCGGAACGTCATCCTGTTTATCGATGAGTTGCACACGCTGGTGGGCGCGGGCGGCGCCGAGGGCGCCATCGACGCGTCCAACGTGCTCAAGCCGGCGCTGTCGCGCGGCGAGATCCAGTGCATCGGCGCCACCACCCTCGACGAGTACCGCAAGTACATTGAAAAGGATGGGGCGCTCGAGCGCCGCTTCCAGCAGATCATCGTGGAACCGCCCTCGGACGAGGAGACCATCCAGATCCTCCGGGGCCTGCGCGACCGATACGAGGCGCACCACCGGGTGCAGATCACCGACGAAGCCCTGGCGACGGCGGTCGAACTCTCCGGGCGCTACATCACCGGACGGGTCCAGCCCGACAAGTCGATCGACGTGATCGACGAGGCCGGCGCCCGCGTGCGGCTCAAAAGCATGACCAAGCCGACCGACCTGGCCGAGCTGGAGAAGGACGTCCAGAAACTCAACGCCGAGAAGGACGAGGCCGTGCGCAGCGCCGATTACGAGCGGGCGGCCGAGCTCCGCGACAAGTCCGAGTCCCTCAAGATGAAGAAGGTCGAGCTGAAAAAGCAGTGGCGCGACCGGATGAAAGAGGTCGACGGCGTTGTGGATGAAGAGATCATCAGCGAGGTGGTCGCCAGCATGACGGGCATCCCGCTGACCAAGATGGACCGCGACGAAGCCGAGCGGCTGCTGGGTCTGGAGAAGGAACTGCACAAGAAGGTCGTCAGCCAGACCGAGGCGGTCAAGGCCATCGGCCGGGCCGTGCGGCGCTCCCGCAGCGGTCTCAAGGATCCCAACCGCCCGATGGGCAGCTTCATCTTCGTGGGCCCCTCCGGCGTGGGCAAGACCTACCTGGCCAAGTGCCTGGCGGAGTTCACCTTCGGCGATCCGGACGCGTTGATGATCCTGGACATGTCAGAGTACATGGAGAAGCACAACGTCTCGCGACTGGTCGGCGCGCCTCCGGGCTACGTGGGCTACGAGGAGGGCGGCCAGCTCACCGAGCGCGTCCGCCGGCGGCCCTACTCGGTCATCCTCTTCGACGAGATCGAGAAGGCCCACCCCGACGTGTTCAACATGCTCCTCCAGATCATGGAGGAAGGCCGGCTGACCGACTCGTTCGGGCGGTACGTCGACTTCAAGAACACCATCATCATCATGACCAGCAACGTGGGCGCGACCAAGATCACCCACGAGTCGCCCTTCGGCTTCCAGAAGCAGGACGAGAACCTGTCTTACGAGAAGATGAAGAGCACTTTGCAGAGCGAGCTGGAGAACCACTTCCGGCCCGAGTTCATCAACCGGCTGGACGAAGTCATCGTGTTCCACAAGCTCACCCACGAGGACCTGGTCAGCATCATCGACCTGGAGGTGGCCAAGCTGGCGGCGCGGCTGCGGGCCAAGGGGCTCGAGCTGGAGCTCACCCAGGAAGCGAAGGACTTCCTCATCGAGCGCGGCACCGACGAGAAGTTCGGCGCCCGGCCGCTGCGGCGCGCCATTGAGCAGTACGTCGAGGACGCCCTCAGCGAAGACATGCTCCGCAACAAGTACGAGGGCAAGAACCGCGTGGTGGTCAGCGTCAAGCAGCCGCCGACCGAGGACGACCTGCCCGTGCTGGTCTTCGAGGGGCTTAACGTCGAACCGGCCACCGACGAGGCGGTGGGCGCCGCCGCAGGCACCGAGGGCGATGTCGCCGACGCGACCTGAGCCGCCCCCAGATCGATGTGAACTTCCCGCAATCCCCGAGCGGGGCAGGTCGGCAACGGCTTGCCCCGCTCGTTTTTCAGGTTTTGGTGAACCCGCCCGCAGCCGCACGGACGAACCACTGCCGAGCTGAGCAAGCCCCGCGCCCCCGGCGGTTTCAATTGACACCCTCCCGCCCGACGATTACAACCACGCTCGCGCACGCGCGTGCGCCTCCGGAAACCGCGATCTGACTTTCCCCACAAGCCCATGATCACCACGGCCATCGGCGCCAAGACGTTTCAGTCGCTGGAAGCATTCGGACGCTTCTGGATGTTCGGCTTCCGCACCGCCGCGTGGCTGTTCACCGGCATGTTCAGTTGGCGCAACTGGCAGCGGGTCATGCCCCAGTTCTACGAGGTGGGCAACCGCTCCGTCCCCGTGATCATGATCACCGGCACCTTCGTCGGGCTGGTGCTGGCGATCCAGGCCTACGACCAGTTGCACGCGGCCGGCTTCTCCGACCGCATGGGCGTGCTGCTCAACGTGACGCTGGTGCAGGAGCTGGGCCCGGTGCTCGCGGCGGTCATGCTCGCCGGACGCGTCGGCGGCGCCCTCACCGCCGAACTGGGCACCATGAACGTCACCGAGCAGATCGACGCTTTGCGGGTGATGGGGGCCGACCCCATCCGCCAGCTTGTGGTGCCGCGCTTTCTGGCCTGCATGCTGCTCGCCCCGGCGCTGACGCTTTTCGCCGACGTCTGCGGCTCGCTCTCGGGCACCTGGGTGGCGGTCATGCTTAAGGATATCCCCTATGAGCCGTACACCTACTACACCCGCGACGCCATGGAAATGTGGGACCTGCTCGTCGGCTTCATCAAGAGCCTGGTCTTCGGCGGCATCATCGGCCTGATCGCCTGCTACAAGGGCTTTCATTGCCGCGCGGGCGCCGAGGGCGTTGGCCGGGCCTGCACCGAGGCCTTCGTCGCCAGCTTCATCGCCATCCTGGTCGTCGACTTCTTCATCGCCACCTCCATGATGGGGCTCTACCGCCTGCTCTACGGATTCAAGTCGCTGGTCTAGTTCGTCAGCCGCTCTTGCCGGATGCCTGCCATGATCGCCGACAACCAGCCAACTTCGCCCGCCCGCGACGGCCACGAGCCGGTCATCGAGCTGCGCCAGGTGAGCAAGAGCTTCGGCGACCTGCACGTGCTGCGCAACGTCGACCTCCGGCTCGAGCCCGGCAAAACCACCGTCATCATCGGCGCCTCCGGCGCGGGCAAGAGCGTCGTGCTCAAGCACATCGTCCGCCTGCTCCGTCCCGACCGCGGCGAGGTGCACTTCCACGGCGAGCGGATCGACAACCTTCCCGAGCGCGACCTGGTCGAGCGCCGCAAGCGCTTCGGCTTTCTTTTCCAGATGGGGGCGCTGTTCGACTCGCTCAGCGTCGGCGAGAACATCGCCTTTCCCCTCCGCGAGCACACCCGCAAGCCCAATGACGAGGTCGAGCGCATCGTGCGCGAGAAGCTCGCCATGGTCGGCCTCGACGGCATCCAGCAGCAGAAACCCATCGAGCTCTCCGGCGGCCAGAAGAAACGCGTCGCCCTCGCCCGGGCCATCGCCCTTGATCCCGAGATCATCCTCTACGACGAACCCACCACCGGCCTCGACCCCATCCGCTCGGACGTGATCAACGAGCTGATCCGCAAGCTCCAGCGCGAACTCGGCGTCACCAGCATCGTCGTCACCCACGATATGACCAGCGTCCGCCGGGTCGGCGACCGCGTGATCATGCTCGACCGCGGCGACTTCATCTTCGACGGCACGCCCGACGAACTCGACGCCAGCGACGATCCCCGCATCCGCGACTTCGTCGAAGGCCGCGCCTCCGCCAGCGACCTCCAGAGCCTCCAGTTGAAAGGAAAACCATGACCGAAACCCGCCGCAACACGCTGGTCGGACTCTTCATGGTCATCACCCTCTCCCTGCTCGCCTACCTCATGGTCCTCTTCGGCGAGGTGCCCAGTTGGCTCGGCGGCGCAGAGTGGGAACTCAAAATCGTCGCCAACGACATCGCCGGCATCGAGGCCGGGACGCCCATCTACCTCAACGGCATCAAGATCGGACGCGTCTCCGAACTCGACTTCCTCGACATGTCCGCCCCCGAGCACGGCGTCGAGATTATCGGCAAAATCAAGGACGAATTCAGCGTCCCCACCGGCGCCACCGCCCAGTGCATCTCCCCCGCCCTCGGCCTGGGCCGAGGCCGCGTCGAAATCTACGCCGAAGGCGAGGGCATGCCCCCCATCGAAGAGGGCGGGCGCATCCAGGGAAATCTCAAAAACCCCCTGGAGGACATCATCCCCGAGTCTTTGATCAGCTCCTTCGAGGGCACCGTCGTCAAGATCGGGGCCTTCGCCGAGGAACTCACCCCCGTGGCCAATGACCTTCACGACCTCCTGAAGAAAACCCCCATCGAGCAGGTCGAGGGGCACGAACAGGCCGTGGCCAACCTCTACACCGCCGTCGAACGCCTCGACCACGTCCTCAAGTCCATCCAGGACGTGCTCGGCGACCCCAAAGTGAAAAACAACCTGCTCGAGGCCGTCGATAACGTGCTGGCCATGACCGCCGACGGGAAGGCCGCCGTCGCCGACATCCGCGACACCTCCGCCAACCTCAAGATCGACGCCTCCCGCGTGGCCGACAAACTCGAAAACGCCGTCGACAACTTCGATACCCAGGTGTCCCGCATCGCCGACGCCACCATGCCCATCCTCGACGATACCGCCCGCACCAGCGCCAACCTCCGCGTCATCTCCGGCAACCTCGTCGCCGGCCGCGGAACCCTCGGCAAACTCCTCACCGACGACCGGCTCTACGAAGTCCTCGTCCTCTCCATCGAACGCGCCCGCGACCTCATCGACTCCTTCCGCCGACTGGCCGAACGCTTCGAAAAGAAAGGCCGCATCGGACTCGAAGTCGGCGGCTTACCCGTCGACAAGAAAGTGCCCTGACCTCACCGCCGTCGCCCGCCACGCGGACAAGCCGCGCCGCGGGCGTCGGCGACGAATCAAAACCAACCGCGCCGCGGGCGCCGTATCAAGATCAACCGCGCCGCGGGCGGCGTTGGCGAATCAGAACCGACCGCGCCGCAAGCGGACGTGGAGACCAAGCACCGGCCGCGACGGGGGCGAACCGTGGGCCGGACCGACTTCTCACGGAGAACGGCACACGCCATCCGATACCGCGCAAACGCCGCACGGAGATCATCTCATGGTTCGAGTCCTGATGACGCTGGCCTTACTGCTGGCGAGTTGCACCCTAGTCCGAAGTTCCGCTATTCGGCGAA
>NPIF01003314.1_pt1 | contig 41851 bp, 38 predicted proteins | sample 8637461 | NCBI WGS metagenome assembly NPIF01 (sample SAMN07420641, study PRJNA396082) | bioreactor metagenome | isolation source: sample BR12 brine-fed electro-methanogenic bioreactor BR | place: Japan: Kochi | collected 2016-12-09
CAAGACCTCCTCCTACTCGATTGCACAAGTCTGGTTATTCCGGGATGTAGTGCAGCAACGTTTTGCCCTGCTCGCCATCGAACAGGCAGCGGAAGCCATTGTCAGTCGAAATCAGCAGGCATTGTGAGTTGGTCGCTTCGGCCGGCGCCCACTCTTGGGCACAGCTTTCACGGCTCTGTGCATCAATGGTGTTGATCTTCATTGTACGGCCTTCAATGCTCCAGTTGTAATTGCTCTGGTAGAGCTCGCAGTCGGTGTCGGCATAGACATAGCGGCCTGTACCATCTTTGCGAATCTCTTCGTAACCAGCCTCTTCACCCACTTCACATTCGAAGGTTTTGTCGACCACTACAAAGTTGCCGACGGGGTCGATGGCGTCACGGTTTCCTGTTGCCAGGCGCATATCCATATCGGTCACCCAGCCCTGAGCGTTGATATCGGAGTGGTAACCAATACTGCCGGCTTGAGCACGCAGCAGCTCGGACAGTTGCACCTGAGAAACACAACCGGTTTCTGTACCGGTATCCATTTGTGCAGCGATGGGGGCTGGAATCTGATCTACCAGATCTGCCAGACGAGGATAATTGATGCTGAGGCTGTTGAGCCCGTTGGCGTCCAATGACTCTGCCCCGATCTTATCCACGGCCTGCTGAGCCTTTTCACCCTTGAACACGACAATGTGGTTGCCCTGAATACCAGCATTGACGCTCATGCCAGGGGCAACAAACGACAAATCCAGCTCTTTCAGGCTGCCATCCTGTGGAATGCTGATCATACGACCAAATGGCGTGCTGCTGAGCAGGGACAATAACGGCTGAGGGTTGGCCGTGGCGATACTGAGCAGGAAGTCATATTGCTCAGGAATCGGTTGGGTCGGGCTCAGTTGCAGATCATATAGCGAGAAACCGGCTCCAGATGTGCCTTGTGCCATGCCGGCAAACAGTCCCATCATTGCTGGGCTGACATTCGCCATCTGCTGTTGAGCGCTGACCAGCTGAGGGCAGCTGAAGTCGGCTTGGGTAAACTGATTCCATAGAGCAGTCGTGGCAGGGACCAGGTTATCAATGTTGAGACCGAGGCCCAGTCCGAGAATCTGGTTGTCGACCTCACGGCTGTGTGCCGGGATATGGCCTCTGAGCTTGCTCAGGTTCTCCACAACGGCACCGTTTTTCAATTCCAGTACCGAACGACTGTTCAATTCGCTGCCGGATGTTGGACCCGTATTGCCCGCCACCAGGCGTGGCATCTGTGCAATAAGCGCCACCAGCTCGTTGCGACAGCTTGCTTCCAGCTGCTGCTCGATCGACTTACCAGATGAGGCTTGAATGACCGGATGCAGCTGGTGTGCCAGCGAGTTGCTGCCAGGCTCCAGAATGCCACGGGCCAGTCGTTCCAGGTGGATGAAGGCGGTCATGCTCTCGTCAAGACCATATGTTTTTTGGATTTCCTGGAGTTCGCCGCTGTCAGCCAGTGATTGCTCAGGCAGATCCAGAGCCATGCGCAGGCGTTTGGCGGCCAGGTCGTCGCTGTAGATGAAAAAACTGATCGTGGCAACGCCGTCTTTGACACGAATAGCCAGATCCACGCTGCGATCATCTTCGGGATTGAGCCGCCAAGTGCGTACGGTAGTGTCACCCAGTTGTGTGTCAGTGGACGAAAGCCCACTGGCGGCCGAGGCTTCATCCAACGGTGCCCAGAAGGTAGCTTCGTCCGTTACCCCTATGCGGATTACTGGTACTAGGCCGTCCATGTAGATCGCCTGTGGACTGGCCAAGTCAAAGCCGTAGTGGTCCACCAGTGTACCGTAGGTGGTGGAGTGGGTAAGCAGATCGGCCAGCAGGTGGCGCGCAAAGCGGGCTGCGGGACTGTCTTCCCCTGCGTTGTGCAGCTCCTGAATCAGTTCGCTCAGCTCACTCTGTGAGACCGGCATCAGCGGGATATTGCGCATTTGCTGCACCAGTCCCGGATCGGCACTGCCGCCAAGGTACATAACGGTATCAGCCGGTACGTGTGCCGCCATCTCGGTCGGGCCTCCTCCGGCGTCCCCCAGCCAGCCCTGCTGCCAGGCCAGTCCACCGCCTGCAACCACGACCAGTACACCAGCCCCTATCCATTTCTGCATCTTTGACTCCTTCAATTACGGCTTGCGTGAAAATAACCGCCAGAACCCTCGGGTGCCGGGGTATGTAAAGGTGTATTAGCATATCACTAACCGAAAACAGGCTATAGTGATGAAAGGCAAATACCGGGTGAGGTTGAGATGCTGCGAGCTGTGAGTCCACATCTGTCTGCACTAATGCTGTTGTGTGTGATCGCAATGCCGTTACAGGCCGCAGAGTCGGTTGAAACGCATTTGCAGCAGCTGCTGCAGGCGGGGGCTGCGGGTGAGCTGCCGGCAACCGACAGACTTGATTGGCCGGTGCTGCAGTCTTTGTATGAACGCTCCGGCGGGCAACTGCTGTGGAGCAACATGCGTGGCGAAGCGAAAACGGTGATGCAGCAAGAGCTGGGGCACTGGATTCGAGCATCACTGCAACATGGGCTTGATCCGTCAAATTATCAGTATTCGCGGCTGCAGCAGCCGTTTTCGGCCGGATCAGCCATGAGCCCGGAACCGGTATTGAATGACCTTCTGTTGAGTGACAGTTTCATGCGTCTGGCGCGGGATTTGGCCGGCGTAACCCCTTCTGCCGAGGAGCATGATCGGTTGTGGCGTTTCCAGCCACGTACGCTTGATGCGGTCGACCTGTTGCTGCAGGCATCCGCGGCAGAAGAGGTGGAGGCAACCCTGCAGGCACTGCTGCCCCGGTCAGCCGAATATCAACGTCTGGTTGAACACTATACACAGCTGTTACAGCGGACTGATCGCGAGGCATGGGTGGCGCCGGACTTGAGCATGAATGGCCTGCTGCGCACGGGGGCGAGCCACTCTGTGGTTGTGGGAGTGCGTGAGTTGTTGATTCGCAAGGAGCTGTTGAATTCGGCAGAGAGTTCGTTTGAACCGCAGGAGGTTTATACCCCACTTGTTGTGGATGCGGTAAGGGCGTTCCAGCAGCAGCAGGGACTGGAACCCGACGGTATTCTGGGACCTGCGACCCGCGCAGCGCTACAGCGCTCGCCGGAGCAGCAGCTGCAACAGGTACGGGTCAACCTGCAGCGCTGGCGCTGGCTGCCAAGGGAACTGGGCGAACGTTACCTGCTGGTCAGAACCGGGACCTACTCAATGACACTGGTTGAGCAGGACAGGGCGGTACAGCAATACCGAATCATCAGTGGTCGTCCGCACCGTCCTACCCTGTCGTTCGAGTCGGACGTGGACCACCTCATCATGCACCCACCCTGGACGGTGCCCTTCCGCCTGGCTGTTGAGGATCTGTTGCCCAAGCAGCGAAAGGATCCCGACTATTTTGCTCGCCAACAGATCGAGGTACTGCAAAAGGTAGATGGCAGCTGGCAGCCGGTTGACCCTGAAGAGATAGACTGGGAGAGCCTGTCGAGCCGAAATTTCCCGTACCTGTTGCGGCAGCGTCCCGGCCCCTTGAACAGCTTGGGGCGTATACGCTTCGGCATGTCAAACCCCTACAGTATTTACCTGCACGATACCCCGCAGCAGACGCTGTTCGAGTCCACCGAGCGGGCGTTCAGCTCAGGCTGTATTCGAGTGGACGAAATTGAAGACCTTGCCCAGCGGCTGCTCGGTGAGCGTTCTCTGGAGCAGGCGCTGAATACCTCCCGTACCCACACGCTCAGGCTTGAGCGGCCACTGCCGGTATATCTGGTCTATCTGACCGTCTGGGTGGATGAGCAACAGCAGGGACACTATCACCCCGATGTGTACGGGCTGGACTGGCAGTTGCAGCAGGCATTGGGGCCTCTGCCGGAGGTGCTTGATCCGAAGACTGAACAGGGTGCACTGGCACAAACTGTGCTTAAACAGTAGCCAATGGCAGGACTATTGGGTAAAATTCAACCAGATTTGTTTATTAATCATACAGTTGTCAATTTTTCCGAGGTGCTGCATGCTGTTCACCCCACGCCAGATCAGATCGGGTGCCGAAACGGCGCCGGAATGTCGTCAACGTCGCCGTCTGTTGACCGGGCTGGCACTGACGGCAGCTGCCCTCCATGTGCCACAGGCGGCAGCCAATATCCGCCCTCTGTTCGAGCGTAAACTGCAGTTCAGCCATCTGCATACCGGTGAGCAACTGAAAACCACGTACTGGGCAGAAGGGCGCTACCTCAGCTCCAGTCTGGATGAGATCAACTACCTGTTGCGTGATTTCCGCACTGGCGAAATTCATCCAATTGATCCTCGGCTGCTGGACCTGTTGCACACCATCAGGGTGGAGAGCGGCAACATCAACAATCCGTTCGAGATCGTGTCCGGCTACCGATCACCGAAAACCAACAACCAGCTGCGCAGCAACGGTAATGGGGGCGTGGCCAAGAAGAGCCTGCACATGCAGGGCAAGGCGATCGATATTCGCCTGCCCGGAACATCGCTGAAAGAGCTGCACCGAATCGCCTGCGAGGCGAAGGCTGGTGGGGTAGGCCTCTACACCAGCTCCAATTTTGTTCATATCGATACCGGTAACGTGCGCTACTGGGGTAGCTGAGCGCGAATGACGGTCAGCTTGTCCCTCAGGCTGGCCGCTGACAGCTCGCCCAAATGAGAATCCTGTAACCGTCCCTGTGCATCAATGAACAGGGTAGTGGGCAGAGCACGAGAGCCATAGTGCGCCCCAAGCTGGTTCCGCTGGTCCAGCAGCACGTTGTCCAGCTCGATATTCAGCTGCTGCAGAAATCCCTTCACACTCTGTGCATCTTCTCCAAGATTGGCGAACAGAAAATGTACATTCGGTAATGACCTCTGGGCTTCGGCCAATACCGGCATCTCACGCACACAGGGAGGGCACCAGCTGGCCCAGATGTTGATCACGATCGGCTGACCGCTGAACTGCTGCAAGCTCACGGTCTCGCCACTGAGGGTGTTGAAGTTCAAGGGCGGCAGCGCTTCAGTCGTTTTGTGCAACAACTGCAGCGGCAGTGCAGTGGCGGTCCAGAACAGTGCGCCGCTCACCAGCCCGATGGTGAGCGGGCGACGCAGTGCAGGCTGGCGCAGCCCGAAAAACAGGGCGCAGGCCAACCCGGCTAGCAGACCACTGACCCACCAAAACCCACCGTCGCGAATATCGAGGATCTGCACAGGCTGCGACAGGTACTCATCGGCATACCGCAACACAAATCCCAGTCGAGCGCCGATCAGTCCCAGCAGCAGGGTGATGAACAGGGTGCTTTCCGGATTTCTGCCAGCGCGGCGACTGCTCACCCAGCCGGCAAACAAGGCAACCAGAAAGGCGATCAGCAGGGCAAGGCGGTCTGCCGAGATGGCAAAGGGACCGATGGACAGTGACAGCATCGCAGACTCCATGGCAAAAAGGACTGGTACAGTGACCCGTCAGGATCCGGAAGATTCCGTTTTTCTATGTGAAGACTGCAGCTCAGCACAGTAATCGCGCTCGGCAATGGCATCGGTGAACAGCAGATAGTCAGCGGCTGCAGGTGCTCCGGGATAACTTTCCGGCAGATAGTCATAGGGTTCCTGGCGTCTCTCCTGCACTGATGTCAGCAACACAGTAACCGCCGGCTTTTCAAGCCAGAGCGGAATCCCCAGGTCATTTCGGGCGTGAATGGTGCCGGTCAGCATGACACCGCTGAGTGCCTTAAGCTGTGCCTGATCAAGACGCTCGGCCATCTGCTGGTCCCGGGCCAGTTGCACCTGCCGCATCCCCTCCAGCGAGTCTTTGGGAAGCTGACCACAATGGCTCTCGAACAGCAGTCGACGCATGTAGTTGGCGTGCAGTTCTCCCATGTCACCGGAGGGTGCGCCCTCTTGATAGGCACTGCGTTGCTGTTCACGGGTCAGGTCGGTGCCGATGACGGCGGGTGCTCGGTCGAGTGACAGGCGGACCACATCGGCATACAGCGCCCAGTTCCAGCCCGCATTCCAGTTCAAGCTGTCTGGTGTGGTGGTGCTGCCACGCATCAGCGCCTGATCCAGCAGGGGCTGTTGCACTGTTGTTGCCATCTCCAGAGCGACGGCGCCCAGCTGGCCACGATCGGCAAGACTTGCTATCCAGCGCCGTTGCAGCTGATGGTGGTGCGGATTGTCGTGCTGCTCGCCCAGCAGTAACCAGCCATCCGTGGGCAGTTGAGCGAAAAGCTCAGCCTCGGATACAAAGCGTTGCTCGGACAAGCGCCAGAGCTTGCCACTCAGCGGATGCTCAGCCAGTGCTGGCAACGACAGACCAAGGGCCAGCAACAGCATGATGAGTCGACGCATTACTGCCCCCGGCTCTTCACATCCAGATAATCCCGCTGAATAACGGCTTCGAGGGCGTTCATGGCCGCCACCAGCTCATCGAAGTGTTCACGGCAGGCTTTCAGCTGCTTGATCTGGTCAGATGACGGTGCGTTACCGCCACTGATGTTGGCGATGTCGATCAATTCGCTGATATAGGCCGCACGGGCATGCGCTACCATCGACAGTACGGGCTTCAGGCTGTCCAGACTCAGCTCGGGAATCTTCGGGTTGATGATTTCACGGTTGATGTCGCGGCGCTGTTTTTCCAGCTCCAGCAGCAGGCGATTGTTGTCCTGTGACATGGGCGGTTCCTCGGTGGTTGTTCTTTTCTATTATCCTATACGCAAAAATGCACGGACGGGAGCGCTCAGGATGCGCTTTTCCTGTCGAGCTGGCATACTCCCTGCCAATCTGCAGGCTTGAACAGCTGCCTGCGCTAACGGAATCCAGTGTTCAAGGATCAGTTGATGAGTGTAGAGACCACCTTTGACGGTGATACCGAAAAACTGTCACTGCGCGACTTTACCGAGAAAGCCTATCTCGACTATTCCATGTACGTCATCCTCGATCGGGCGCTGCCCAATATCGGCGATGGCATGAAGCCGGTTCAGCGCCGTATCGTCTATGCGATGTCGGAGCTGGGGCTGAAGGCCACGGCCAAGTACAAGAAGTCGGCCCGTACCGTGGGTGATGTGCTGGGCAAGTTTCACCCTCATGGTGACTCGGCCTGCTATGAAGCGATGGTGTTGATGGCACAGCCGTTCAGCTACCGCTACCCGCTGGTGGATGGTCAGGGCAACTGGGGCTCGCCGGATGATCCCAAGTCATTTGCTGCCATGCGTTATACCGAATCGCGGCTGGCACCCTATGCTGAGCTGCTGCTGAAGGAGCTGGCGCAAGGCACGGTGAATTGGGTTCCCAACTTTGACGGCACCATGGACGAACCGGAAGTGCTGCCGGCAAGGCTGCCCAATGTGTTGCTCAACGGCGGTACCGGGATCGCCGTTGGCATGGCGACCGATATCCCTTCGCACAACCTGCGTGAGGTGGCCTCCGCCTGCTGTCATCTGCTGGATTATCCTCAGGCTACGCTGGAAGACCTGTGCAATATTGTGCGTGGTCCGGATATGCCCACCGAGGCAGAGATCATCACGCCAGCGACGGATCTGCGTCAAATCTATACCACCGGCCGCGGCAGTTTCCGCATGCGTGCGATCTGGAGCCGGGAGGATGGCGAAGTTGTGGTGACGGCGCTGCCGGCACAGGTGTCGGGCGCCAAGGTGCTGGAGCAGATCGCCGCCCAGATGCAGCAGAAAAAACTGCCGATGGTGAGTGATCTGCGTGACGAATCCGACCACGAAAATCCGACGCGCTTGGTGATTGTGCCGCGCTCCAACCGGGTCGACTGCGACCAGTTGATGGCGCACCTGTTTGCCACCACGGATCTGGAGCGCAGCTACCGCGTCAACCTGAACATGATCGGCATTGATGGCCGACCGCAGGTCAAGGACCTGCGCCAGATCCTGACGGAGTGGCTCAGCTGGCGGACCAGCGTGGTACGTCGACGACTGGAATACCGGCTGCAGAAGGTGCGCGATCGCCTGCATATTCTTGAAGGCCTGATGGTGGCCTACATCAATATTGATGAGGTGATTGCCATCATCCGGGAGGAGGAAAAGCCGAAAGATGAGCTGATGCGCCGTTTTGGCCTGACCGATGTGCAGGCCGATTCAATTCTTGATCTCAAGCTGCGTCACCTGGCGCGACTGGAAGAGATGAAGATCCGGGGCGAGCAGGACGAGCTGAGTGAAGAGCGCCAGCGTCTGGAGGAAACCCTGGGCTCGGATGAGTTGATGCGCAAACTGATCCGGGAAGAGATCGAAGCGGCGGCAGAGGAGTTTGGTGATGCCCGCCGTTCGCCTCTGGCCGAACGCGGCGAGGCGCGTGCCTTCAGTGAAAAGGATCTGCTCAGCGCCGACCCTGTCACGGTGGTACTGTCCAAGCAGGGCTGGATTCGCGCAGCCAAGGGGCATGATATTGATGCATCGGGGCTCAGCTACAAATCCGGTGATGGCTTCAAACTGGCCTGTGCCGGACGGATGAACCAGCCGACCATTTTGCTGGATTCGACCGGGCGCAGTTACACGCTGGATACCCATGCGCTGCCTTCGGCACGGGGACAGGGCGAGCCGGTGACCGGTCATATCAGCCTGCCCAAGGGCGCGGTGGTGGATGCACTGGTCTGTGGCCGTGACGAAGACGCGGTGCTGCTGGCTTCGGATGCAGGTTACGGCTTTGTCACCCGGGTTGATCAGCTCACCAGCAAAACCAAAAACGGCAAGGCCGCCCTGACTCTGCCCAAGGGAGCGAAGGTGCTGCAGCCGGTGCTGGTACCGAGTGGTGATGCATTACTGGCGGCGATCAGCAGTGAAGGGCGGCTGCTGGTGTTCCCGGTATCAGAGCTGCCCGAGCTGGCGCGCGGCAAGGGCAACAAGATCATCAACATTCCTTCGGCGCGTGCCGCCAGCGGTGAAGAGCTCATGACCCATATCATGCTGCTGGGGCCTGAGGATACGCTGATGGTGCATGCCGGTCGCCAGCACCTGAAGCTCAAGGGAGTCGAACTGGAGCACTATCGTGGTGAACGCGGCCGTCGCGGCAACAAGCTGCCGCGGGGGTATCAGCGGGTTGATGGCATGGAGGTCATCAGCGACTGATAGCTTGCCAGCCAGCCTCCTCAGGAGGTCGGCTGGCTGTTCTGTGTCCCCTGCTGACGTTCATTCAGCTTGCTCAGCAGGTGTCTTGCCTGTTTCTCCAGCAGGGCCTGATAGGATTCGCTGACGCTGAGAATCAGCACCTTGTCTTCATCCTCGCGCCGAATATCCGCTTTCTGCAGCAGGCTCTCCTTCAGCAGCGGCGCTTCGGTCAACGCCGTATGGCTGATCAGCTCATTGCTTTGAGTGGTGCGGGTGAGGAAGTGGGCTTCCTCCTGCATCCGTTCGATGCGATCATGTGCGCCACGCACCAGGGCCATGTGCAGGTTCATGACCGGCTGGAAAGCGCGAATCTGACTCTGGTTGTACTGCTTGTAGAGATGGGTGAACAACATGGCACAGCAGAGTGCATTGATGCCATGACTGTCCTTGTCATCCGCGTTGGTGAACAGTACGCGCAGGTTGCCATCGCTCATTGGCTCGATGCTGCCGCTGTAGATGCGGGCCACAGAGTTGGCCAGGGTTCGGTAGTTTCTCAGCAGTGCATTGCGCTCGTCATCCTCCACATTGTCGGAGTGAGCGCTTCGGGTGTCGATCAGCAGCAGGTAACCTGCCTCATCGGGAGTCAGCATCAGCTCCAGTTCGTGTTCGAAACTGTACAGGCCCAGTTGTTCCTCGTTGCTACCGAGCTTCAACGGGTTGGGATGCAAGGGGGTATACTCTTCCTCTTGTCCCGTGTGCTCCTCCAACTCCATCTCATCGGTGTCGGGCACCATCGCCTCGTCACTGTCATCGGCCAGATCACTAATGTGCGGTACCTGAGGGATGAAGCTGGGCATGCGGGCATCATCCCGTTCCGGCTTAAGCAGTGACACCAGCTCATCTGTATCAAAACTGGGCTCGCGGCGGTCATCTAACGGATATGCAACCTTCGGCTCGGTTTCCAGTTCCTGTTCAGGCTTTAGAGGGGCGGACTTAGCCGCCATATCGCCCTGCGAGTCCTGATTCGGTTGTGCGGGAGAGGGTTTGATTTCGGCTTCAACTTGAGTTTGCTCAGGTGGCTGTCTCTTGGTCACAGGGTCTGTATTGTTTGACGCTGCCGGTGTTGGTGAACGGGGCTCCGTACCCGTGTTGTCCATGTCGTCGAAGCTGAAAGCCGGAATGGAGTCTCGGGAAGCGGCAGGGGTCAGTTCACTGACCAGTTCACGGAAATCGGGCTTGGCTTCGGTCTGGTCCGAAACAGGCTGGCGGCGCAGGCTGAGGCCCAGCAGCAATGCAGTCAACAGTAGACTGCCACCCAGCAACAGTGCTGTTTCCAGCAGTTGTCGGTGCAGTAACTGCTCGAAGGGAGTCGGGTTGGTCCAGTAGGTCAGCTGGCCAATGACTTCGTCCCCTTGTACCAGGTCAAGGCTGTGGCCACGCCCCTGAGGCTGCCCCGCCAGCGCGATCAGGGTCTGGTCTGGAGCGGTCAGTCGTAAACCGCTGATCAGGGGTTGTGCCGCAAGTTCGTTGAACATGAAGTTCAGGCTGATACGGTCATCGGATAGTACCAGCGGCTGGATCAGGATGGCGCTGCTGCGGCCAAACATCATACCTACTTCATTGGCCTGCTGGTGTGCAAGGTCGCTGCTGCGCAGGTACTCGAGTACACCGCCCAGGGACAGGCTCAGCAGCAGAATAAGGGCGACCGAGAGCAATGCGCGTAGGGACAGCGTGCGAGGGCTGTGGTGAGTGTCGTCTTGTGGCTCCATGGGGGCTTCTTGCATCGGGTGACTGATAGCGAAAGATAGATGTCCGATGATAGCAACAATCATCTCAAGGTCACAGCAATACCCCCGCAGCATAAACCAGCTTTTTGCAGCACCAAAAGACCTTTTGTGTCACTGGCGTTATACTGTGCGGCTGACAATGTCCAAGCGGATAGACGATGATGGATGTAGCACAGTATATGACCCAACTCGGTGAACAGGCACGCGCGGCTTCACGTCTGATGGCCCGTGCTGACACCGACAGTAAGAACAAGGCTCTGCTGGCCATGGCTGAGGCGATTGATGCCCGCCGTGAAGCGCTGGCAGAGGCAAACCGTACCGATATGGAAAACGGTCGCGACAAAGGGCTGGATGACGCATTGCTGGACCGGCTTGAGCTTACCCCGACCCGCATCGACGGCATGATCGAGGGGTTGCGCCAAGTCGCGGCGCTGCCGGACCCGATCGGCGCGATTCGCGACATGAGCTATCGCCCTTCTGGCATTCAGGTTGGCAAGATGCGTGTGCCTCTGGGGGTTATCGGCATCATTTACGAGTCGCGTCCCAATGTGACCTGCGAGGCGGCAAGCCTGTGCCTGAAATCCGGCAACGCGGCGATTCTGCGCGGTGGGTCGGAAGCGATCCATTCCAATCAGGCGATTGCGGCCTGCATCGCAGAAGGACTGAAAGCTGCCAACTTGCCTCATGAAGCGGTACAGGTGGTGGAAACCACAGACCGTGAGGCCGTTGGCCGTCTGATTGCGATGCCGGAATATGTCGATGTCATCGTGCCTCGTGGCGGCAAGGGGCTGATCGAGCGGATCAGCAACGATGCCCGCGTGCCGGTGATCAAGCATCTGGACGGTATCTGCCATGTGTATATTGATGCCGAGGCCGACCGTACCAAAGCGCTGAATATCGCCATCAACGCCAAAACGCATCGCTATGGCACCTGCAACACCATGGAAACCCTGCTGATTGACGCGGCCGTGGCCGGTGAGCTGCTGCCGGAGCTGGCGGAGCACTATGAGCAGCTGGGCGTTGAATTGCGTGGCTGTGAGCGTACCCTTGCGCTGCTGCCGCGACTGAATGCGGCCACCGATGCTGACTGGTACACCGAGTACCTGGCGCCGATTCTGTCGATTCGGATTGTGGATGGTATGGATGAGGCGATTGCCCATATCAACCGCCACAGTTCACAGCACACCGATGCCATTATCACCGAGAACTATACCAAGGCGCGTGCGTTCCTGCGCGAGGTGGATTCCAGCTCGGTGATGGTGAATGCATCGACCCGCTTTGCCGATGGTTTCGAATATGGTCTTGGCGCCGAGATCGGCATCTCCACGGACAAAATCCATGCGCGGGGTCCGGTGGGGCTGGAAGGGCTGACATCGGAAAAATACATCGTGCTGGGTGACGGTCAGGTTCGCAGCTGATGCCGCCGCTGGTGTTCATGGGTGGAACCTTCGACCCTGTTCACAATGGCCACTTGCGTACGGCGCTGGAACTGCAGCAGTGGCTTGAAGTCGAACAGGTCTGTCTGATCCCTTCCGGCGAGCCGGTACACCGTGATCGGCCCGGCTGCACAGCGCGTGAACGGCTTGAAATGGTGCAGTTGGCGGTGGCAGACGAACCGGCACTCTGTGCCGATGCGCGAGAAGTCGAAGCGGATGAGCCTTCATACTCACTGCTGACGCTGCAGTCATTGCGGCAGGAGCGCGGGCCCGGTTGCCCCATTGTCATGACCATGGGTATGGATGCCTTTCAGACGTTGGAGCGTTGGCACCGTTGGCAGGCGTTTCTGGATTATGCCCATATTCTGGTTATTGCACGGCCGGGCTATGTTGACAGTGATCTCAGCCCAGTGCTGCAGGCGCTGTTGCAGCAGCATCGAAGCCGTGATCATAAGGAGCTGCTTGGATTGCCCTCAGGGCGTATTCATATTCAGGAATTAACCCCGCTGGGGATATCCGCCACCCAGATCAGGCAGTTGATAGCGTCCGGACAGTCGCCGCGCTATCTGTTACCTGAGCCGGTGTGGCACTATATCAGCCAGCATGAACTTTATGGTTTTCACTCAAAAGAGAAGGTACAAAGCGCTAATGCAAACTGAGCAACTGCGTGAACTGGTGCACAGTGCACTGGAAGATATCAAGGCCCGTGACATCACCGAAATTGATGTGCGCGGCAAGTCCAGTGTGACCGATTACATGGTTATCGCCAGCGGCACTTCCAAGCGGCACGTGATGTCCGTGGCACAGGAGGTGCTCGACAAGGTCAAGGCGTCTGGTCTGCAACCCGTGGGCACTGAAGGCCAGGCGGTGGGTGACTGGATACTGGTGGATCTGGGCGATGTGATCGTACATGTGATGATGCCGGATGCACGCAGCTTCTATGACCTGGAACGTCTGTGGCGGTTTGATGCCGAAGACAGCGCAGAACCTGTGCAGGAGTAAGCACTGAAGTATGCGTATTCGCCTGCTTGCCGTTGGTAACCGCATGCCTGCCTGGGTTGAGGAGGGCTATAACGAGTATGCCCGTCGCCTGCCGCCGGACTTCCAGCTGGAGTTGGTGGAGCTGACGCCGGGCCATCGAGGCAAGAATGCCGACATCGCCCGCGCCATTCGCAGTGAAGGTGATGCCATGCTCGCGGCCATCGGCAAGGGGGACCGGGTGGTGGCGCTGGATGTGAAAGGTCGCCCCTGGTCAACTCCACAGCTGGCCGAGCAGGCCGAACAGTGGCGCATGGACGGCCGCAATATCAGCCTGCTGATCGGTGGGCCTGATGGCCTTGATCCGCGAGCCCTGGCATTGGCCGATCAGAAGTGGTCGTTGTCTGCACTTACGTTGCCGCACCCGCTGGTGCGAGTGGTACTCGCTGAACAGCTCTACCGTGCCTGGACCATTCTCCAGGGCCACCCTTACCATAAATAGTGGCGCACCATGGCACCCTTTGAGCGCTTGAAGGACTATTCTCAGGAAAGCATCACCTTTACCAACCGGGCCGCTTTTGCCTTCGGCTGTGTACTGTTGTTGATGCTGATACTGATTGGGCGCGTCTACTATCTGCAGGTGATCGAGTTTGACCGCTATGCGGCCATATCCGAAAAAAATCGAGTGCAGCTACAGCCTGTTGCCCCTCGTCGAGGGCTTATCTATGATCGCAACGGGGTGCTGTTGGCCGATAACCAGCCCAACTTTTCGGTCACTCTGCTGAAAGAGGAAGTGCAGGATCTCGATACCACACTGGCTGAGCTGGCCGAGCTGATTGAATTGAGTGAACGTGATATCGAGCGTTTCGAGCAGCGTCTGCAACAGCGCCGGCGGCCGTTCGAAACGGTTCCGTTACGTTTTGGTTTGAGCGAAGACGAAATCGCCCGCATTTCACTGAATTATCATCGGCTCCCAGGTGTGCAGGTTGAAGCCGACCTGATTCGACGCTACCCCTACGGAGAATCCCTGGCGCATGCGCTGGGCTATGTAGGCAGGATAAACGAGCGTGAGTTGGGGCAAGTCGACCCGATCAACTATGCCGCCACACACTATATTGGCAAGCTGGGTATCGAGCGGTTCTATGAAGACCTTCTACACGGGCAAGTGGGTTTCCAGAAAGTAGAGACCAATGCTCGGGGGCGTATTTTGCGCGTGCTTGAACGTGAAGACCCGGTGCCGGGGCAGAATATACAGCTGAGTCTGGATCTGCGCCTGCAGCAGTTTTCCGAGTCTCTGTTAGAGGGACGGCGAGCTTCCATTGTGGCGATTGAGCCAGGCAGCGGCGAAATACTGGCACTGGTCAGTACACCGGGTTATGACCCCAACCTGTTCGTGACCGGCATCTCCAGTCGTGACTACAGCGCTTTGCGTGACTCTATTGATCTGCCATTGTTCAACCGTGCTTTGCGGGGCGGTTATCCACCGGGATCCACCATCAAGCCGGTCATCGCGCTGGCGGCACTGGAAACGGATACGATTACGCCAGAGAAAAGAATCTGGGACCCCGGCTTCTATCAGATCAATCAAAATGGTCGCCGCTATCGTGACTGGAAGCGTAGCGGGCATGGCTGGGTTAATCTCAATGATGCCATGGCTGAATCCTGCGATGTCTGGTTCTATGAGGTGGGTCACAAGATGGGCGTTGACCCAATGTCTGACTTCCTCGGTCGTTTCGGAGTGGGGGCAGATACCAGTCTGGATCTGCCGGAAGCCATCACATCCTTCCTGCCCTCAAGGGAGTGGAAAGAAAATGATCGTCGTTTGCCCTGGTACCCTGGTGACTCTATCAACCTGAGTATAGGGCAGGGCTTTCTGGTTATGACGCCACTGCAGCTGGCAACGACAGCCTCCGTGTTGGCCAACCGTGGGCGTTGGGTACAGCCGCACATGCTGCAGGGGCTGGTGCCGGAGTTGGGAGACACCCCGGTACCGTTTAATCCGATCTACCGACGCAAGCCAAAGCCGGCTGATGTTGTACTCAAGAATCCTGACCATTGGGATCACGTGATTGGTGGCATGGTGTCGGTCATGCATGGCGCAAAAGGTACTGCTCGCCGCTCCGCCCAAGGGGCGCAGTATCGTATCGCGGGCAAGACCGGTACGGCCCAGGTGGTTGGTATTGCGCAGGATGCGGAATACGATGCTGAAGCACTGGCAGAACGGCACCGTGACCATGCCCTGTTTATTGCGTTCGCGCCAGCGGATAATCCCCGCATAGCTGTGGCCGTCGTAGTCGAAAATGGGGGCGGCGGGTCGAGTACCGCAGCTCCCATTGCACGTGAAGTGATGGATGCCTGGCTCGTAGGCGATTACAACAATGACCTGCAGGTGAAACCATGAGTCATCGTGACTTTCAACGCACCATGCCAGGCAGCAACGTGCACCTTCAGCGGCCGGATGGACTCTGGCGCTATACTCACCTGGATGGTTGGCTGTTGCTGTTACTGCTGCTGCTGTGTGGGTTTGGTCTTTTTGTGCTCTACAGTGCCTCAGGGCAGGATTTTGGCTATGTGAATCGCCAGGCCGTTAGGATGGGTGCCGGCTTTGTGGTCATTCTGGTGTTGGCACAGATCCAGCCCAGAACCTATCGGTTTCTGGCTCCTCTGGCCTATATAGCCGGGGTTGGTTTGCTGCTGGGTGTGTTGTTCTTCGGTGTTGGTGCCAAGGGCGCGCAGCGCTGGCTGGAGCTGCCGGGATTTCGCTTTCAGCCTTCAGAACTAATGAAGCTGGCGGTGCCTTTGATGGTTGCCGCCTGGTTAACGCGACAGCAGTTGCCACCCACTTTCCGGCATCTGCTCAGTACCCTGGTACTGTTGGCAATCCCAACTGCTTTGATCATGAAACAGCCCGATCTTGGGACTTCATTGTTAATCGCGGCTTCAGGTGTGTTCGTTATTCTGCTTTCGGGTGTCTATTGGCGCTGGATTTTTATTGCCCTTGGGCTGGTTGGGGCTGCCTTGCCGGCGCTCTGGGCCATTATGAAAGACTATCAGCGTCAGCGGGTACTTACTTTCCTGGACCCTGAAAGTGATCCGCTGGGGGCAGGCTGGAACATTATCCAGTCCAAAACCGCCATTGGCTCCGGTGGCCTGCCGGGCAAGGGTTGGCTGCATGGCACCCAGTCACAGCTCGATTTTCTGCCGGAGTCGCATACCGACTTCATTATTGCGGTGATTGGTGAAGAGCTGGGAATGTCCGGCGTATTGATTCTGCTGGCGCTATACCTGTTGATCATTGCACGAGGGCTGATTATTGCGGTGCAGGCACAAGACAGCTTTGCTCGCCTGCTGGCCGGCAGTATTACGCTGACTTTTTTTGTATATGTGTTCGTGAATATCGGAATGGTGACCGGGTTGCTGCCGGTGGTGGGGGTACCCCTGCCAATGGTCAGTTACGGCGGGACCTCAATTGTGACGCTGATGGCGGGGTTTGGCATACTGATGTCCATCAGGACACACAGACAGATGCTGACCCGCTGAGGGAGAGATTGAATGCGCAAGAAGATCGGAACACTGCTGCTGGCAGGGCTGATGCTGGCCGGAGCAGGCACAGGTTATGCGGCTGACGGATATGACACTCATCCACTCGCCGACGACGTCGTAACCAGGCTCGCTGAACAGGGCTTTGATGCTGATGAAGTGCGTAAGGTACTGGCTGAAGCTCAGCGACAGGAGTCGATTCTGGAAGCCATTTCGCGCCCTGCGGAGCGCCGCCTGACCTGGGGTGAGTATCGCAAGATTTTTGTGGAACCGAACCGGATCAGTCAGGGAGTCAGCTTCTGGAATGAGCATGAAGATACCCTCAAGCGAGCAGAAGAAACCTACGGTGTCCCGGCGGAAATTATCGTTGCCATTATCGGTGTCGAGACTCGCTACGGCCGTATCATGGGGCGTTATCGAGTACTGGATGCCCTGGCGACACTCGGCTTTGATTACCCCAAACGGGCTGATTTCTTCAGGGGACAGCTGATCGAGTTCATGCAGATGGTGCGAGAGGAAGATCTCGATCCCACTGAGCTGGTGGGTTCCTATGCCGGTGCCATGGGGTATGGCCAGTTCATCCCCTCGAGTTTCCGCAACTACGCTGTGGACTTCGATGCCGATGGCAAGCGCAATATCTGGAGCAACAAGGTTGATGCCATTGGCAGTGTCGCCAACTATTTTAATAAGCATGGCTGGAAGGCCGGTGAGCCAGTACGTTCCAACGTGGTCATGAATGAACCGGCTGACCCTCAATGGGTTAATGCTGGCCTTAAGCCCGAAGTCAGTCTGGCCGAGTGGGAGGCGCGAGGTGTCTCCACGCGACGTAACCTTGATCCGGAACAGAAGGCGACCCTGATGGAGCTGACCATGGATGATGGTGAACATTACTGGCTCGGGCTGCATAACTTTTATGTCATTACCCGCTACAACCATAGCCACCTGTATGCCATGGCGGTGTATGAGCTGAGTCAAGCGATTCGTGAAGCACGTGAATCACAGGGGCGTTGAGATGAAAAGGCTGATGTTGCCGCTGCTGGCAGTAGCACTGACCCTGGGCGGTTGCGCTTCCAAGGACAGCGGCAGCAGCAGTCGTTACAGTATGAAGCATGATCGTGGGCCTGATCAGGCGATCAGTATGGCTCATGTGCCGGATGCCGTGCCGCGCTACGAGCCGGTCAGCCGCTGGGGCAACAAAAGCCCCTATGAAGTGCTTGGCAAGCGCTACTACGTATTGCCGAATGCCGAAGGTTATCGTGTGCGGGGCAACGCCTCGTGGTATGGCAAAAAATTCCATGGCCACACCACTTCGAACGGTGAAATATACGACATGTACCAGATGACAGCGGCGCACAAATCGCTGCCGTTACCCAGTTTTGTTCGAGTGACGAACCTCGACAATGGCCGTCAGGTGGTCGTGCGGGTTAACGACCGCGGCCCGTTTCATGATGACCGAGTAATCGATCTGTCCTACGCGGCGGCCTACCGTCTGGACATGCTGCAGAAGGGCACGGCCCGAGTTGAAGTGGAGGCAATCATTCCAGGCAGTACCGGTGCCGTGCTGGCGCAGTCCAGAGAGCAGGAAGGGCGCAGCCTGGTCAGTGCTGATCAAGCTGCGATCACTGGACGCATGTTGCAGATCGCGGCATTCTCAACCGAGTCTGGTGCTCGGGATGTTGCGGAACGTCTGCGTGGTCTGCTGCAAGAGCCGGTTCAGATCAACCCGGTGCAGCGTGAAGCGCGAACCCTTTACCGGGTTCATCTGGGTCCACTGACTGGCAGTCATACACTGAGCTGGATTCTGGATCAGCTTAAGGCAGCGGGTTATCCGGGCGCACACTTGGTGGACTTGCCCTGAACCGGCGGGTAGAGTTGAACCTTTGTACGGGCAGCGGGTCACTGCTGCAAGACTTCACTTCCACGATGTAACGAGACTATGGCGCAACGACTCACTCTTCAACACTTCTTCGCTCTTTCTGTCCTGCTGGTGCTGATGCTGATGGCGAGCACAGCCCAGGCGGTTTCAGCCCTGATTCCGGCTCCGCCCCAGATTGCAGCGCGTGCCTATCTGGTGATGGATGCCGATACGGGACATGTCATCGCCGCGGACCGTGAAGATGAGCGCTTCCCGCCCGCCAGTCTGACCAAAATGATGACCAGCTATGTGGTCGAATACGAGATTGCCAAGGGCAATATTGCACTTGAAGACATGGTTCTGGTGAGTGAAAAGGCCTGGCGTACTGGTGGCTCACGCATGTTTATCCAGGAAGGAACGCAGGTCAGCGTGGATGATCTGCTGCACGGCGTTATTATCCAGTCAGGCAACGATGCCTCAGTTGCATTGGCCGAGCATATTGCCGGCAGCGAGCGGGCATTTGCTGACTTGATGAACCAGCATGCGCGCCTGCTGGGGATGGAAAACACCCATTTCGAGAATGCCACTGGCCTGCCGGCAGAAGACCATTATTCAACGGCGATCGATTTGGCAAAACTGGGCAAGGCCCTGATTAACGAATTCCCCCAGCACTACGCTCTCTATTCACAAAAATACTTTACCTATAACAATATACGTCAACCCAACCGCAACAAGCTGCTGTGGCGTGATGATAGCGTGGATGGCATCAAAACCGGTCATACTGACGAAGCCGGCTACTGTCTGGTGGCTTCGGCCGAACGTGATGATATGCGCCTGATCTCAGTGGTAATGGGTAGCAGCAGTGAAGAGGTAAGGGCACAGGAGAGCCAGAAGCTGCTGTCTTACGGTTTCCGTTACTACCGAACCCACGCGCTGTACGAAGCGGGACAGGTGCTGCGTGACGAAAAAGTCTGGGCCGGCAGCCGCGACCAGATTCGACTTGGCGTGGCCGAAAACCTGGCCGTGACCGTTCCGCGTGGCCAGACCGACCAGCTCGAAGCCAGTATTGAACTGGATAAGGTGATTAAGGCCCCGGTGGCCAGCGGTGATGTGTTGGGGCAGGTTCAGATAACTCTTCAGGGAGAACGCGTGGCATCGGTTCCCCTGGTTGCGCTGGAAGCCGTTCCTGAAGGTGGGCTGTTCAAGCGTATCTGGCACGCGATACTGCTTTTCTTCATTGGCCTGATCGGCTAAAAATCAGACAAAAACCTTGAATCCGGTTTATGCTGCCCACATCTACTACTGATGTGGGCAGTTGCGTTTTATGAATAAAGATATCGTCTACCTCAACGGTGAATACCTGCCGGCGGATCAGGCACAGATCTCTGTGTTTGATCGCGGCTTTCTGTTTGCTGACAGTGTGTATGAAGTGATCCCTTACTATCAGGGGGTTGGCTTTCGCCTGCAGCAACATTTAGATCGTCTTGCCTACAGCCTGCGTGCTATCCGAATCGAGACAGAGTATGACTGGGCGGCTATTTTGGATGAGCTTGTCAGTCGGAACGGAGGCGGTAACCTCTCGGTCTATCTACAGATAAGCCGTGGCAGTGCCGGTTACCGTACCCACGCCTATGACGATCGGATGCAACCAACCGTGTTTGCCTGCTGCTCTCCGATCCGCGACATCTATGCCGATGGCCCGGAGCAGGTTCAGGGCTTCAAGGTGATCGTGACTGCTGACCTGCGCTGGCATCGCTGTGATATCAAGTCTACCGGCCTGCTGCCCAATATTCTGGTACTGCAGCAGGCACGCGAAGCAGGCGCTGATGAAGCTTTGCTGGTACGTGATGGTCTGTTGAGTGAGGGTACCTCCTGCAACCTGTTTCTGGTACGTCAGGGCGTGATCTATACGCCCAAACGCAGTTCCGAAATTCTGGGTGGTACCACGCGGGAGCTTATTCTGGAACTGGCGGCCGAGAATGGCATCCCCTATCAGGAGGTTGATTTACGACCGGATGAACTGGCTGGTGCGGATGAGGTCTGGATTTCCAGCTCCACTCGTGGCGTTGTGCCGGTGCTGGAGATTGATGGATGCCCCGTTGCCGATGGCGCCAAGGGCCCGCTGTGGCAGCGCATGTTTACCCTGTTTACCCGTTTCCAACACCGGTTGATGACCGGAGAGAGCTCATGAGTACAGAACCCAAAGCACCCAAAATTGAATTTCCTCACCCCGACTATCCGATCAAGGTGATTGGTGACAATGCGCACGACTTCAAAGGAATGGTGGTCGAAATCGTGCAAGTCCATGCACCGGATCTGGATATTGAACAGGTCACCGTTCAGGAAAGCGGCAACGGTAACTACAGCTCGGTGCGTATGAGAATTACCGCGACCAGCAAGGAACAGCTGGAAAATCTGCATCAGGATCTCAAAGCGACCGGCCGTGTGAAGATGGTGCTCTGATGACGCTAGCTGACCAGCTGATTGTGCGTGAGCTGGGGCTTCAGCCCTATGCCCCCATCTGGCAGCGGATGCAAACGTTCACCAACAACCGTACAGCGGACAGTCGCGACGAGATCTGGCTGCTTCAGCATGAACCGGTCTTCACACAGGGGCAGGCAGGAAAGGCAGAGCATTTGATCAACCCTGGCAGCATACCTGTGGTACAGGTGGATCGCGGTGGTCAGGTAACCTACCACGGCCCCGGCCAGCTCATCGCTTACCTCTTGCTGGACCTGCGTCGACGCAAGTTGGGAGTACGTGATCTGGTCGATATTATTGAGCAGTCAATCGTGGCCGTGTTGGCTGACTACGGTATCAACGCCTACCCGAAACCGGATGCGCCGGGTGTATATGTCGATGAGCGCAAGGTCTGCTCGCTTGGACTCCGTATCCGCAGGGGTTGCTCGTTTCATGGTCTGGCACTTAACCTGAATATGGATCTGGAGCCTTTTCTGCGCATAAATCCCTGCGGTTACGCGGGGCTTGAAATGACTCAGGTGCAGACCCTGGTGCCTGACGCCGATCTGGCGCAACTGCCCAATAACCTAGTAAATTACTTGGTTAAAAAATTGGGGTATAATCAGATCACCCGCACACCAATACTGGAAGACTGAATCAGAATGGCTGAATCCACCGAAAAAAACAGCGGTAGAGTCGAGCAGGGCGTCAAACTGCGTGGCGCTGAAAAGGTTGCTCGTATCCCGGTCAAGGTGATCCCGACCGAGAAAGAGGAGATGCAGCGCAAGCCGGACTGGCTGCGGGTTCGCATGGGCTCCAATGCTGAAGTTAAGCGGATCAAGGACAAGCTGCGCAAGCACAAGCTGGCGTCTGTCTGTGAAGAGGCCAGTTGCCCCAATCTGGGTGAATGTTTTAGTCATGGCACAGCGACTTTCATGATCATGGGCGATATCTGTACCCGTCGTTGCCCATTTTGTGATGTGGCCCATGGTCGTCCCAACGCACTGGCACCGGAAGAGCCGCGTGAGCTGGCCGAGGCGATCGCCGATATGGGACTGCGCTATGTGGTGATCACTTCGGTGGATCGTGACGATCTGCGTGATGGTGGTGCCCAGCACTTTGCCGACTGTATCCGTGAGACCCGTCGGCGTATTCCGTCGATACAGATTGAGACGCTGGTGCCTGACTTCCGTGGCCGTATGGATGTGGCACTCGAGATTCTGGAGCAGACCCCGCCAGACGTATTCAATCATAATCTGGAAACCGTGCCGCGACTGTACCGCAAGGTTCGTCCGGGAGCGGACTACCAATGGTCACTGGATCTGCTCAAGCGCTACAAGGCACTGCGACCTGAAGTGCGGACCAAATCCGGCCTGATGGTGGGCTGTGGCGAAACCAATGACGAGATCATCGAAGTGATGCGCGACTTGCGAGCACATGATGTTGACATGATTACCATCGGTCAGTATTTGCAGCCAAGTCGTAACCATCTGGCGCTGGAGCGTTATGTGACGCCTGACGAATTTGCTGAATTTGAGCGGATCGCGAAGGAGCTGGGCTTTACCCATGTGGCCAGCGGCCCGTTGGTACGCTCTTCCTACCATGCCGATCTTCAGGCCAAGGGTGAACGTGTAAGCTGAAGGCTCTTTGTGGGCGAACTTGCCCGGCGGTGGTAAAAGCAAAAGAGGAGGCATGGAGCCTCCTCTTTCGTTTCAGCGCATGCCTGAATTACTTGGCAGCGTCCAGCATGTACTGGATGGCGGATTTCATTTCCTCATCCGAGCAATCCATGCAGGTGCCCTTGGGCGGCATGGCGTTAATACCGGTCAGAGAAGTTGCCAACAGTGCATCAATACCTTTCTCGGCACGGGGTGCCCAAGCGGCAGCATCACCGAACTTCGGGGCACCGGCAACACCGGTAGCGTGGCATACGGAGCACTTGGTTTTGTAGAGTTCTTCACCGCTGCGCTCGGCCATGGCGGCAGTCGAGGACAGCGTCAGGGCCGCGGCAGCGACCAGCAGAGTTTTTTTCATTGCAGGCTTCCTTTGTTATGGCCGGCAGCAAGGGCCGGAGTATAAAAAACCGTCAGAGTGTAGAGCGGCCTTTGACCTGTTGTAAATAGCGCAAAGGTCGTTAATCCCGGCTTAATATCAGTGTTTACGCATGGAAGCCCCAACTGGATTTGTCAGTGTCGGCCAAGGCGCATGGCAAACTCGGCCTGGCCCTGCAGCAGCCGGTCATGACGTCGGCTGTGTTCCTGCAAGTGGTGCTCGTGGATGGCCTGTTCCAGTACTTCATGCGGAACGGTCACCAGGTTGCGGACATCATCGATTGAGTAGCCGCGGTTTAGTAGCTGTTTCAGCTGTGCTGTCAGGTGAATGGTGTTCATGCTTTGATCCTCCAAGTATGTCATGGGATCATTGAACCTGACGTCTGTTGCAGAAACATGTCAATCAGCGTTGCAGCAGGCTGCGGATAAGGCCGATGAGCGCCAGTGGTACAAACACTGTACCGGCACCGGCCAATAGTTCGGCCATGGTCAGGCTGCCCAGCATTTCCGGTGTATAGCCGCAGGACTCCCAGATCTCGAACATCCAGGGCCACCAATGGTCCGGTGCAAACCAGTCAGGCAGTCCAGAGTCAAAACTGCAGCTGCCCTCAATCCAGTTGCGCTCAATGGCCAATAAGCGCCAGCTGCGTTCGGTAAAGCCCAGCGCAATAGCGGCAGTCAGAAGGTGACAGACCTTTTGCAGATGAGTGCAACGCTGTGCCAAAAGGCCTGTTATTGCAACCAGAACAAGAGCCGCAACCCAGAGGCGGATATGGATGCAGAGCACGCAGGGGCCATAGTCCAGCCCATACTGGAAATATAGTGCCACGCCCTCAGCCGATAGGCTGCCGACCAATAGAATTGACCAGTAAATGCCGGGCCTGAATACATGATTCAGAAATGACTCAACAGCTGGTGTGCTCATCTGAGGTGCTCACGATAACGTTCAGAGAAAAGGTGTTGCAGGAGAGTAACGGGGCAGGAAACTTGAAGCAAGCGACAGAGGCTCTGAGAGAGCCTCTGTCGGGATGTTTCAATCAAACGGTTGAGGTTTCGGAGTCGCATCCACCGATGGTGGCAAAATCGGCATCAGGAACTGGGGCTGGTCACCGGTCAGAGTTTTCATGAAGGCCACGATCTTGGCGTTTTCTTCATCGGTGAATTTACGGCCCAGCTGCAGGCGACCCATGATGTCGGTGGCTTCGGTCAGGGTGGCCGCCTCACCGTCGTGGAAGTACGGATAGGTCAGCTCCACGTTGCGCAGGGTCGGTACCTTGAAGGTAAAACGATCCGCATCCTTGCCGGTAACCGCCGCGCGGCCTTCAACAGGGTTGTTGGTCTGGTAGGGCTCAATCAGGCCCATTTTCTGGAACGAGTTGCCGCCGACTGCCGGGCCGTTGTGACAGGCAACACAGCCGCTGGTCTTGAACAGCTCGTAGCCTTCACGCTCAAACGGGGTGATGGCATCCTGATCGCCCAGCAACCACTGGTCAAAACGGGCGTTTGGTGTCACCAGCGTATTTTCGAACTCGGCAATGGCATCGGTGATCTTGTCGATATTCACCTCTTCATCACCGAATACTAGGCGGAATTCACGTACATAGCCTGGAATGCTTTGAATGACATCGACGGCCAGCACGTGAGTGAAACCCATTTCGGCCGGGTTGGCGATCGGACCACCGGCTTGCTCCTTCAGGTCAGCCGCACGACCGTCCCAGAACTGTGCCACGTTGAGGCTGGAGTTAAGAACAGTGGGCGAGTTGATCGGACCCTGTGCCCAGCCATGTCCGATGGACGTCTTGATATTGTCGGTGCCGCCCATGCTCAGGTTGTGGCAGGAGTTGCAGGAGATGAAACCTGACTTGGACAGGCGTGGGTCGAAGTAGAGTTTCTTGCCCAGTTCGGCCAGGGCCAGGTTCACGTTCTTGAGCGGTTCGATTGGCTGGATCGGCTCATTGGCAATGGCTGAGTGGCTCACAGTGCCGATGGCAAGTGCCAACAGGGAATGTTTCAACAGACGTGTAAGTGTCATGGCTTGTGCCTCTTTCAGTGGGCTTGAGTTCCATCATGGCCTTGTTAATCTTCGGTCGCGTTGACTGGGATCAAGTAATGCGCCGGGCTTCTCTGGGTTGAAGTGCCTGACCAAAAAATGAGTGTAGATGTTTATCGCAACAGCATGTTGCACAAATATAGTGCAAGGCACCACATTAGTGCTTTTGTTACACCAATGTGGTGCTGTATAATACCGAGCTTTTTTCCGGCGGGTGTCCCGGTTCTGCCTGTTCAACTGGGGTGTTTCTGCCAGTTGTCATTCTTTCATCGACTCTGGTGTTGCCCGTGAAGCTTTAATCCATTCATCAGAGGTACATTGATGTCCTACATCCATAACACCATCACGCAGCTGATGGCTTCCAGCCCCGCCCAGGCAGAGTTTTATCAGGCTGTTGAAGAGGTGCTTGAGTCGCTGGAACCCTTGCTGGAGTCAGAAGCGCGCTACCGGGACAGCGGTATCATTGAGCGCATGGTAGAACCAGAACGTCAGATCATGTTCCGCATTCCCTGGGTTGATGACAAGGGCAAGGTGCAGGTCAACAAGGGCTACCGCATCGAATTCAATTCGGCTCTGGGCCCGTATAAGGGCGGTCTACGATTTCACCCTTCCGTAAACGCCGGCATCATCAAATTTCTCGGTTTTGAACAGATATTCAAAAACGCCCTGACCGGCTTGGCAATTGGTGGTGGCAAGGGCGGTGCCAACTTCAATCCCAAAGGGCGCTCCGATCAGGAGATCATGCGCTTCTGTCAATCTTTCATGAACGAGCTGTACCGTCACATCGGCCCGACGACTGACGTGCCGGCGGGTGATATTGGTGTGGGTGCGCGTGAGATCGGCTACCTGTTCGGGCAATACAAGCGCTTGACTGGCCGTTATGAAGGAGTTTTGACCGGCAAGGGGTTGCTGTGGGGTGGTTCACTGGTACGCAAGGAAGCCACGGGTTACGGCTGTGTCTACTTCGCCCAGAACATGTTGCAGGCCCATGCCGACTCGCTGGCGGGCAAAACCTGTCTGGTGTCCGGTGCCGGCAACGTGGCGATCTACACCATCGAGAAACTGTATCACCTTGGCGCCCGTCCGGTTACATGTTCTGACTCTACCGGTACGCTGTATGACTGTCACGGTATCAATCTGGAGACCCTCAAACAGATCAAGGAAGAGCGTCGTGGCTCGCTGGCCGAATATCTGGAAGAACATCCGAAAGCGGAATTTACCCCGGTTGAGGCCTACCCTGAAAATGGCCATGCCGTATGGCGCTATACGGCCGATGCTGCCTTCCCATGCGCAACTCAGAACGAGTTGACCGAAGCGGATGCGCGCGCACTCATCGGTAATGGCGTGCGCTGCATTAGTGAAGGTGCCAACATGCCTTCAACGCCTGAGGCGGTGGAAGTGTTTATCGCCGAGCGTATTCACTATGGCCCGGGTAAGGCGGCCAACGCAGGCGGCGTTGCTACCAGCCAGTTGGAAATGGCACAGAATGCCAGCATGCAACAGTGGACCTTCGAGCAGGTCGATGAACGCCTGCAACAGATCATGGCTGGTATCTACCAGCGCTGCAGTGAAACGGCCAAGGCATTTGACCAGCCACATAATTTGGTACTGGGTGCCAATATTGCCGGTTTCCGCCGGGTGGCGGATGCCATGCTGGAGCAGGGTGTGGTTTAATCACCTGAACCGGTTTTGCCATCATAGCCCGGGCCCTGTGCCCGGGCTTTTGCTTATTGGAGTCTAAGGATGCGGTCTCTGGCCCCTGAATTTGTTGTGATGTTGGCAGGTATCACGGCTGCCCTTCATATCGGAAAACTGCCACCAGCCATTCCGGTGCTGCAGGATGCTCTGGGTGTCACGCTGGTTGAGGCCGGATTCCTGCTGTCTTTGGTACAGCTGGCCGGCATGCTGGCAGGGGCCTTGATCGGGCTGCTGGCGGACAGTGCCGGCTTGCGCCGCAGTGTACTGCTGGGGCTGGGTATTCTGATGCTCGCCAGCCTGCTCGGCAGCCAGGCACAGAGTGCGGCCATGCTGCTGTTACTGAGGGGTATTGAGGGTTTCGGCTTTCTGCTGGTGACGCTATCCGGTCCGGGGCTGATTCGGCACATGGTGGTGGCAGAGAAGTTGAGCCTGCGGCTTGGCTGGTGGGGGTGCTATATGGGGCTGGGCACCGGCACGGCCTTGTTGGCTGGGCCGTGGGTAATGGCACAGGTGGGCTGGCAAGGCTGGTGGATATTGATGGCACTGTTGTCGCTGCTGATGCTGTTCTGGGTCTGGCGTGCCGTGCCACCGGACCAGCAACTGCTTACGCGCCAGGAGGGGCCGGTAGGCAGTGCGTTGGGACGTGTGCTGGGGCGACTGAAATTGACCCTGAGTCATCCGGGCCCCTGGCTGGTGGCGATGATTTTTGCCACCTATTCCGGTCAGTGGCTTTCAGTCATCGGCTTTCTGCCCTCAATCTATTCCGAGGCGGGCATCAGTGCCGGGCTGGTGGGTCCGCTGACGGCTCTGGCGGCGGTGGTCAACATCATTGGTAATGTCCTGTCGGGGCGTTTGCTGCATGCGGGGGTAGGGGCAAGGCAGTTGCTGTATGGCGGTTTCGCTGTGATGGCAATGACCACGTGGTTTGCTTTCTCGGCTCTGACAGCTGACTTCCCTTGGCTGCGTTACCTTGCTGTACTGCTGTTTTCAGCCATCGGCGGCATGGTGCCAGGAGCGTTGTTCTCGCTGGCGGTAAGGTTGGCACCGGACAGTTCTGTGGTGTCGACCTGTGTTGGTTGGATGCTGCAATGGTCGGCTTTTGGTCAGTTTGTGGCGCCGCCAGCCATCGCCTGGCTGGCAGCTCAGGCTGGTGGCTGGCACTGGACCTGGATGGCAACCGGTGCAATGTCACTGCTTGGTGTCGTGCTGGTGACCAGGGTCAGCCGTCTGCCGGGGTTCGCTGCTGCTCACTGAGGATGCTGTTTACCAGACAGAGCGGTGCAGGGTCAATATCGCCTGGCTTGGCGCCTGCCTGCTGCATGGCCCACTCGACTCGCGCCTCGGGGGTCAGGTGAGGACGACGCAGTGCCTCAACCGCCTGCAGGCGTGGTAGCAGGCCCTTGCCATTGGCAATCTGGATGGCTAGCCCGGGGCGGGCATTCAACTCCAACAGAAGTGGGCCACGCAACGCGTCGACGACCAGGTCCACCCCCATGTAGCCAAGCCCGGTGGCTTCATAACAGCTGCTGGCCATGTTCAGCAGGTACTGCCAGCTTTCGATCTCGATGCTGTTGAGTTCAAGGCCGGTATCGGGATGCAGCGTCAATGGACGGTCGAACTGTACGGCGTTGCGGGCGCGGCCGTTGGCAAGATCCAGCCCGACACCCACTGCACCCTGATGCAGGTTGGCCTTGCCATCTGAAGCACGCGTTGCCAGCCGCAGCATTGCCATTACGGGATAGCCCTGGAACACAATGATGCGAATGTCCGGTACACCTTGAAAAGAGTGGCGTGCAAGGCCTGGTTCGGAGCGTACCAAAGCCTCAACGATGGCTACATCGGGGGCGCCGCCCAGTGAGTAGAGCCCCGCCAGAATATTGGACAGGTGGCGCTCGATTTCCTGCAGCGAAATCTCCATCCCGGATGCCTTGATAAAGCGCTCACCCTCATGCGAGCCGATCACCAGAATGCCCTTGCCGCCGGAGCCCTTGGCCGGTTTGATGGCAAAGCCATCGAACCCTTTAACCCGCTCCATGAAGTGGCCAATTTCGTGCTGCTCACGCACCACCTGCAGCAGAGCAGGTGTGGCGACGCCATACTCTGCCACGGTCTGTTTGGTCAACAGCTTGTTGTCTACCAGTGGGTAGGCACTGCGGTCGTTATAGCGCGCAATATAGTCAATATTGCGCTTGTTCATATTGAGGATGCCGAGCCGGTTCATGCGGCGCGGGCTGATCCAATCGCCCCACCAGCCCATTAGTCGTACCTTTTCATCGGGGTGAATCGGCGCAGTTCGGTGAGCTTGTAACCGGTATACTGACCCAGCAGCAGGATTAGCCCCAGTACTACAAGGTGTAGCTCGGGAAAATTGAAGCTGAGGTGCTCTGCCAGCGGCGCGCGCATCACCAGGAATGCAAAAATGGCGACCAACAGGCTGCCAAAGCCCTGAGTAACCACCTCGCGAGCACCTTCTTCTTCCCACAGGATCGACATGCGCTCAATGGTCCAGGCCAGAATGACCATCGGGAAAAATGTGACGGTCATGCCGGTGCTGTAGCCCATTTGGTAGCCGATAATACTGATGCCAGCGGTGATAAACAGCACCAGTACAATCAGAGCCGATATGCGTGATACCAGCAGCAGGTTCAGGCTGGATAGATATCCTCGCATCAAGAGCCCCAGTGTGACCACGCCGATAAAGGCCGCTAGGCCTGGCAGTAGAGAGGTTTGCACAAAGGCCACAGCAATCAATACCGGCATGAATGTGCCGGAAGTCTTGATGCCAACCACTATTCGCATCAGGCAGACCACCAGTGCACCAAACGGAAGCAACAACAGCATGCGGAACATGCCTTGCTGCTCAACCGGGAGTTGATGCAGGCTGAAGGCCCCGAACGCCTGCCCGTCAGCCTCGGCGCGGATGATCTGCAGGGCGGGAACTGTCTGACGCAACATTGAGAAGCTGACCACCGAGTTGCTGCCTCCGGTTACATCCAGTAATGAACTGGCCTCCTGCCGCCAGAGCAATACATCATCCGGCACCCCTTGCTCAGCGGTACGTGGGTTGAACGTGAGCCAGCGCTTGCCGTCATGTACCTGCAGCCAGGGTAGCAGCGATTGCTGTCGGCGAGCGTCCTCAAGTCGCAGTCCTTCGGCGATGCGAGCCGGTGTGCCGCTGTGGTTGATGAGAAGGTAAAGGGTCTCGGCGCGGGTTCTGTCACTCAGCAAAAGTCGCGTATTCTGGTCCGGTGTTGGGCTGTTAAGCAGGGTGATCAATTCGCGTGTGAAGCTGGCCGGATTGCTGGAGCGACTGCCCGCCAGCTCAATCGCCGAGCGTGCGGCCGCAATGTCCGGTCCCTCCAGAAAAACTTCGCTGGCGGTGACTGGAGTATTGTCGGGCTCAGTGTCGGTCTGTGCGGAAGCGATCAGTCGGCTCTTGAAGTAGAGTGTCTGTGGGCCGTTTGCCTGGCGGATTGTCCACTCCGCACGGCGATCATGGCCACGTTGTGTAATGGCAAAACCGTAACCGGGTGAAGCTGCCTGCTCGGACAGTACCGAAAATCCCGGCGGACTGTCCGGCAGGTTGAGGCTGACCGTGACGGGCTCGCCCCAGGCACGAAAATCGACCCGTGCTTCGACCAGCCAGACAGGCTGTTGCTGCCCTGGCAGCCAGGGAACCCCCAGCTGATAATGACGCAGAACGGCCAGCAGAACGCCGGCCAGAATCAGCAGGCCTGTTGCAATATAAAACGGGGCTTTGGAATGTCGGCTCAAGGTGTTTTGGCTCCCTGTTCAGTATTGAGGCCTTCGGGCAGCTCGGTCACGAACTCCTGGCCCACATCGATCAGCATCACATCACGCAGGATATTGCGTCCAACCAGTACCGGGTAGGTCAGGTGGCTGCGATCGCTTAGGGTAAATTCAGCCAGGTCACGGTGATCGCCAATCATGAACGGCAGCTCTACGACAATGCGTCGTTCGGGATCATCGGTGTTTGATTGTATGATGCGGGCACGTCGGGAAATTTCATGCTCCATGGTCAGGGTTTCATCACGGCCGGGTACACTGATATCAAACCGGACCCAAGGCTGTCCGTTGCGCTCAAAACGCTGGATATTGAGTGCATGCAGGGAAGAGGTTGTGGCCCCACTGTCAATGCGTGCAGTATAGACTAGGCCCGGATCGGCAATGTAAATCGGTTCCGTCTCACCCACTACCAGTTTGCCCTTGAGACGGGCGGACGGCTCGCTGGTGGTTGGCTGCGGTGGCAAAATGCTTGCCTGCTGTTGCGGCAGTGACTGAATCAGGTCCTGTTGTCGGTTCAAACGGTCGAGCAGTGCCTGCTGGCGCAGCTGCTGGCGCGTTTCCATAACATCAAACTGCTCAAAAGTGCGTGTTTCAAGAGCTTCAAGAGCTTCAATGCGCTGCTGTTGCAGTTTGTGCTGTTGCTCCAGTTGATCCAGCTCGGCACGCTCCAGAAACAGGTAACGATCGTGGCTACAGCCTGACAGCAGTACGGCAAGGCCCAGCAGAAAAGTAAGACGGGTGATCCTTGATCGGGACGAACGAGTAGAAAGCATGGATAACTCCAGCCAGCAGATAAAGTAAGGAACCTGACAGTGTCAGTTGACTCTGATGTGGGTGCCGACTCTGCAGTAGCGCAGCTTAACAGACGGTGAAAAGTTCACCTGAATATGTTTTGCTGCAGCGTGCAACGTGACGTGGGCATGATAAGACCGCAAAGGATCGTCTGTCACTAACCCGGGCAATAGAGGGAGAAAAAATTCGTGAAACAATGGCTAACAGGATTGTTGATCATGGTTATGACGGCATTGGCGGCTCTTGCCTGGCATCAGCTTGCCCCCGTTGAGCAGCAACAGGGGCGGGAAAAACGTCCTCAAGCCGTACACGTGGTCCAGCCAGAAGTACAGACAGTCAGGGATAGAATTGAAGCGGTTGGCACCTTGCGCTCGCGCGATGAAGTTGTGGTGACCAGTGAGGTTACCGGGCGGATTGTAGCGATTGATTTCACCACCGGTCAGCAAGTGAAAAAGGGGCAGCTTTTGGTGCAGCTGGATGATCGTCAGGCTCAGGCTGATCTGGCGGTAGCTGAGGCACGATTGGCCGATGCTCAGCGTCAATTGCGCCGAGCCCAGCAGCTGCGCAACAGCAACAGCATATCTCAGGCTCAGGTGGATGAACTGCGTACAACCGTCAATGTGGCCGAAGCCGAGCGACAGGCAGCCAGAGTCAGGGCAGCCAACCACCGTATCGTGGCCCCCTTTGCAGGCGTAGTCGGGCTGCGTGAGTTCAGTCCAGGTGCCTATATTGAAAGCGGAGACCCGCTGACCACTCTGGATGCAAGCGGTGAGATGGAGCTGACCTTTGCCGTAGCTGAGCGTTTTGTCGGCCAGTTGCAGTCAGGGCAGCCTGTAAACAGTGTTACCTCGAGCTGGCCTGGCGAAGTGTTTCAAGGTGAACTGGCGGAGCTGGATACCCGAATCGACCCGCTTAGCCGAACGCTAAAGGTCAGGGCATTGATCGACAACAGTGAAGGACGTCTGCGTCCGGGGCAATTCATGTCGGTTCGGTTGACACTCAGGCAGCGCGAGGCGCTGGTCGTACCTGAGCAGGCAGTGCTGCTGCAGGGGGATGAGCGCTATCTGTTCGTCGCCACTGGCGACAATACGGCCGAACGCCGTTCGGTACAGCTGGGCAGTCGTGAGCCGGGCAAGGTCGAAATTCTCTCGGGCATCAACACGGAAGATCGGGTTGTGATCACGGCTCAGGATCGGCTTTCCAGTGGTGATGCACTGCAGATTCTTGAAGGTACGGATAATGCCATTCCGGCGTCTGAGTTGATCCGGCAGGAGTCCTGAACATGGTGTTGTCCGATATTTCCATCAAGCGACCCGTGTTTGCCACGGTCATGAGCCTGCTTATTCTGGTGTTTGGATTGGCGGCCCTGAATCAGCTGCCGGTGCGTGAATATCCCGACATCGATCCGCCGGTAGTATCTGTTTCGACTGACTATACCGGCGCCGCCGCCGAGGTTGTGGATACCCAGATTACGCAGGTGATCGAAGGTGCAATCAGCGGTATTGAGGGTATTCGCTCCATTGAATCCAGTACCGAGCAGGGCGAATCACGCACCACCATCGAGTTCACCACCTCGCGTGATGTGGATGTGGCGGCCAATGACGTGCGTGATGCCGTGGCCCGTGTGATTAACCGATTGCCGGATGAAGCAGATCCCCCGGTGGTTCGCAAGGCGGACTCCAATGCACGACCGATGATGTGGATTACCCTGAGATCCGATATCTGGGATTCCGCACAGCTGAGTGACTTTGCTGACCGGGTACTGAAAGACCGTTTGGCGGTGGTCGATGGTGTGGCGGAGGTACGGATTGGCGGCGAGCGTCGTTATGCCGTGCGTGTCTGGCTGGACCCGGAGCGGTTGGCGGCGCGTGATATGACGGTGGCTGAAGTGGAACGGGCACTGCGGGCCAACAATGTCGAGTTACCCGGTGGTTCGGTGGAGTCGGTCAGTCGTGACTTTACCGTGCGCACGGAGGGGCGGCTCAACCGGGTTGAAGAGTTCCGTGAAATGGTGATTCGCCGTGACGGTAACGTGCTGTTGCGACTGGGCGATGTGGCCGATGTGCAACTGGGTGTTGAGTCTGATGTCAGTCGTTTGCGTGCCAATGGACAGACCGCCATAGGCATGGGGATTACGCGTCAGTCGAAGGCCAACACGGTCGCGGTCTCAGACCGGGTGAAGGAAGAGCTGAGCCGGATTCGGGAGAGTCTTCCGCCTGAAGTAAGCATCACCGAAAGCTATGACGAGTCGATCTTTATTCGCGCATCCATCAAGGAAGTTCTGGTCACGCTGGCGATCTCGGTATCACTGGTGATACTGGTGATCTTCATCTTCCTGCGTTCCTGGCGGGCTACTCTGATACCGGCCGTGACCATACCGGTCGCGGTCATCGGTGCGTTTATCGGCCTTGGCTTTCTCGGCTTCTCCATCAACGTGTTGACACTGCTGGCGATCATTCTGGCGATCGGTCTGGTGGTGGATGATGCCATCGTCATGCTGGAAAACATTCAGCGTCGTATTGATGAGGGTGAGAAACCTCTGGTGGCCGCCTATCTGGGGGCGCGTCAGGTTGCCTTTGCCGTGATCGCCACCACGCTGACACTGGTGGCGGTATTCGTGCCGATCTCATTTATGGGCGGGAATATTGGTCGCCTGTTCAGCGAATTCGGCTTCACACTGGCTTCGGCAGTTATCGTGTCAAGTTTTGTGGCACTGACGCTGGCCCCGATGTTGTGCTCCAAGTGGCTTCAACACAGTCCAGAGCAGGAAGAGGGACACCGGATCTGGATGGCAAGCGAACGTGTATTGGGGGCGCTTAACCGAGGCTATGAACGGTTGCTGCGCTTCTCATTGCGTCAACCCGGTCTTTTGCTGGGGATTGGCCTTGCTGGCCTGGTGCTGGCAGCCGTGATCTTTCCGCGCTTGCCGCAGGAGTTGGCGCCGACCGAAGATCGGGGTGTCATTATCATGCCCAGCAAGGCACCGCGTGGTTCCACAGCCGACTATACCGAGCATCATGTGCGCCAGGTCGAACAGCGACTGCTGCCCTATCTTGAAGACGGAGTCGCGGAACGCTTGCTGTCGATTGTCGGTTTCCGTGGTGAAGCTGACAACGCTTTTATTATCTTGGGTCTTAGCCACTGGGATCAGCGTGATGTTAAACAGCAGAGCATTGCCGCTGAGTTATTTCCAAAACTGGCACAGGTACCCGGCGTGCGCTCGATTCCGATCAACCCGCCGGGGCTGGGGCAAAGTGGCTTCAGTCAGCCCGTCTCTTTTGTAATCGGAGGCCCTGACTATGAAAGCGTACAAGGCTGGAGCCAAGAGATCCTGCAGCGAGCGCAGGAAAACCCTAACCTGATCAACCTTGAAACCGACTTCGAGCTGACTCGACCAGAGCTGCGCGTTGACATCGACCGCCAGCGTGCGGCTGATCTTGATGTCACGGTTGAAGATGTGGGGCTGACCTTGCAAACCGTACTGGCGTCACGTCAGGTTACGACCTACATGGATCGGGGCCGTGAGTATGATGTTATCGTACAGGCGCAGGATGCGAGCAGGGCGACGCCAGCTGACCTTGGGCGGATCTATCTTCGCCCGCGTGAAGGGGGCGACCTGATTCCGCTGCAGGCACTGGTGGATGTAGAGGAGGTGGGGGCGAACCCTGACCTGCGGCGCATCGACCGCTTGCCTGCCGTCATTATCAGTGGCTCACTGGCGCCCGGCTATGACCTGGGTACGGCACTGAATTACCTTAACGGGCTGGCGCAGGACTATTTGCCACCTGAAGCCCGTGTCAGCTATCAGGGACTCAGCCGTGAATTTCAGGAATCTTCAGCGGCGATCTATCTGACGTTTGCACTGGCATTTGTCATTGTCTTCCTGGTGTTGGCGGCTCAGTTCGAGAGCTGGATTCACCCCCTGATTATTATGCTGACCGTGCCTCTGGCTGTGACGGGAGCACTGGCTGCGCTTTGGGCATCGGGGATCAGTCTTAATATCTACAGCCAGATCGGTATCATCATGTTGCTGGGGCTGATGGCCAAAAACGGCATCCTTATTGTGGAGTTTGCCAATCAGTTGCGTGATAAGGGTCTGGACGTACATGAGGCGATTCTCCAGGGGGCGATCATGCGCTTCAGACCGGTATTGATGACCACCATCTCCACCATCTTCGGTGCGATACCACTGGTGCTGGCGACAGGAGCGGGGGCGGAAAGCCGTGCCGCTATTGGTGTGGTCATTCTGGGCGGGTTGTTGTTTGCCGCCACGCTGACTCTTTTCATCATTCCGGTGCTGTATAACTTGCTGGCACGCTACGCCAAGTCAGCGGGTGCGGTTGAAAAGGCACTAAGCCGAGAGTTGCCAAAAGGATGAGAAGATGAGGTCAAATAGGAACGTAATTTGGGAGGCCCGAAGTCTATTACGGGACAGGTAGCACGGAAATAAGGGTAGGGCGAATCTCTCTTTCGGTAGCCAGGCAGTCTCATCCATTGCAGACCCTAGGCTTTGCGCCCACTGCGAACAGTGGTTGCCCTTTCGGGAGAGATTCTTTCGCTGGAAAGCGGGAAAGGCCATACATCAAAGCCAAACCTGATTGCATACTAGCAATATTAGTGTGCGTTCGCCAACCATAAGGTTTTGAGTCGGATCAATAAGAACGTGGGCCATGATACACTTTAACTTGATGTTTCCTTCCTACGGGCCATGGAGTGATCATGCCTCGCTTTTCGACCGAGCAATTGTGTACAGAGTGGACTGCAATCAATCAACGCTTCAGCGCAGAGGTTCAGCAGTTTGTCATCGACTTTTCCCAGCAGCACGCGAGCTCATTGTCAGAGCACTTTTATCGCGAGATGCTGGGTGATCCCACTGCATCACAGTTTCTGTCAAACGATGAAGTACAGAGTCGTTTGGGTCAGTCCATGCGGCGTTGGGTTGCGGGCCTGTTTGTCTCGACCACTGAAGATGATGTGCTGCGATTGATAGCGGAACAACGCAAGATCGGTGAAGTGCATGCTCGCATAGGCATACCTGTTCATCTGGTGCTGAGAGGTGCACGTTGCCTCAAGGATCGCTTTGTTCAGCTGCTGCATGAAGTGCCAAATCTGTCAGATGAAGATCAGTATGCGGCGATGCGACTGGCATCGGATACCATCGATCTGACAATGGAGGTTATGGGGCACGCCTACTCCCTGTCACACGATCGAAATTCGCGATCTGAAGAGGCCTATCGACTTTTTGCCATAACCCAGAATATTGCCAGCGAGAAAGAGCAGCAGAGGGCGGCTCTGTTCGACTGGGAAAATCAGTTGATGTTCAGTCAGGCGGTTGGTACTCAACTGAGTGAACTACCGCGCATACAGTCGTCGGACTTTGGTTTATGGTTCCGTCACAAAGGTATTCATGCCTTTGAGGGCTCGGCTGAGGCCGGCGCGGTGATGGATACCATGGAAGAGATTGACAGTGTGCTGCTGCCGCTTTTCGGATCGGATGGCAGTAACACCATCGTCATCAGCCAGGATTCACGCGTACATCTGCTGCGAGACCTGCGGGATAAGGTTAAAAGCATACGCTTTCACCTCAGCAATTTGTTTGAGCGCAACGATGAATTGGAATCCGGTCGAGATGTGCTGACGCGGCTGTTGAACCGGAAGTTCATGCCGGTAGTGTTGAGCAAGCAGGTCAGCCAGTCCCGCACTCAGAAAACAGCCTTCGCCGTCCTTGCTATTGATATTGATCACTTCAAGCAAGTGAACGACATTCATGGGCATCAGGCGGGGGACAGTGTCCTGCAACAGCTGGCGTTGATATTGCTGAACAACAGCCGTTCCGGCGATTACCTGTTCCGCTTGGGTGGTGAAGAGTTCTTACTCATTGCAGTTGATATGGATGCCACGCGTGCCAGGACTGTGGCGGAGAAGCTGCGTAAAAGCGTCGAGCGGGAAAGTTTCCTGCTGTACGATGGCAAAGAGCTGAAAGCCACCATCAGCGTGGGTGTGGCCTGCTTTGATGGTCACCCCGATTATCAGAGAGTGTTGCGCAAAGCCGATGATGCGCTTTATCAGGCCAAAAACAGTGGCCGCAACAGAGTGGTAGTGGCGATGGGTGGTGGGGCGTCAGAAGTTGATTGATGCAAAAAGACTGGTGCCCCAGGCAGGACTCTAACCTGCGACCTGCCCCTTAGGAGGGTAATTTTTACCAATTCCATGGGGTTTCAGTAAGTCCCAATAAGTGTCATAAAGCTATTGTAATACAACGAGTTATCGATATTTTTTGTCTCATAGCGTCCCAGCAGATTTCGCTCTATACTAGGTAAAACCTTGGTGCGCACCTTGGTGCACTTTTGGCCTTTTTTGAGGCGTAAGTAAGGGGCAGGTCAGTGAAAAAAGCGATAACCACCTCGAAGGAAATTGCAGCACTGCGTCTTGATGAAGGACGTAATGTTCAACGTGTGCGTGTTCACACTCCGATGGGACACGGACTGTTTATTGAGGTGCGTAAAGGTAGAAACCAGAAAGTGTGGTTGTATCGCTTTTCCATCGCGAACAAGTCTGCAGACTATCGGATGGGTGAGTACCCTGCGATCAGCTTGAAGAAAGCCCGAGAGCTCCATGCTGACGCTGTACAGCTTGTGAAGAAAGGAATCGACCCCCGGACCTACCGTGCAGCAGAAGTTGCTAAGAACACCCAAGCGTGGACCATGCGAGAAGCTTATCAGCGCTGGATGAAGCATTTCGCATCCAGTCCCACTCGAACAGGCCGCCTCCCCACTGAGCGCACTATCAAGCAACGCGAACGCCGCTGGGCCCTCCATCTTGAAAAAGAGTTGGCTACCATGCGCGTGCAAGATGTCACACGAGCTAAGCTGATTGAGGTGTTGAGTGATGCTGCGACGAAAGCCAGGGAGGAAGCCCGGCAGTGCCTGATCATGCTGAAAGGTATTTTCGCGTATGCCGAGGACCTGGAGCAGATTGAAGAAAGTCCAGCCGCCAGCATTACGCCAGCCAAAATCAAAGCACGTCCGTCCCCGCCCAAAGATCGTCACCTCTCGCTTGAAGAGCTCAAAGAGCTGCTACAAGTATTGAATGACCCAAATGGGCGTACCAGCCTGACTGTCAGAAACGTCATGCGCATGCTCATCGCGACCGGTGCAAGGCGCAGCGAGGTTTCTCAGATGCAGTGGTCAGAGGTGGATTTGGATTCTGGGGTATGGACGTTACCTGCTGACAGGACGAAGACTCGCCAACAACGACGAGTTTCTATGTCATCCTTCAGCTTGGGTATCCTGAAGCAGCAGCAACAGTTGAGCCGTTCTGCATTCGTGTTTGAGTCACCTGATGTACCTGGCCAGGCGATTGGCTTGGATGCCCCTACACAATCACTGAATCGGTTGCAGGGCAGAAAACAAAAAGAGCGCGATACTTCAGCCCCATTGGGGAAAATGAATCTATTCTCGATTCATGATCTGCGACGGACTGCGACAACTGCCTGGACAGAGCACCTGGGTGCCGACAAGCTTTTGGCTGATGTCATGATTGGCCATGCTGAGCCAAAGCTTATAGCGACGTACAATAGAGCCGACCGTTGGCCGTTGCAGGTACGTATTTGGGAGCGTTGGGGGGAGTTGCTGGCCGCGCTGAGTGCTGAGAAGGAAAGCCTCCCTGAACAGCCTGGCTCAAATAACGTCGTTTATATTCAATTTGGTAAATCCTGATCTTTCCGACACCAGCAGCGTGCTGGTGTCGGAAAGATTTAAAGTGTTTTCTAACCTTCCTCAGAATTCACTCCCCCTAATACAACTGAAGTAAATGAATTTTTCCTTAAGCGACAGGATATGACGTGTGCCTGTTGTACTCTGATCTCCTGAGGTGATTGCTTGTATTTCAAGAAAATCGATTGCGCTGAATGGAGATATAAAATGACCACATGGCATTATGTTGAAAATGGAGCTCAAGTTGGTCCGCTAACAGTGGATGAAATGAAGAGTGCAATTAGTAATGGGAAGGTCACTCCTTCAACTAAAGTTTGGCCTGGTGAAGGTGATTGGGTTCAGGCCAGTGAAACTTTATTATCCGATTTTTTTGGAGTATACAAAACGACTACGCCGCCTCCCTTAACAGGAGAAGATATCGACAATAAGTTTATGTGGATATTGCCTGATTCCGTGACTTAAAACTCAGCTTCGCATCTCCACACACCTGTAACCACGCGGCCTGCGGCGGTAATATGGACGCCATTCTCGATTCACCCAGACAGTGATATCTGACTATGCGTACCTTCAAGCTGGAACAGTCCAAAACCGAGATTATCACACCCCACGGCGGTCTGGCGCTGGTTGGCCACAGTGTCAACAGAATGACCTCCCTGGCCAAAACCTCGCGCGCCATCGTCAAGCGCCATGGCATCGCTAACATCGATCTTATTCGCACCTACCTGGGGTTGATTTGCCTTGGCAAGAGCGACTTCGAAGCGGTCGAGCACGCACGCCATGACCCCTTCTTTAAAGCGGCCATGGGCATCAAGCAATCACCTTCATCCGCTCGGCTGCGTCAGCGTTTTGATGAAGATGCCTGCGCACTGATCCCGTTGTTGGATGAGGCCAGTGTGGCGTTTCTGTATAACGCTTCAGTGCCCATCGGTACGCTCACCACCAGTCACGTGCCGCTGGATATAGAGGTATTCCCCATGAACAATAGCAACAGTGAAAAGGAAGGGGTAGCCAATACCTACAAGGGTCATGACGGCTATGCCCCCATCGCCGCTTACCTGGGCATGGAGGGTTGGTGCCTGGGTTGTGAGCTACGACGGTCGCAGCCCATGACAGGTGGATTATCTTACAGGGCTATCGAAAACCCGACAGACTGCTAATATCAGATACTGAAGTCGTCTCTTTCGGGTGGATATCAGGAACTCGGTGAGAAGGTCCTCTGTATGTGATGATTGCAAGCTGATATGCTGAGGGCTACACATAGGTTACCAGTCAGCTCCAAAAAAAGTAAAAGCTACCCACAGCACCTGCCTTATGGCTGGTGCTGTGGGTAGCTTTTTTCAAACCAATCCTCTCTCAGCAAACGACACTTTCCCTTCTGATCCAACCACCACATGATCCAGCAGCCGGATCTCCACGGTGTTCAGCGCCTGCTGCAGCCTATCGGTAATCTGCCGATCAGCCTGGCTCGGCTCAGGATCGCCCGAGGGGTGGTTGTGTACCAGAACAACTGCCGCTGCATTCTGGGCCAGTGCATGCTTCACCACCTCACGTGGGTACACGCTGGCGGTGTTAATCGTGCCCTGGAACAGCTCCACGAACTCAATGATCCGGTGTCGGTTGTCCAACAGCACCATCCCGAAGACTTCACGTTCGTAGTCCATCAGCAGGGTTTGCAGGGCATTGAATACAGCATCGGGATTTTCCATTGAGCGGCCACGTTTGAGCCGTCTGCGGGCCAACATCTTAGCCAGGCGCATCAGCTCGGTATCGGTAACCGCTTCGGGTACGACATAGGTACCAGGCAGCTCCCCGGCGATCAGTTGTGTTGCCATGGGTGTGATCTCCTTTAATGGTTAAGCGGCACGGGACTGGCCTTTCAGGTGTGCAAAGTGTTCAGTCAGCTGCCATAACGCTCGGTTGAGTCGAACATCTTCAGTGACTGACCGAATGGCACGGGTGCTGGTATGGCGTCCATTACGGGAACGGCCTGCCAGGCCACCTTTGAGCAGGTTTTCCTGAGCGCGGTTGAACACGCGCCACAAGTTCTGGTCCCGGTCTTCGGAGCGACGAGCCTGCAGTAAGGCATCCGGTTGAATGGGGCTGACTTCACGCCAGTCCTCGCCATAGCGCAGCGTGAGCGCGGACTGAGCGAACAGGCGTGATTCTTCAGGGCTGAGCCGCATGGACTGGAACTGCTCGACGGTGCCTGCCAGGTTCGGCACTTCATCGATCAAAGCGATGGAGCCATCCAGGATTTGATCCACCACCTGTTTGCCGTGCCGGACACGGATACCGCCCATTTCACCGACGGGAGTCACCATGCCGTTACTGCAGATCAAGCGGAATAGTCCAAGATCCAACTGATAGGCTGCTGTGCGGTCGTGGCTGTTGGTCAGCACTAACTCCGCAATGCTGTCACCCACGGTAATCTGGCGATCCGGGTCTTGGCGAAAACGCACCATGTGGCGTGTGGTATCACGGCGTTCAGGATCACGGACGCGGGTCTGTTGTGCCCTGACTGGGTACCAGCCTTCTGCCTGGAGCGCATCAACAACGTTAATGGTTGGCACAAATCCATACCGTTCAGAGACAGTATGATCGAGTTATTGTCAAATCTGGTGT